>Ga0111539_10003523_pt1 | contig 20632 bp, 15 predicted proteins | sample RhiMethybrSRZTD1_FD_79667 | JGI IMG/M metagenome (GOLD analysis project Ga0111539, IMG submission 79667) | Populus rhizosphere microbial communities from Tennessee, USA - Rhizosphere MetaG P. TD hybrid SRZTD1 (version 2) (version 2) | ecosystem: Host-associated > Plants > Roots > Rhizosphere >...
GCCGTTTGCACTCCTGCAGCTGTCGCTGGAGCAGCAGGAGCCAGCCGCGGCGACCGAGACTGCAGTCGCCGTGCTCGCGATGGCCAGTGAGTTGTTGGCAACGTTCATCGGGGAGAGCTTGACGACTCGCCTCTTGCGCGAGGCGTGGCCCGCCGACTTCGCTGCCACCTCCGAGGAGACTACATGAGCGACAAAGTTCCGATCCGTCGCCTGCCGACGGGCGTCCCTGGACTCGACGCGGTCCTCGGCGGCGGCGTGCCCGAGTTCTCGTTCAATGTCGTGGCAGGCGCGCCGGGAGCCGGCAAAACCACGCTGGTGCAGCAGATCATGTTCTCGTTGGCGCGTCCGGACCGGCCCGCCCTCTTCTTCACCGTGCTCGGCGAGCCGCCGCTCAAGATGCTCCGCTATCAACAGCAATTCGAGTTCTTCGACGTAGCGAAGGTGAACGAGTCGGTGCGGTTCATCAACATGGCGAAGGAGGCGCTCGAGGGCGGGCTCGACGACGTACTCAAACGCCTCGTCCGGGAGGTTGAGGCGACGTCGCCCGCCATCGTTGTCGTCGACTCATTTCGTTCAATCATGCAGGCCGCGCAACGGCAGAACGGGAGCCTCGAACTGCAGCGCTTCATCCAGGAACTGGGCATGCGGCTGACCGGCTGGCAGGCGACGACCTTTCTTGTCGGCGAGTTCCAGGTGGCCGACACCGAGAACCATCCGATCTTCACGGTCGCGGACGGCCTCGTGTGGTTGTACCAAAGCCTCGATCGCAATTCGATGGTGCGGAAGATGAACGTCATGAAGATGCGCGGCCAGGCACCCATTCCCGGGCTTCATACCTTTCGCATCACCAACCACGGCATTCAGGTATTCCCGCGACTGATTTCCGGGCCACCGGAGCCACCACCGGCCAGCAGCAGCGCGCTCGAGATCGAGCGGCAACCGCCACGGCTGTCCGTTGGTGTGCCGAGTCTCGACGAGATGTTGGGCGGCGGCATTCCCTCCGGATACTCCGTTCTCGTCGCCGGACCGTCGGGATCGGGCAAGACCGTCCTCGCCACCGAGTTCATCCGTGCGGGCGCCCGTCGCGACGAACCGGGCGTCATCGCCCTGTTCGAAAAACGCCCGAGCGAATACGCACAGACCAGCGCCTTCGGTCTGGACCAGACCGTCCGGGACGGACGGGTGGGCATCATCCACACGCGCCCGCTGGATCTGTCGATCGACGAGACGCTGCACGAGTTGACAGAGGCGATTCACCGGCTCAAGGCCCGGCGCGTCGTGATCGATTCGCTGTCCGGGTTCGAACTCGCGCTCGCCCCGACCTTTCGGGAAGACTTCCGGGAGTCGCTCTATCGCCTGGTCGCGGCCCTGACCGGTATGGGCCTCACCGTGATGATGACGGCCGAACTGGAGGACAGTTACACCGATCTCCGGTTCAGTCCGCACGGTACCGCCTTTCTAACCGACGTGATTATCCTGCAGCGATACGTCGAGCTCGGCGGCGAGCTCAAGCGGGTGATGGCGGTCGTCAAAGTCCGAGCAAGCGCTCACAAGACGGATCTACGCTTATTCGAGATCACCGCTGACGGCATCGTCGTCGGTGAAAGGATTGGGGACTATGAAGGACTCCTCACAGGGAGCCCTCACCCAGTCTCCCAAGATAACCGGCAGATCCCTCCTCGTCGAGATACTCGGCGGCGGAAGTCATGAGGCATGAAATCATCACCGACCCCTCGCTCGAAGAAGGCCTCGGCTGACGACTCGAGGACGCCGGGCGCATCGCGTGGCACGCGCAAGCGTCGTGGCATGGCGCGCGACCCTGCGACAAGCCCACGAGACGGAGGCGAGCGGGCTCCGGGTGCGCCCGAAGAACCGACGCAGACCCGAGCGGAAGTCGAGCGGCTGATGGGCCAGATGCGTGAAGCGAATGAGCGGCTGATCGTTGCAGCGGTTCACGCGCTGAACCTGTCGGACGAAGCCCACGCCGAAACCGCGCACGCGAGGGAGGAAGTCACGGATCTGATGAACCAGATGCGGGCGGCCAACGAACGGTTGGCGGCCAGCGCCGTGCTGGCCCACACGATGGCGGAGGAAGCCAGGAAGCGTGAGGAGGAGTATCGGCGTCTCTCGAGCCGACTCCTCACATTGCAGGACGAAGAACGACGGCGTCTCGCGCGGGACCTGCACGACTCGACCGGGCAGCGGCTTGCCGTGCTGATCATGAACCTCGACGTGATTGAGCAGGCGACGAACGGGTTCGACGTCCGAACGCGCCGTGCGCTTGCGGAGAGTCGTGCCCTGGCCGAGGAGTGCGCTCGAGAGGTGCGGACGCTCGCGTATCTGCTGCATCCTCCCCTGCTCGATGAGGTCGGGTTGGTGTCGGCGGTGCGCTGGTACGCGGAAGGCTTCGCGAAGCGTAGCGGCATTCAGGTGGTGCTGGATCTCGACGACGTCGGACGATTGCCGGAGCCGATCGAGACGGCCATCTTCCGCGTCGTGCAGGAGGGGCTCGCCAACGTGCATCGTCATGCGTCGACAACCACGGCCGCGATTCGCCTCACGGCCACAGCCGATGTGGTCGCGCTCGAAATCCACGACCAGGGACGCGGCCGTCGCGAGCGGGGACCACGCCCGACTAGCACGCCTGCACCCGAGTCGCTGGGCGTGGGCATTCAGGGGATGCGGGAGCGCATCCGCCAGTTGAGTGGGACCTTCGACGTCGCATTCACGGACACCGGAACGACCGTCCGCGTCAGCGTGCCATTGCACGGAGCCTCATGAAACCGGTCCGCATCTTGATTGCCGATGATCACGAGCTCGTGCGGCGCGGTGTGCGCACCGTTCTCGACACACAGGCGGGGTGGATCGTGTGCGGGGAAGCGAGCACAGGACGCGAGGCGGTGACGAAGGCGCTCGACCTGCGGCCCGACATCGTCATTCTCGACATCAGCATGCCCGAGTTGAATGGCCTGGAGGCGACGCGCCAGATCCGCCGTGCCGTGTCTAGCAAGATCCTCATCCTGACCGTGCACGAATCCGAGCAGCTCGTCACCGAGGTGATGGACGCCGGCGCGCACGGGTATGTGTTGAAAGCGGACGCTGGACGCACACTGGTCCACGCGATCCAGGCACTGCTGCGGGATCAGCCGTTTCTCACCGAGCGTGTCCACGTCGCGACGGCTCGCCCGGCGGGGCGACGCCGCGCAGCCGCTGCCGAACCTGCGCCGGTGCGCCTCTCGCCGCGCGAACGCGAGGTGCTGCAGTTGCTCAGCGAAGGGAAGTCCAACAAAGAGGTCGGCGTCATACTCGGGACGACCACCAAGACTGCGGAGACACACCGAGCGCACATCCTGGCCAAGCTCGGGGTCCACTCGATGAGTGAGCTCGTGCGCTATGCGATCCGGAACCGCATCATCGAGCCCTGAACGCGGCACCACCGGACGTCGCTAGACGTCGATCACACCGGCCATCCCGGCGATGGTCAGCCCCCCGAGGCATACAGAATCCACGGTATAGCGGACAGGCTCGTTCATTTCTATGCTGGTTAAACCCTGAATACCGGAGTCATATCATGCCTCGAATGCTTCGAATCGGGACGTCTAGGCCCGCCTTCGACGTGGAAGGGCTTCTCCGTTCCGCTGCGGTTGGGGCGACCGGCAGCACTTATCAACCCGGGGACGTGATCTACTCACAAGGTGATGTCTCCGACAGCGTCATGTACCTTCCGGCAGGCGGCGTCAAGCTCTCAGTGTTGTCTCGTAGTGGCAAAGAAGCTGTTGTCGCGATGCTCGAGCCGGGCGCCTTCTTCGGCGAGAGTGCACTGGCGGGTTCCATTCGCCACGAAACGGCCACGGCGATGGCGGCGAGCGCTGTGCTGACCATTCCGAAACAGCAGATGACTCGCCTGCTCCACGAACAGCAGGAATTCTCGGATCGTTTCATCGCCTACATGTTGGCTCGGAACATTCGCGTCGAAGAAGACGTTGTCGATCAGATGTTCAACTCCAGCGAGAAGCGGCTCGCCCGCGCGCTGCTGTTGCTGTCGCATTGCGGCACACCAGGCAAGACACATCGTGTGCTGCCGCGGATCTCTCAACAGACGCTCGCGGACATGGTCGGCACCACCAGGTCGCGCGTGAACTTCTTCCTGAACCAGTTCAAGCAGCTCGGCCACATCGAATACGGCGACGGCCTGAAGGTCAACGACTCCCTCGTGACGGTCTTGCAGGACGACGTCCAAGACCGCGTGGCCAAGGCTGGCTGACCGCCGGCCGAGCCGGAGCCTCCTGTGGCACGGGCCACACCGTACGTCGCAACGCCTTACGCGAAGGTCGTGTCATGTCCGAACTCCAACCATCCGTCGTTCCCGTTGTCATCGTGCTGTTCGACGTGGATGCGGATTCGCAGTCCCCCGTCACGCTTCGCGTCAAGCCGGATCGACGCCGTACACAGATGCCCTTTCCAGAGGCGCTCGAGCGGCGGGTCGCGACTGCGGCGCCTCGACTCACCGAGAGATAGCCGCTTCGCGCGCGACCTAAGACGTGGCCGTCTCCTCCCCCCGTGAGGAGACGAGTGAAGCGGCCATCGGTCTCAATCCGCGGTCGCCTTGCGTGACGGCACTGCGCTTGTCACTGCTATACCAATCGCCGCGCCAGTCGTACTGGATGTAAGAGACATTGCCATTGCGCGTATTGACCACGGCTTCATACGAGAAGAGTCTCGACTTGCCGTCATCGCTGCGCAGCAGACTGCCGGTCCCATGCACCCGAACGTCGGCATTCGACGCGGATTCAGTCCGGGCATCATTGCCAAATCGCACGATCAGATCACGCCTGCCTTCTCGATTCGTGATCCGTTCTCTGACGGCCCGTTGCGCCTCGTTGACGGTCCGATTCCCCGAGTCTTGCGCCACACTCAGGGCGCCGCCCGCGATGACGACCGCGAGAAAGGTGAAGACTGCGATACGTGTGAAGCGGTTCGACGTGCGCACTCCAAGGCGTTTCATGAATTGCTTCTCCCTTCAATCGATGGAGAGGTCCCGCGCCTCCTACGACGTACGCGCTCGGCCTGGACGACCCAGCGGAGGGGTGCCGATCCCACGTAATCGAACGGATAACAGGTGATGAGCGTCAGGCTCACTGCATCGGATCAACCGAGCACCCACATCACGACGACCGACACGTCCAATCGGGGGATCTCGAGTAGACCGATCAGGGACGCATCATCGGCATTCACGGAGCGGTTTTCCGACCGAGCCTCGATGCCTGTGGACCCCTCGGCGGCCATCGCCGCCAGCTCGCTTCTCGCGTGGACCTGGAAGAATGCGGCGTGCGTCCACGTCATGAACACGAACACCACGCACAGGACGCCCGTGATGAACAGCCCGCGTTCCAGCAAACTGTAGCAGGTGCTTGTGATTGCGGTCTGTCGCGTTTTGCACAACGACACCGCGGTCGGCCCGGCGCCGCGCAGCTAGGACGAACTCTGTCGATGCTCAGCGAGCGACGCCGCTGCGACAGAGATGCCGACCTCAGAGGGGGCACCGAGGACGATCGTCACGTCGTGTCGCCCGCCATCGTCGGCGAACGGAATCGCACGCGGGTCGACGGCGACGCCATCGATCTGAGCCGACGCGACCCCGTGAGACCGGTGGTCGGGATTCGACACGGTGAAGTGATAACGCGCGCGACCGACCGTCCAGGTGAGCGAGTATCCCGGCCACACCGCTGGAATGCACGGGTTCACGCTCATCGTCGCGCCGCTCCGCCGGAGTCCGAGGAGCGAGTGGACGGCGGCCTGGTACATCCATCCGGCCGAACCCGTATACCAGGTCCAGCCGCCGCGGCCGACGTGCGTCGGGTGCGCGTACACGTCGGCCGCGACCGCGTACGGCTCCACACGGTATCGCTCGATGTCTTCCGGCATCCGCATGTGATTGATCGGATTGAGCATGTGGAACAGCTCCATCGCCTCGTCGCCCATGCCGAGCCGCGCCAGGGCGATCACCGTCCAGATCGCCGCGTGCGTGTACTGCCCGCCGTTCTCGCGAACACCGGGCACATACCCTTTGATGTATCCCGGGTCGTGCGACATGTGATCGAACGGCGGCGTGAGCAGCAGCACGATCTGTGCGTCGCGCCGTACCAGATGGGCGCGCACGGCATTCATCGCGCGCTCGGCGCGTTGATGCTGAGCGCCGCCCGAGAGCACGGCCCACGACTGCGTGAGCGAGTCGAGCTTGCATTCCTCGTTCTGCACCGATCCGAGTGGCGTTCCGTCGTCGAAGTACGCGCGGCGATACCAGTCGCCGTCCCAGGCCAGTTCGAGCATGCCGGTGAGCCAGCGGGCCTCGTCGCGATAGGTCCGGCCAAGGTCGGTGCGCCCGCGGCGATCGCAGATCGGCGCGAACTCGTTGAGCACGGTCACGAGAAACCAGCCAAGCCACACGCTTTCGCCGCGGCCGGCGTGTCCAACGCGATTCATTCCGTCGTTCCAGTCCCCCGAGCCGATGAGCGGAAGTCCGTGCGCGCCGTATTTCATTGCGCGGCCGATGGCTCGTACCGCGTGTTCGAAGAGCGACGCCGACTGGGACGACGTGTGTGGCAACAAGAACGTCTCCGCCTGATCGGGTTCGAGCGGCGGGGCGTCGAGGAATGGGATCTCTTCATCGAGCACCGACTCGTCGCCGGTCTGCGACACGTAGCTGGCCACCGCGTACGGCAGCCACAGCAGATCGTCGGAGCAGCGCGTCCTGGTCCCGCGTCCGCTCGGAGGATGCCACCAGTGCTGCACATCTCCTTCCACGAACTGGCGCGACGCAGCCTGGACGATGTGAGCGCGACAGAGGTCCGGCCGCGCGTACACAAGGGCGAGCACGTCCTGGAGCTGGTCGCGAAAGCCAAAGGCGCCGCCGGGCTGATACGGACCGCTGCGCGCCCAGATCCGGCAGCTCAATGTCTGGTAGAGCAGCCAGCGATTCACGATGAGATCGAAGGAATCGTCGGGGGTGTGGACTTCGACCGCGCCGAGCATGTCGTCCCACATCCGTTCGACCGCGGCGAGCGTGGCCTCCGACTGCGGCAGCGACGAATACCGTAACGCCAGCTCCATGGCGTGGGCTCGGTCGCGCCCCTGGCCGAGCACGAACGCAACGCTGCGGGATTCGCCGGGCTCGAGTTTCAGCGTGAGCTGCAACGCTCCGCATGGATCGAATCCCGCGCCAGTGCGGCCGGCGAGCCGATGGCGGAAGAGCGCAGCAGGCGCCCGCAGCGTCCGGTCGCGACCGACGAACTCGGCGCGATCGGCGGTAAACGACTGCGGCGGCGCCGACGCGCACCAGAAGGCAACGCGATCGGCGAACTCCGGGTTGTAGCTGTTGCGCGCCAGCAGCACTCCGCTGTCATCGTCCATGTCGGTGACGACGAAGCGCCGCTCGCCCGCCCGCGGCGGACCCAGGCACCATTCGACGTACCCGAATATGCTGAGCCGTCGACGCTCGTCTCCGGTGTTCGTCACCGTCAGCACCGTCAGCTTCACCGGATCCTCGGGTGCGGCGACGATCGCCAGCTCCTGCCGGAGTCCAGCCACGGCGTGCTGAAAGCGAGTCACGCCAGCGGAATGGCGGATCACCCATCGGCCGCTGTTGCCGCGCCGCGGCAACGGCCCTGGCGTCGCTCCCCACACCGCTCCGGACTCGTCGTCGCGCAGGTAGATGGCTTCGCCGGTCGGATCGATCAACGGATCGTTGGCGAACGGAGTCAGCCTGTTCTCGCGGCTGTTGCCAGCCCACGTGAACGCCGCGCCGGAGTTGGTGACGATGGTCCCGAACGCGGGATTCGCCAGGACGTTCGACCACGGCAGCGGCGTCTCGCGTTCGCCGTCGAGCACGATGACGTATTCGCGGCCGTCCGGCGTGAAACCGCCGAGCCCATTGTCCATGACGAGCGCTGGCGCCGTTACCGGCGTGGAAGCCGGTTCTGGCTCAGTGAGCTCCTCGGAACGCATGACATCGTGCTGGTCGTACAGCCACGGCGCCCGTCGCTCCAGTTGCGAGACCAGATCGCCAAGGTCTCCTGGCAGCACAACGCTGGCGACCGCGCACAGGAGGTCGAGATCCCGCTCGGGCATTCCCTCGGCGCGCAGCAGGAAGATCCCTCCCGGCTTTCCAAGCCAACCCGCCCACCGCGGGTCTTGCACCAACTGGGACAGCAGGCTCTGCATCTCGTCGAGGTAGTCGGCCGCATGCTCGTTGACGATCACGACGTCGGCACGCAGGCCCTTGACGCGCCAGTATTCCTGCGCCTCGAGCAACTGCCGGGCGAGCGGGAGCGAGGTGGCCTCGGTGACGCGAAGGAGCACGATCGGCACATCTCCGGAAATCGCGTAGCCCCAGAGGTTGTGCTGGCCGAGCCCGTTGCGCGCAAGCGCGTTCGGGTTGATCAGTGATGTGTCTGAGCCAAACACCCGCGAGGCGAGGCGATCGAACAGCATCGCGTGCTCGTCGCTGAGTCCCAGGTGCTGAAGGGTGAAATGCACGTGCGTGAACGCCATCGAGAAGGCGCGCGCGGCGGCGCTCCCGTCGCGATACTTCCGCGCCAACGCCAATGCAGCGGTCCGATCGGGTGCGACACCCGTGGCAAACGTCACGCGCGCCAGGGCGCCTGGGGCAAGCCGGATCCGCTCCCGCAGAGCGCCGATGGGGTCGAGCACAGCTCCGGTCGTGCCCGACAACGCGCCGCCATCGAGGACGACGGGGCTGGACTGCGAGCGCCCTCGACCGATGAAGCGCGCGCGGTCCGTCTCCCATTCGACGGCACCGCCCAGCCGGGGGCCGTCGACGCCGAGCACGTGGAAGCCGACGATCGGCGATTCGTCGGCCGCTCGCTGCCGGCGCCGGAACAGCAAGCCCGCGCTCTGCGAATCGAATTCGGTCTCGATGAACAGTTTGCCGAACGCCGGGTGCGCGAGATCGTCTTCGGGCCGGGAGAGCACGATCTCCGCATAGCTGGTGATCTCGACCTCACGCGTTTGAGCACCGCGGTTGGTGATCGTCAGACGCCGAACCTCGACGTCGTCTTCCGACGACACGGTGATTTCGAGCTGCGTTTCGATGTCGAGATCGCGGCGGCGGAACGTGATCTTGTCGAGATCGAACGTCGCGTCGAACTGAGCCGGCTCGCGGCAGACCGGCTGATACGTGGCGGACCAGATCACGTTCGACCAGGGATCGCGCAGGTAGATGTGGTGCGCGCCGGCGTCCGACGTCGGGTCATCGCGACGGCGGGTGACCGCGATGTCGCGCCACATGCTGAACCCGCTCCCCGTATTCGTAACCGCCGTCGTATAGCGTCCGTTCGAGAGGAAATGCGTGTGTGCGCTAGTCGTGTGCGGCGACCGGAAGCGCCTCGCCGCGAACACTGGGAGCGATGGCGGCGCCGTCGTGCTCTCGGCCGGCCGCGGCTCCGACAGGATCGCCTCCCGCGGGACGCGCTCCTGGAGCAGCAGTTCGGTCGCCTGCACCCGCGGATCGGCGTGGAAACGAGCGACGAACACATCCTGGCAGACGACGTTGGCCACGGCGACGAGGGACATGCCTTGGTGGTGCGCGAAATACGCACGGACGACCGATGGTCGACCGGTCGTTTCCGGCGGTGTATCGACGTTCCGGTTGCGCGGGTTGTAGTCGAGCGCCTCGTAGAATCCGAATCGACCCTCGAGACCCATGCCCGCGAGCCGCTCGAGGTTTTCGGCCGCGGCGGCGGGCGTGACGAGACCCGCCAGCGCCGTGGCATACGGAGCGATCACGAGATCGGTCGCCAGGCCGCGCTTGAGGCCAAGCCCGGGTACTCCGAACGCCCGATATTGATAGTTGCCGTCGCGATCGGTAAACGCGTACGCCGCCTCCGAGATCCCCCACGGCACGTCGCGCTCCCCGCCGTACTCGATCTGCCGTCGCACGCTCGCGCGACAGCTCTGGTCGAGCAGTGTGCCGACGAAGTTCCGCATCAGCAGCAGCGGCATCATGTACTCGAACATGGTGCCGCCCCATGACATCAGCGTCGCGCGGCCGTCCACGCTGGTGACGAGGCGCCCGAGATGAAACCAGTGATGCTGCGGGACGTCCCCCTTTGCAATCGCGACGAAGCTCGCCAGCCGCGCTTCCGAGGCCAGCAGATCATAGAAGGCGCCGTCGAGTCGTCCCGGACCGTCGGCGTCGGGAAGCCGGAAGCCGATCGAAAAGATGCGGCGGCGGCGGTCGTACAAGAAGTCGAATCGCATGCCGTCGGCGAGGGCCGTTAGCCGACTCGCGAGTGTCCGCACCACGTCGACGGGCACTGGCGATGCGGGTGTGGTCGCTCGCTCGATCGCCTCGAGCACGGCCCGGCTCCAGAAGACGATGTCGTCGTTGCCGTGGTGCGGCAGCGCGGCGAGATCGGTCGCCGACGCCGCAAGCCGCGCTCCCAGGCGTTCGATCTCGACGAGTGCGGCGGCTGGCTCCGCCGCGCGCGCGACGGCGACGACGGCACGGGCGAGACGATTGATTCCGGTAACGACCTGCCGGACGTCGTCGGGAGCGTTGCTCGACGAGGAGACCTCCGCCAGGACCTCCGCGGTGTCGGCCAGTCCGTCGAGCCGCTGCCTGGACGTCTGCGGGTGCGCGTCGAGATCGAGCAGCCCCTGCGTCAGCGCGATCAACGCGCCGGCGAGATTGCCGCTGTCGACCGTCGAGACATATCGCGGGTGCAACGGCAACAGCGTGGCGGTGTCGTACCAGTTCAGGAAATGCCCCTGATATCGCTCGAGCGACTCCAGCGTGGTGAGGGTGTTCTGCAGGCGGCGAATCAGCGCCTCAGTCGACAGATATCCAAGATCGTGCGCGGCCATCGTCGACAGCATGCTCATCGCGATGTTGGTCGGCGACGTGCGGCGTGCGAGCTTCGGCGCCTCACCCTCATCCTGGTAGTTGTCCGGCGCCAGCCAGGCGTCGTGCTCGGTCACGAACGTCTCGAAGTAACGCCAGGTGCGCCGCGCGGTCGTCCGCAGCACGTTCCGCTCGCGCTGGCTGAGCGGCCGCACTCGCGCGCCGACCGGCACGCTGAGCCAGTAGGCGATGACCGGCGCGATCGCCCAGAGGACGAGAAACGGCGCCGCGGCCGGAAGCGCGGACGGCTGTCGCGCGGCGACGATGGCGGTCACAGCACCCGCGATGATCGGGCTCGCCACCATCTCGGCCATGAACCGTCGGAGTCGCTGCCCGACCAGTCCCGCTGCCCTCGCGGCAGTGGTCGCGGCCGTCTCCCATTCGAGCATCCGCCGCTTGGTGACGACGAGGCGGACCAGCGTCAGCACAATCGCATGCGCCGTGTCGAACGCATGAAAGGCGAGGAACGTCAGGCTGAGACCGACCTGCGCCAACGCGGTGATCACGTCCCGCCGCAGGTTGCGGAAGAAGACGGGGATCGACTGCGCCCGCACCGGCCCCACCAGGAGGTCCGCGACCACCGGCAGCAGCTGCGATGCGGCCACGCCCATCACCGTCATCGTCCAGAACCAGTGCGGCCCCGGGAGCATCGTCCACCCGGCGACGAGCAGCGCCAGCAGCATCGGGGAGACGAGGCTGCGACGGAGGTTGTCGAGAATCTTCCAGCGCCCGATGATCGGCAGGGTGTTGCGCTTGATCCCGTGCTGCGACGGCACCCAGGGGAACAACCAGAACAGAATCTGCCAATCGCCGCGAATCCAGCGGTGCTGCCGCCGCGCGTGCGAGAGCACGCTCGACGGGTACTCGTCGACCAGCTCCACGTCGGAGACGAGCGCCACACGCGCGTGCAGTCCCTCGAACAGGTCGTGAGAGAGCAACGCGTTTTCAGGCACCGAGCCCTCGAGCGCGGCGGTGAACGCGTCGACGTCGTACAAACCCTTGCCGGTGAAGATGCCTTCGCCGAAGAGGTCCTGATACGTGTCGGAGACGGCCGTCGTATAGGGGTCGACGCCGGTGTGTCCTGAGTACAGGCGCGCGAACAGCGACCCCGCTGCGCTCATGAACGTGACGCTGACACGCGGCTGAAGAATGCCGTAGCCCTCGGTGACGCGGCCGGCGCGCGGACTGAAGACGGGTTGATTGAGCGGGTGCGTGATGATGCCGATCAGCTCACGCGCGACGCCTCGCGGCAGACGGGTGTCGCTGTCCAGCGTAATGCAGTACTTGACTTCTGGCAGCACGCTCAGATCGCCGACCGAGACGGCGAAGCTGGTGTCGGTGGCGCCGCGCAACAGCCGGTTGAACTCCTCGATCTTCCCGCGCTTGCGCTCCCATCCCATCCACAGCCCTTCGCCCTCGTTCCATTGACGCAGGCGATGGAAGAGAAAGAAGCGCGTCCCGCTGTCGGCGTGTTTGGCGTTGAGCGCCGAAATCCCGGTGCGGGCCGCGTCGAGAATCGCCGCGTCGTTCGGCAGCGTTTCGGTCGGCGCGTCGAGAAAGTCACTGAGGATGGCGTAGTGGATCTGGGGGTCGATGTTGCCGAGCGCCTGTACTTCGAGGTGTGACAGCAGATCGTTGACCCGCTCGACGCTGTCGAACAACGTCGGCACGATCACCATCGTCCTGGCGGATCCGGGCACGGTATCGAGCTCGAGTCGGGGCAGACGGCGCGGCGGGATCAAGAACGCGATCGCCCGCTGCAAGACCTGGATGGCGAGCTCGCTCGCGGGGATCGTCGCCAGCAGGGCGACGAAGACCAACGACGCGCCGCGCCAACCGTGCACCCAGGCGAACATGACCGCGATGGCGACGAGCAGCGCGGTGCCGATGGCGATGGTGCCGAGGTATCCGGGCGTGGCGCACGCAAAGAACAGCCGCCGCACGCGCTGTTTGAGGTCGGGACGCCACGCGACGCTGCGTTCGAACTGCCGTCGTCCCGCGCCAATCAGGTGATAGCCGACGTGAGAGGCACGCTCTTGCGGAGAGCGCACGTGCGCCTGGCGTGCGCGCTCGACGCTCTTCAGCGCGAGCAGCAGCTGCCCTTCGCCTGTCGGTACGGCCAACTCTTCGACCGCGTGGCGATATCGATCCCGGCTGCGAAAGTCCATCCGGCCGTAGATGCCCGCGGGGTCGCGTTGGAGCACATGCTCGACGAGGCTGACGCTTTCGAAGAACTCGCTCCAGTCGAACGTTGAGATCAGACGAAGGCTGCCAATCAGGTTCGCCATGCCGGCCTGCTCGGCCGCCTGGTGCTGTCCTTCCGCTCGAATCGCGTCCTCGGTGGTCTGTCCCCGCGCCGCCAGCGCCGCGTCGAGTTCGCGATGCAACCCCGCTGCGATCGCACCGAGGGCGCGTGAGCGCTGCAGCAGGCGGGTCACGAACGCATGATGCACGTGCGCCGGCAGTTCGTGATTCCTCGCCGGCGCCGCCTCGATTGCGGCTGCCAGCCGATCGGCGTTGCGTTGGTGGAGACGGGCGGCAGCGAGCATGTCGCCGCGCGCGCGCAGATGGTCGAGGAGCGCCAGCTTCAGCGCGCTGGGCCAGGCCCAGAGCTCGCCCATCGTGAGCGGCGTGACCGACTGGAAGGCACTGATGAACCGTTGGAGCCGCTGCGCGTCAAGCCGACCGGCGCTCGATCCGATCAGCTCGAGTGCGAGCGCGTAAATGCGCGGTAATCCCGCGAACTCGTCGGTCGCGACGCGCGGGAGGCGTTTGAAGAACGACGGCGGGAGATCGTGATGAATATCGCGGGCGGCGGCCGAGATGATGTGGAAGTTGTCGAGCAGCCATTCGGCTGCCGGTGTCATCGCCTCCTGGCGCGCGTCGGTGGCGAGCGCCGCGTAGACCTCGCGGAGCGCCTGCATGTGTCGATCGAGTTGCCGCAGATGGGCACCGCCGAGCCCGCGACCTCGCGGGGCAATGGAGAGCAGCGCGGCCAGGCGTCTGGCGTGCTCTTCCAGCAGTTCGATGCTGAGAAGTTCTCCGACATCTCCGGACGCGCGAGGGCCTGTCAATGCACGCCGCATACGTGAGTTCCCTGACGGCGGGGGCGCCATGTTGACCGTGTCGCGACTCCATACATCGGATCATCGTACATCGGAGGCGGTCGAGGATCGGGCTGGAGCGAGCGGCTTCCGCGGTGCTGATGAGCCATGACGGCCGCCGCGGTCGCTCACGGCGACTCGCCGCGGCCCGGACTCACGATGTGTTCGACGCGCGATGATCGGCGAGCCACCGCTGGCTCATCCAGCCAAGCGTGCCGGCAGTCGCGCCTCGTCGCACCCACATCCTGGGGACGATCACGACCGCGATCAAGGCGATCAACACGACGACAGCGCCGATGAGGAACAGCATCTGGTTCTCGATATGACTCCACCGCGGGTCATGCCCAACTGTAGTGAATGGACCTGCGCTGCGCTGTTCTCCATCGCACAGCACAAGGCGTGAAGCTCAGAGCCGCAAATCTGAGACGGAAGGGGAGGCAGGGATTCGAGCTTAGTAGCGAAGTGCTGTAGGCGTGGTCGTTGTTCAACGTTCCGGGTTCAGAGTTCGCCAGCCTTCGCACCGGATCACAAGCGAAGGCTGGCGGTGAGGCAGGGATTCGAACCCTGGGTACAGGTTTAAGCCCGTACAACGGTTTAGCAAACCGCCGCCTTCAGCCTCTCGGCCACCTCACCCTTCGACTCGCTCCACTCCTTCGCGTTTGTCGCTCGCTCAGGGGCAGGCCCTCGCTGCCGCCCGCTCACGGCAGGCGCCTACGTTGTAAGTATACGGCCAGCAAGAAGTTGCCCGAAAGAAAATGTCCCTGCGATTGTCCCTGAAATCTGGCGAATGTCCTCGGGAATGGCTTACGGAGCCACCGCGGCCGGGGGATACCACGCCGTCTTCACCACAGGCTGCCTCGGCCACGTCAGCGCGTACCAGACGACGAGCGACGTGAGTGCCACTTCTACGACTCCCAGATAGATATAGAAGTAGAAGCCGAACTTCCAGGCGTCGATCATCGTGAACAAGATCAGCGCAGTCATCGCGGCCCCAACGACGACATTGAGCCAGCGGCTGACAACAGGCTTCAGCAACACGGTCAGGGCCACCATGACGGCGGGCAGCGACATCAGGACCCCCACGCCCAGCAACCAGTTTGCGGTCACGGTCCATTCCCCGAGTTTCCCGTCGATCATTTTTTGCAGGGCGCCCGGAACGTAGAAGGCAATGACGTCGCCGTAGAGGTAACAGAGTGTTGCGCTGACCCACAGGACGGCAATCCTGGCCTTGATGGACACCGACGAAACATCCAGGACGTTCATGGATCTCACGTGCTCAGTCGCTCGCGTCATATCTGCGGTGACTGTCATATTTCACCTCATGTCCTGAGCGTATGCCCGAGCTGCGACGGGCGCTGTGCGCAACAGCACACCGTTCCGCCTGAGTGGCCTCCCTCACGAATGTTCGTGTCCGGTTGAAGACATCTTCTGCCCCGCACTCCCGGTACGCTGACGGTAGGTGATTTCATGAACGTGAACGGCCGTGGGGACGAAGCGGAGCCTCGAAGTGTCGCGGAAGACCGCGTGGCTGCGGAGGCCGACAGGAATGAGGCGGAACAGTTCAGGCGGCTCGCGGAGGAAGCGCGCGAGGTTCGCGATCATCATCGCGAGGCACTCGAAGCAATCCGCCAGGAACGAGAGCAGCTCCGGGACTCCGCTGAAACCTCGCGTATCGCCTGTGAGGAGGCGCGAATCGCAGCAGAAACGGCGCGCACGGCGAGCGAGGAGGCGCGAGGTGCCACAGACGCCGCCAGGCAAGCCGTGGTCGACGCGGTACGGGCTACCGCTGACACTCTGAACGTTTCCCTCGAACAAATGAAAGTTGTGGAGGAAATGCGGAGGACTCTTCGCGAGATCAAGGACGTGACCAAGCTCGAACCCAACTAGCGTCAGCCAGTCGTGTCCGCAACTGAACAGCGGGCGCTACCTCTTATCGCGCATAGTCACATGCAGCACAGGCAAAGGTTCGGTGAGCCCGCTCGCTCGCCTGGAGAATTCACATGCTGTATACCATCGCCGTCATCCTGTTGGTCGCCTGGTTACTGGGGTTCGTCGGCGTCTACACAATCGGCTCGTTCATCCATGTGCTATTGGTCGTCGCGATCGTGCTCTTCCTCGTGGGGCTTCTCCGCGGGCGACGCGTCCTGGGATAGCAGCGGGGACGCCGAACCGGGATACGCGGCAGCCGACCCGGACTATCGTGCGCCAGCCTGACGGCTGATTGGGTCGCTCGCCGCCTCAATCACCGCCGCTGAGATCCTTCCGTCAGACGTCGGAGCGCGGCCAGCACCAAATCGAGTTGGGCTTGCAGTTGCGCGATTCGAGTGAACTGGACCTGCAACTCCTGTTCAGCCTTTGCAAGGCGCTGGCTAACGGCTGAGAGCGATTCTGTGGTCGCGCCGCCTCGAACCGCGGGGCGGGCGGCTACTGGTGGGTCCGACCGGAATTCGTCTGAGGTCATGAATCCACTCCCCATCCATCTCAGCCTATTCCGGAATGACAACGACCGCTGTGCTGAACAGCACACCGAGGGGAACGCATGGCCACACCGATCACCGCGGTCGAGGCGACTTTTGTTGGCGGCTCTCCGGAATTGACATGCCGTTCCCAGGCGTGAGGGCCGCCCACGGGCGGCCCCCTGTACAGGCGACCGCGCGGGTCAGTCCTCGTCGTCGGCGCTGCGAACGAGATCGAGTCGATAGAGCGTGGTGTGCGTGGCTGTAAGGCCCGGGGCCGGCACTTCGTTGGCGATCGCCAGATAGTGATTGCCTCGATATTTGTACGCGGCCAGGCCCTCCGGTGAAAGATCGCCGGTCGTCACGATCATGTCCACGAACCTCACGGCATCGAGATCGGTGATATCGAACACTGCCACAGCGGCCTTGGTGACGCGTTCGAGTCCGATGAATGCGTAGGTGCGCTCGTTGATCTCCAGGAGCGCGACGCCTTCCGGTTCCACGCCCTTGTCGCGACTGCGGCCGTCGTCATAGACGAGGCGAGCCTGTGCCTCGCGTTCGAGGATGTTGCCGCTGTCGTAGACCAGTTCGCCATCGGCGCGTCGGATCGAAAACGATCGTCCGCCGGTCGCGAACAGATTGCCGGGCGACGAATCTCGATTCGAGACACGCAAGCGATCGAGCGGCGACGTCGCGCCGAACGTGCTCGCGGCGGCGCGATCGGCATTGTCTTCTCTGAAGTCTCCCTCATTCGCCATGACCAGATACGTCTCGCCGCGCCATCGGTACGTGGCCACGGCGTCGGGCATATAGAAGCCCTTCGCAGCGACTCGTCGAAACAACACGATGCCGTCGTCGTCCTTGGGGTCGATTTCGTTTCCCAGCTGGTTGAAGTCCTTCACACCCAGACCGATGATGTCGGTGAACTCGTGATTGACGAGATCCAGCACGGCGACTGCGTTGGCTTCCTGCAGCGTCACGAACGCGCGTCTGTTGTCGTGGCTGACGGCAATGTACTCGGGCTCGAAATCCATGCCCGTCGATGCCGGAAGCCGGACGTTGGCGCCGGAAATCGGAACACCATTCAGTGTCGCTGTCTCGATGACCTCGCGACGCTGCACGTCGATGATGGTGACGCTGCCCGGAGGATCGATCGGGAGATACGGGGTATCGGCAGCGACGTTGGGCGTGCCTTCGTTCGCAACCAGGAGCTTCCGGCCGTCGTGCGTGAACGTCAGCATGTCTGGCAGCGAGCCGACGCCGATCTCGCTGACGTCGCCGCTGGGAAGTCGCGTGTCGGTGTCGTAGAACAGCACCTTGCCAGGATTGCGGCGATCGCAGGACGGGCAGGTGGTCGGCGACTGACTGGGCGCTTCGACGGCGAACGCGGCGAGCCCGTTGTGAATCGCCACGCTGTTGACGGCGCCGTGCGCCGTGACGTCGATGTGCGTCACGAGCGCACCAGTGGCGGCATTCAGCACGTCGACGCCGACGACGCCCGCGACCCAGAGCGTGTTGGTCCGGGGATCGAACGCGGGAATCTCCGACAGTTGGCCGGGAGTCGTGTGATTGAACGTCCACAGTTTGGTGAAGCTGAGCGCAGGTTGTGGTGGCTGCGCGCCGATGTGAACGCTTCCGACCACGAGTGCCAAGGCGAGAGCCGCCCCGGGTAAGAGCCGCCGCGAGTGCATCGGGATACCTCCTGACAGGGTTCGACTGGACCAGTTGCTTGTATCAAGAGAACGTGACGACGGTGCGACAGCCCGATATTCAATCACGCGCTGGGGCGCGATGCACGAGCCTACTGGTCAGCACGTCAAGCGGACAGGGTAATCGGCACCCGATCGGCCAGCACTGCAATGGCAGCGGCGGCGGCGAGCCGATGCTCCTTCTGCCACGGCGGACCCAGACCTTCGGCCGCGCGCCGAAGGAAGTGTTCCACCTCCTCCACGCTGACATCGAGACGACCGGCCGCGCGTGCGAGCTCCTCGCCGCGATCGTGAAACTCGAGGGAGAGATCGAGACGCTTCGCGGCAGCGCGCAGCGCATCGTGATACATCACCGAATCGGCGCGACACATCACCGGGTACGAGGCGTGCGCCTCGGCGACGGTCACCGGGACGTACGAGAGCGGCGGATTCCGCAGCGTCATCGCCACGATCGTATACGGCGGCTGCAGCTCGTCGCGCAGCGCCGTCACCCGCTCGAGCGTCGTCCGCATGACCGACTCGCGGACGCGACGCACCAGCGTCTCAGCCTGCGGCAACGGCATGCCGACGGTGTCGTGGTGGTAAGGCTGGCTCGGCAAACCTGGCTCGATCAGCTCCACTCGTCGCCGGTCCACGACCACCGGCTCGCCTCGGTTGGCCGCGACGGTGACGCACACCGCCCACCCACCGTGATCGGCGACCCCGAGAACCGCGGTCAGTGTTGCGCCCTGCCGGGTCTTGACTGCTGTCACGCCTATGAGCTTAGCAGCGCAATCCTCCCCTCAAAGGAGCCTTCGGTGCACACCGGTTACAATCCGCTGCACGATGGGCGAGAACAAGACGAAGCAAACCGCGAACAGCCCGCACGCATTCGTCAAGCGGATCGCCGACGATCAACGGCGCAGCGACTGCCTGGAGATGATCGGCGTCATGCAGGAGATCACCGGCCATCCTCCGAAGATGTGGGGCACGAGCATCGTCGGCTTCGACCAGTATCACTACAAGTACGAGAGCGGCCGCGAGGGGGACATACTGCTCACCGGGTTCTCGCCGCGGAAACAGGACCTCGTGCTTTATCTCGGCGAGGACGGTCTCGGCAACAAGGGCCTGCTCGCGAAGCTCGGGAAGCACAAGGCCGGCAAGGGTTGCTTGTACTTGAAGCGTCTCGGCGACATCGACCGCGGTGTGCTCCGTTCGCTGATCGAGAAGTCGGTCGCGGCGACGCGAAAGCGAGCCAAGAGCGCGTGAGCATCTCCGTCCCTCCGCGAGGCGCCTAGCGATATAGCTACTTGGTTAGCTTATCTTCTACATAGTCGGCGGCTCACCACCTCTCGGAATCGCGCTCGTCCGAGGGCTAACTCCTTCAACAAACGCCTGTTATCGCTCGTACGACCACGCGTCGATTTGACTGGCACCGCGTTCGCTAAAGAAGAGCCTCGGAGGCGGGACTTGGCGAACACGACGCTCTTTCGTTCCCTGATGGGAGCGCTGATTCCGAAAGCGGATGCGATCAACGAGGCCGGCGGCCCGGCGTACTCGCTCTCGCCCGAGCAGGCGCTCGCGCAGTTCGCCTCGACGGGGTGCTTGAACACGACGTTCTACGCCACCGACGCCGTGCAGTTGGATCGCGTGACGACGCTGGCCGAGCGGGTGTCGACGGCGTTCGTCGCCAAGACCGCCGTTTACTGCCGCGAGCGCGGGTACATGAAGGACATGCCGGCGCTGCTGTTGGCGATCCTGTCGCGGCGGGAACCGGCGCTGATGGACCGGATCTTCGATCGCGTGGTGGATTCGCCGCGCATGTTGCGGACGTTCGTTCAGATTGTTCGATCCGGAGCGACTGGCCGTAAGTCGCTCGGCTCGGCCCCAAGGCGGTGCGTGCGTCGCTGGCTGGACCAGCGGACCGACGCGGCGATCTTCGCCGCGTCGGTTGGCAACGATCCCTCGCTCGTCGACGTGGTGCGCATGGTGCACCCGAAGCCGGCGACGCCGGTGCGTGAGGCGCTCTATGCCTATTTGATGGGCCGCACGATTGCGACGGACCGGCTGCCGCCGATTGTGCGCGAGTTCGAGGCCTACAAGACCGGCGATCGGACTCAGGTGCCGGACGTGCCGTTTCAGATGCTGACCTCGCTCGAGCTCGACACCAATGCGTGGTGTGACATCGCGCGTCGGGCCTCGTGGCAGGCGACGCGGATGAATCTCAACACCTTCGCGCGCCACGGCGTGTTCGCGCGGCGTGAACTGGTCGACATCGTCGCGGCTCGACTGCGCGACGAGTCCGAGATCCGGCGCGCGCGCGTGTTCCCGTACCAGCTGCTGGCCGCGTACCGGTCGGTTGACGATGCAGTGCCGAGCGAGCTGCGTCGCGCGCTCGAGGACGCGATGGAGGCGGCGATTGCCAACGTGCCGAGCATCGATGGACAGGTTTACGTCTGTCCC
>Ga0111539_10003524_pt1 | contig 20627 bp, 16 predicted proteins | sample RhiMethybrSRZTD1_FD_79667 | JGI IMG/M metagenome (GOLD analysis project Ga0111539, IMG submission 79667) | Populus rhizosphere microbial communities from Tennessee, USA - Rhizosphere MetaG P. TD hybrid SRZTD1 (version 2) (version 2) | ecosystem: Host-associated > Plants > Roots > Rhizosphere >...
CCGACGACGATGTCCGGCGTGCCATCCAGGTTGAGATCCCCGGCGGCCGCGAGCGGTGAGAACCCGGTGGGGGGGCAACGGATGATGAGGGAGCAGTCCACGGGCGAAAAGAGGCAGAGTCCCTGCGACGAGCTGGCCGCGACGTCCGCGACGCCGTCGCCGTTGAAATCGCCCGCGAGGATCCCGCCCGATCCCAGGCTCGATCCCCCCTGCGGATCGACCATCCGGCAGATCGGCGACCCGTCCGATCCCGACACGACCTCGATGCTGCCGACCTGGGCCTGGGCCGCGTTCTTCCAGAATCGCGCCCCGATCGCCTGGTCCGGAACGCCGTCGCCGTTCACGTCTCCGAGGCCGATCAGAGCCGACCCGAAGTTGTCGATGGGCTGGTTGCTGGTGCCGCGGACCTGCCGGCTGGTGTCGACCGAGGCGAACCCCTCGTCGGGGAACCCGTCGCAGTCGTCATCCTCGTGGTTGCACACCTCGGCCGCCCCGGGATGGATCAGAGGATCGGTGTCGTCGCACTCGCCGCAGGCGTTCCCTTGCGGCTGGCAGCCGCCGATGCATACGACGTAGCCGTCGAGATCCTGGTCAGGGCAGGGAGCCTGGAGGGAGACACCGCCCCGGTCCGGGGCAGGCGGCGCGTCCGGCGCCTGGGGTCGGACGGCAGCGGCGGCGACCGCCGCGACCGGGAGGAGCAGCAGGCCGGCCAGCCGGCGGAGATGCGACCGGTATTCGAGGGTTGTCCCGAGCGGCATGACCGGGCCCTCTCACCATTCGACGAACGAGACTTGCCCGGAAATATACCGCCATCCTCCCGGAAGGGGGTGATATTTCAGGAACTCAGGTCACACAGGCGGCGGACGGCCCGACTCTACTTGGCGGCGGACGGAGCCCCCGCCGGGACCGGGAAGCCGCGGTCGCGCATCAGCGCCGCGATCTGCGCGTCGCGGCCGCGGAAGGCGCGGTAGGCGTCGGCCGGATCGACCGCGTTGCGCACCGCGAACAGGTTGTCCACCAGCTTCTTCGCCAGCGTCTTGTCGTAGTACCCGCCCGGGGCGGCCTGGAAGGCCTCCGCGGCGTCGGCGGTCAGCACGTCCGCCCAGATATAGCCGTAGTAGCCGGCGGCGTAGCCTTCGCCCGAGAAGACGTGGGTGAACTGCGTCGAGCGGTGCCGCATGACGATCTCCTCCGGCATCTTCAGCGCCGCGAGGGTCGTCTTCTCGAACGCCTTCGGGTCGATCCCCTTCGGATCGACCGTGTGGTACTTCATGTCCATCAGCGCCGAGGCGAGGTACTCGGTCGTCTCGAACCCCTTGTTGAAGGTCGCCGCCTTCTGGATCTTCGCGACCAGCGCCTTCGGCATCGGCTTGCCGGTCTTGACGTGCACCAGGTACTTGTCGATCACCTGGTCGGTCAGCAGCCAGTGCTCGAGGAGCTGCGACTGGAACTCGGTGTAGTCGCGCACGCCGCCGTTGAGGGTCGGATAGGCGACGTTCGAGGAGAAGTAGTGCAGGGCATGTCCGAACTCGTGGAAGAGCGTCTCGGCGTCGGTCCAGGAGATCAGGACCGGCTCCCCCGGCGCCCCCTTCACGAAGTTGGAGTTGTTCGAGCCGAGCGTCGTCTTCGGCCCGTCGAACGTCTCGTGGTCGCGGTAGGTGGTCGCCCAGGCGCCCGACCGCTTGCCGGCGCGCGCGTACGGATCCAGATACCAGATGCCGACGAGATCGCCGGTCGCCTTCGACTTCACCTCCCACACCTTCACGTCCGGGTGGAAGACCGGGACCTTGCCGTCCGGCAGCGGCGTGAACGTGAAGCCGAAGAGCTCGCCCGCCACGTAGAACATCGCCTCGCGCAGGCGGTCCATCTGGAGGTACTGCTTCACCTCCTCCGAGTCGAGGTCGTAGCGGGCGCGGCGCACCTTCTCGGCGTAGTAGCGGTAGTCCCAGCCGGCGATCTTGATGCCCGCCTTCTCCTTGTCGGCCACCGCCTGCATGTCGGTAACCTCTTCTTTGACGCGGCCGATGGCGGCGGACCAGACCTCCTGCATCAGGCCCATCGCCCGCTCCGGGGTCTTCGCCATCTTGTTCTCGACCTGCCAGGCGGCGTAGGTCGGATAGCCGAGCAGGCGGGCCCGCTCGTTCCGCAGCGTGAGGATCTCGACGATGACCGCGTTGTTGTCGTGCTCGCCGCCGTTGTCGCCGCGCGCGTAGAACGTCCGCCAGACCTTCTCGCGCAGGGCGCGGTCGGTCGAATACGTCAGGAACGGCTCGGCCGAGGAGCGGGTATTGGTGATGGCGTACTCCCCCTTGCGCCCCTTCTCCTCCGCCGCCGCGCCGGCCGACTTCAGGAGGGACTCCGGCAGGCCGCCGGTCTGCTCCTTCGTCAGCCAGGTGACGTACCCCTCCTCGTCGGCCAGCACGTTGTTGGCGAAACGTGTGTACAGCTCCGCCAGCCGGCTGTTGATGGCGGCGTGCCGGGTCTTCGCCTCGCCCGTCAGGGCGGCGCCGTCGCGGGCGAAGCGGTCGTGGACGAGGTACACGAGGCGCTGCTGGTCGGGCCGGAGGCCGGAGGTCAGGCGGGCTTCGTAGACCGCCTTGACGCGGGCGAACAGCGCCGTGTTCTGGGTGATCTTCGAGCGGAACTCGGCGAGCCGCGGCGCCATCTCCTCCTGCACCTTGCGGTACTCCGGCGTGGAGAGGTTGCCGCCCCAGAGGCTCCAGTAGACGAGCACCCGGTCCAGGGTGCGTCCGGACTTCTCCATCGCCGCGATGGTGTTCTCGAACGTCGGCGGCTCCGGGTTCTTCGCGATCGTCTCCAGCTCCTCGAGGTTCTCCGCCATCGCCGTCTCGAGGGCCGGCCTCATGTCGGCGACCTGGACCCGGTCGAACGCCGGGACGCCGCCGTACGGACCGGTCCACTCGAGGAGGAGCGCGTTGTTCTTCACCGGCTGTCCCTCCTGCGCCTGCTCCGCCGCGCCGGGCGCGGCAGAGGCGCCGATCATCACCATCAGGCCGGCCAGCGCCGGCAGCATGTGCTTGCGCATCATCATCCTCCGGAAAAGCCACGGCGGCACCGGCACGTGCGCCGGAACCGCGACAAACGGGTCACTGGGGTGAGGCTCCGGGTGCGCCGGAGCCGGACCGGATTGTATACGCATCCCGCGGGACGGCGGTTGGCTCAGCCCTGGCGCGTGGCCTGGTGCTGGGGCTTGCCGTCCTGGATGTCGAACCAGGAGACCTTGCTGCGCACGTAGATGTGGTACTCGGGGCGCAGGCTGACGGGCGTGTCCAGGGTCGCCGCGTTGATCTCCACGAGATCGTCGGTGTCCACGAAGCAGACGAGGCTCGCGCCGCAGCTCCGGCAGAAACTCCGCCGGGTGCCGGAGGCCGCCTGGTGCGTCGTCAGCTGGTCCTCCCCCTCGACGAACGTCAGCGCCTTTTTCGGCGCCTCGACGAAGGTGACGAAGGCGGCGCCGCTGTGCTTGCGACAGTCGGTGCAGTGGCAGTTCGACATGTTGCGGACGGGCCCCTCGATGCGGTAGCGGACGCGGCCGCACAGACAGGAGCCCTCGTGGCGGGTTTCTTTCGAAGCGGCGGTCGTCACAGGAGATCCTCCGGAGACGGCGACGCTAGCCCCACCGCTTCGCGGGTGTCAAGCGTCCTACTCGGAGCGGAGAGCGGCGACGGGCGCCACGCGGGTGGCGCGACGCGCCGGCAGCCAGCAGGCGAGAAGCGCCGCGGCCAGGAGCAGGAGCGTGATCGCGGCGAAGGTCCGGGGATCGGCGGCCCCGACGCCGAACAGGAGGCTCTTCATCGTCCGGGTCAGTGCGAGCGCGGCCAGAAGGCCGAGCCCCGCTCCGGCCAGGGCCAGCCGCATTCCCTCCCCGATCACCAGGCGCAGGATGTCGCGCCGCAGCGCGCCGAGGGACATGCGGACACCGATCTCCTGCGTGCGCAGGCTGACCCCGTACGAGACCACCCCGTAGAGCCCGACCGCGGCCAGGAGGAGCGCCGCCGTCGCGAACGCCGCCAGGAGCCGCAGACTGAATTTGCGGAACGAAATCGACTGTTGAAGATAGTCATCCATGGCGCGCACGCTCGTGGCCGGGACGTCGGGATCGACGGCGCGCAGCGCCTCGCGCACCGACGGCGCCAGGGCCAGCGGCGCCGTGCGCGCCTTCACGAGCCAGTACTGGGTGCCGGTGAGGAGCCCCACCGAATCCTCGTGCGCCTGCCGCAGCGGCAGCCAGAGGTGCGGCTCCGGCTCGCTCTCGAGGCCGGCGTGACGGATGTCGCCGGCCACGCCGACGATCTCGACCGGCCGCGGTCCGCTGTCGTTGTCGTCGATGCGGACGTGCGCGCCGATCGGATCCCGGTCGGCGAGGAAGCGGCGCGCGAAGACGCGGCTGACGATGGCGACCGGCGGCGCCTCCGGGCCGTCGCGATCGTCGAACGACCGCCCGGCGACGATCGGGATGGCGAGGGCGCGGAAGGAGCCGGCGTTCGCGAGGCGGTAGTTCGTCCAGGGCTCCTCCCCCGGCGGCGCCGGACGGCCCTCGATGGTGAACGGGACGCTCGCCCGCGTCGCGGCCAGAGGCAGCGCGGAGACGACGCCGACCTCCTCCACGCCGGGGAGGCTCGCGAGCCTCTCCTGGAGCCGGTCGCAGAAGGCCGCCGTCTTCTCCCGGCCGGCGTAGCGATTTTTCGGCAGCGACAGGGGCGCGACGAGCACGCGCCCGGGATCGAAACCGGGATCCACGGCGAGCACCCGGAGGAAGCTCCGCATCAGCAGGCCGGCGCCGGCGAGCAGCACCAGCGACAGGGCGATCTCCGCAACGACCAGGAGACTCCGTCCGCGGCGGCGGGCTCCGCCGCCGTGGCGCAGGGTGAGATCGCGGCCGAGGTCGGGTCGCGACGCCTGCAGGGCGGGGGCGAGCCCGAAGACGAGCCCCGACAGCATCGCCACGACCAGCGTGAGGGCGAGGACGCGGAGATCGACGTGCACCTCCGCCGCGCGGGGCAGCCCGGCGGGGCTCAGCGCCATGAGGAGATCGACGCCGAAACCGGCCAGGAGGACACCCCCGGCACCGCCGACCAGAGCCAGCAGCAGGCACTCGGACGCGATCTGCCGGGCCAGACGGCGGCGCGTGGCGCCGAGCGCCGCGCGAATCGCCATCTCCTTCCGGCGTGAGGCGGCCCGCGCCAGGGCCAGTCCCGCCAGGTTGACGCTGGCGATCAGCAGGACCAGCCCGACCGCTCCGAGGATCATCCAGAGCGCCGGCCCCGCGCCGCCGACCATCTCTTCGTGGAGCGGCGTCAGCACCCGTCCCATCTTCTGGGCGTTCTCGACCGGGTGTTCGCGACGCGACCGCTGCGCGAGCGCGGTCAGATCCGCTTCCGCCTGACCTCGTGAGATCCCGGGTGCGAGGCGGGCGACGGCACGCAGGAAGTTCGCGGACGATCGGACGCTCCGCTGTGGATCGGCGTCCGGCGCGAGCGGGATCGCCATCTCGGCATCCGGCCAGGGGAAGAGGAACTCCGGCGGCAGGACGCCGACCACCTCGTACTCCTGACCGTTCAGGACGAGGGTCCTCCCGACCACGCCGCGATCGCCGTCGAAGCGCCGCCGCCAGAGCGCATGTCCGAGGACCGCCACCTGCCGGTGCTCCGGCCGATCGTCGTCCGCCACGAGCGCCCGCCCGGCGATCGCCCGTACGCCCAGGACGTCGAAGAGGTTCGCGGAGACCCGCAGCCCCGAGACCCGCTCGGGCTCCCCCGCGCCGGTCAGGTTGCCGCTCCAGGTGCCGTACGCGGCGATCCCTTCGAGCGAGCGGTTGCCGTCGCGATCGTCCAGGAAGTCCGGCAGATTCAACGGGTACTTGCCGTCGTCCGCGCGCCGCAGCGCGACGGAGACCAGCCGATCGGGTTCGCGGAACGGCAGCGGGCGCAGGAGCACCGCGTTGACGATGCTGAAGACCGCGGCGACGGCGCCGGTGCCGAGCGCCAGGGTGAGGACGGCGACGGCCGCGAAGCCGCACTGCGCCCGCAGCAGCCGCAGGCCGTACACCAGGTCCTGTCGGAGATCGCCGAGCAGGCTCCCCACCGCCAGCGTCTCGAGCGGAGGGGCGGGAGCCGCGCCGCCCCGCGCCCGGGCGGGAATCCGCGGATCGCCGCGCCCGAGCTCGGCCCGCGTCCGGCGCTCCGCCTCCCCGCGCGGGATCCCCTCCGCGCGGAGCCCCGCCTCGACGTCCTCGAGGTGCTGCGCCAGCTCTTCGACGATCGCTTCCCGACGTCCGCCGTCATCGCGTTTCGGCGCGGGGAGCCGCCGCCGGACCTCCTCCCTCCAGTCGGTCATGCCGAACCCTCCCCCGGCTCGGGACGGGTGACGCGGGCGATCGCCGCGACGAAGGACTCCCAGGTGCTGCGCTGCGCCGCCAGGACCTTCCTCCCCTCGCGGGTCAGCCGGTAGTAGCGGCGCCGCCGCTGCCCCGCCTTCTCGACCCAGCGGCCGGCGATCCAGCCGCGGCGCTCCAGGCGGTAGAGCAGCGGATAGAGGGACGCGACATGGAAGCGCAGGGCTCCCTTCGAACGCACCTCGATCTGCCGGCTGATCTCGTAACCATGCCGCGGCCGCGCCTCGAGCAGCGCGAGGATCAGCAGCTCGGCGCTCCCCTTCTTGCGCTCGCGGTCGAGGATGCGCGTGTCTATATCTGTCATAGCCACATGTTAGTCAGACGCTGCTGCGGCCGTCAAGGGCCGACAGGCCACGGATTCAGTGGAACAGCCGCGCCGCCTTCTCGAGCGTCTGCAGCACGCCCCAGAGGAACGGCAGACCGACGACCCCCCAGGCCGCGAACACCAGCGGCCACCGCCCCGATTCGAACGGTCGGGCGGATGCGCCCGGCGCGACGGGCGGGATCGTCGCCGGCGACGCGGCCGGCCGGCGTGCGCCGACGAGCCCGCTTTCCCGCCGCACCATGAGGTTCGCGAAGAAGCCGGCGATCAGCAGGACGGCCAGCACCCACATCGTCGTGTTGTAGGCGTCGGCGGGGGCGGCGCCGGCGTCGATGCGGCGCTGCCGGATGACGTTCACGAGCAATGGTCCGACCACGCCGGCGACCGACCACGCCGTCAGCAGCCGGCCGTGGATCGCGCCGACGAACTGCGTGCCGAAGAGATCCGCGAGATACGCCGGGATGGTCGCGAACCCGCCGCCGTACATCGTCATGATGACGCAGACGATCGCGGCGAAGAGCGCCACGCTCCCCGCGCGGCTGGCCAGCGGCAGCGCGGCGTACGAGAGCGCGCCCAGAAAGAAGAACAGGCTGTAGGTCCTGGGGCGGCCGATCCGATCGGAAAGGCTGGCCCAGCCGATCCGCCCCGCGATGTTGAAAAGGGACAGAAGGCCGACGAAGCCGGCCGCGGCCGAGGCGCTCACGCGCCCCTTGAACACCTCCTGGATCATCGGAGAGGCCTGCTCCAGCAACCCGATGCCGGCGCTGACGTTGGCGCACAGCACGATCCACAGGAACCCGAACTGCGGCGTCCTCCAGGCGTCGCGCACGTGGACCTCGGCGGCGTTCCCCGTCGCGCGCACCGCGGCGGCAGCGCCGGGCGGGCGCCACCCGGCCGGCGGGAGCCGGTAGCCGAACGCGCCGCACAGCATCGCGACGAAATAGACCGCGCCCATGGCGACGAAGGTCTCCCACACGCCGGTCGAGGCGGGGGTGGCGAACCGCCGCATCAGGAGATCGGCCAGCGGCGCGCCGATGAGCGCCCCGCCGCCGAACCCCATGATCGCCATTCCGGTCGCCATGCCGCGACGGTCGGGGAACCACTTGATGAGGGTGGACACGGGCGAGATGTAGCCGAGGCCGAGCCCGCAGCCGCCGATGACGCCGTTGCCGAGATACACGAGCCAGAGCCGGTGCGTCGCGACCCCGAGCGCGGCGACGAGGTACCCGCCCCCCCAGCAGCAGGCGGCGACGACCCCGGCCTTGCGGGGGCCGGCCGTCTCCACCCAGCGTCCGAAGACCGCCGCCGACAGCCCGAGGAAGACGATGAAGACGGTGAAGACGAAGGCGATCTGCGTCTGCGACCAGTCGCCGGGGGCGGAGGCGGTGACGCCGAGGAGGCGCGTCAGCGGCAGCTTGAAGACGCTGTAGGCGTAGGCCTGCCCGATCGACAGGTGCACCGCCAGCGCGGCCGGCGGGACCAGCCAGCGGTTGAAGCCGGGGCCGGCGACGATCGCGTCACGGTCGAGGCGCACGGGCCGGGAGTATAGATTGACGGATTCGCCGCCACGCTCCTACGATAGGAACGTTCCGTTTTCGCACGGGCCGCCGCGGCGCGGCGGCCGCGTCAGGGCTGCGGCGTGATCGCGTCGACGAATTTCGCCTGGCGGAGGAAGTCCTCGACCAGGTCGGACGCCGCCTCGGCGTCGTCGATGGGCACGACGATCCGCACCTCGTGCAGGTCGTGCGCCTCCGCGTCGTCGAGGAACCAGGACATCAGCGCCACCTCTCCGCCGTCCTTGGTCCGGATCCCGCCGGCGTGCCGGAACCCGTGGAACGGGGACGGGACCTCCGTGTCATCCACCAGCGTCCGCGTCGTCTGGCTGCGCATCTGGTTCATGTAGCCGTGACGGAACTCGGTGGTGCTGTCGAGCACGCTGCGGGGATAGGCGAACACGGTCAGGGACGCGCCGGTGCGCGCGTCGGTCCACTGCGATCGGGCCGCGGTGTTGTCGGCGTAGGCCTTCCACTCGGAGCGGCTCCGGCTGCCGTGCCAGGGGCTGTCGGCCTCCGCGACGTCGAGGTCGTGATCCAGCCGCGGCCGCGCCGCCGCGGCGAGGGGGAACGCCCCCGCCGTCAGCAGCATCGAGAGGGCGGCCCCGGCGATGGCCATGCGGCCGGCGCGGGCGCGACGCCCTTCCGGCTCCGGGATCGAGCGCTTGCCGAGCACCCGCACCACGTTGGCCCCCTGCAGCTTGATCAACGCCAGGAGGAAGGTGCCGAACGCCAGCGCCGGAACCGGCCCGCCGCCGGCGGCGGCACTCAGGAGCATCGCGATCCAGACGAGGAAGATCAGCGCCTCGCCGAGCAGCGCGAACGACCCGAGGACCGGATGCCCCAGATAGAAGAGCCCGCCGCCCGGAAACGCCAGCGACAGCATGGTCGCGAAACGGGTCGAGCGGAAGGTCGTCCGGCAGCCGGGGCAGGACTCGGGCGACGGGGCGACGCCGGCGCCGCACTTCGGGCAGTGCCACTGCGGGGCGGGCTCGGCGTGGGCGGCTCCCTCCGGCAGCAGGCGCGCCTGCAGCCGTGGCAGGAGCAGCGAGAACAGCTTGCGATCCCCGCCCATGCGGATCCGCCAGCCCTGGTTCTTCCCGTTCGCGGGCCGGGCCGTCAGCTTGCCCCATTTCATCTTGAGCTCGCGCAGCGACCGGAACGACCAGGCGCGCAGGCGCGTGCCCGGGCCGTTGGCGCGGAAGTTCAGGAGGGCCTCGACGATGCGCTGATCGGTGACGACCAGGACCACCTGGTGGTAGGCGTAGACGAAGTGCCCCATGCCGATGTGATCGAGCGGGCCCGGCACCTGCTGCGCGTAGGCGACGTAGAGGATGTGCTCCCCCGGCGCGAGGATCCGCTTCACCAGCGGTCGCACCGCGTTCCAGTGCTCGCGGCGCTTGCGCTGGATCCGGGCGCTCAGGAACTTCGAAGCGCCGGGGAACAGATCGTCGGGCGACGACTTCCCTGCCATCTCCGCGAGCGGCCGATCGCCGAGCGGTCCGAGGAACTCCGGTTCGATTCTGAAATCCGCCGCGCCACGCGTCTCCATGGTCGGATCCCCCCGCCCTCCAACTTAGGAACCGCGGCGCGGAGGTCAATTAGAATTTTGAACTTCGGCGCGCGCCGGCGCGATCGTGGAGGGTCGGAAAAATGACAGCACGGGCCGCGGACAGCACCGCCTCCGCGGGGCCCGGGGCCGCGCGGCCGCCGCACGCCCCGGAACGCGGCTGGTCGTGGCGCCTGCTCGGCCGGTTCCACATCACCGGCATCTTCTGGTACCGCGTTCACGGCTTCATCCTCCGCGTCGTCCCGGAGCCGCTCCTCGAGGCGGTGGCGGCCTGCTTCGCCGCTCTTTTCTTCGTGTGCCTGCGGCGTATCCGCTCTGCCGTGGCGGCGAACCTCGAGGCGGTGCTCGGTCCGTGCGGCTGGCGGGAGCGGCAGCGCCGCATCTTCCGGGTGATCTGGTCGTTCGGCTGGTGCATGAACGAGCGCACCGAGCGCCTCACCACCGACCGGCCCTTCGTCATCGAGACCGAGGCGCTCGATCTCTGGCACGAGGCGACGCACGGCGGCCGCGGCCTCATCCTGATCACCGCGCACATCGGCAACTACGAGGTGGGCTCGATGATGCCGGCGCAGAAGGAGGGGCGGCGCGTGCACCTGGTGCGCGAGCCGGAGGGAGACCCCGAGGCGCAGGCGTACGTGAAGGGGGTGCTGGACCGGTTCTCGCAGCATCGCTTCGAGGAGCACTTCGCCACCGGCGACCCCTCCCTCGGGCTGGCGCTGCTCGCCGCGCTGCGCCGCGGCGACATCGTGGCGCTGCAGGGGGACCGCCCGCGGACCGGGGCGCCGGCGATCCCGGTGCGGCTGTTCGGGAGGCCGTTCGAGCTGCCGCATGGACCGGCGGCGCTCGCCCGCGTCGCCGGCGTCCCGATGCTGCCGGTGTTCGTCTTCCGCGAAGGCCGCCGGCGCTATCGCATCGTCTTCCGTCCGCCGATCGAGGTGGAGCGCACCGCATCGCGCGAGACGTCGATTGCGCGCGCCATGGAGCAGGTGGCGGCGGAGATCGAGGGGGCGATCCGCCGCGAGCCGTACCAGTGGTTCTGCTTCAGGCGTCTGTGGCCGTGATCCAGGTGCTGACCGTCCCCGCGGCCGCCGGAACCCCGCCGCGGTCGACGGCGAACGCGTAGGTCGACAGCGGACCGGCGAGACCCGTGAGGCGGATCGCGACCCGGCAGCCGGCGCCGGCGGGGAGGCCGGCGGTGAAGAACCTCACGCCGCTGGCGCCGACGAGATAGCCGATCCGCGGGCCGGCGCCGGGCCCTGCCCCGGCGGCCGCGCGCATGCGCCGCAGGGCCTCGAACATGGCGGCCGCCTGTGCCGCCATCTCGATCGCGACCAGGGCCGGGGCCTCCCCTTCCCGGGCGAACGGGCTCGCGCCGGGGACGCGCGCCGTGCACGCGAGTCCGTCCTCCGCGTCCGCCTCGACCGCCTCGACGAAACGCATCGGCGGCCGGTGCGGCAGCAGGAGATCGAGATCGGGAACGCCGGCGGGGGCGGCCGCCCTCGCGGGCGCGGACGCGTGGCCGGCGGCGGGCGCTTCGGGCTCCGCCGCATGCCCGGGCACGTCGCCGCGGGAGACGACAGCGTCGGCGACGAGTTCCTCCCCGCGGCGCAGCTCGAGGCGGAGGCCGCCGTCCGGCCCCGCCGGCGAGGCCGCGAGCGCCAGGCGATCGCCCGGCAGGACCAGCCGGCGCAGCCGGAGGCGATCGATGCCGCACAGATCGGCGCCTGCGGGCGCCGCCGGCAGCGACCGCAGCGCCAGATCGAGCAGCGCGATGCCGGGGAGGATCGGCCGCCCGGGGAAATGCCCCTCGAAGAGCGGGCCGGAGGACGGGATGGCGAGCGGGATTCCCACGGTACCGCCGCGGGCCGCCCCCGCGGGACTCACGCCCGCACCGCGGTGACCGCGGCGACGACGCACTCCGGACAGATCGCGCGCACGCGGGCGATGTCGGGGACGATCGCGACGTCGCGGAACCCGCCGGCTTCGAGTCCCGCCTTCCATTGCTCCGGGGCGAGGAAGCCGCCGTTCGGCCGCCACGGATCGACGAGCCGCGGGGCGCGGAACGACTCGAGCAGGTGGAACAGGAACTCCACGTAGATGGGCCGTCCCGGGAACGGCCGCACGCACTCCGCCAGCACCAGCGCCCCACCGGGGACGAGGGCGCGGCGGATCTCCGCGAAGGTGGCCTCCAGGTCCCGGGCGGCGTGCAGCGTGTTGACGCCGTACACGAGGTCGAGCGAGGTCGGCTCGATGCCGGCCTCCGCGAACGGCCGATCCATGTCGAGCCGCCCGAACGTCAGCGGTGCTGTGGGGAGGAGCGCCGCGAGATTCCGCTGTCCACGCCGCAGGAACGACGGTGCGATCTCGGTGAAGCGATAGGCGCCGATCCCCGCGGTCCCGCCGGCCTCCTCGAGCCTCTCGAAGAGCGCCGCGGTGGCGCTCCCGAGCCCGCCGCCGATCTCCAGGACCGCGCCGCCTCCTCCCGCCAGGGCGCGCGCCGCGGCCAGCGCCCCCACCCGGTTGCTCACGGCGTAGATCGGGTTGTCGTTGGAGAAGTACGCGGCCCAGGCGCCGAACCGGTCCGGGGCGAACAGCGCCGCTTCCCCCGTGACGCCGCCGCGCAGCACCTCCGGATGGAACGCCGCCGAGAGATCGGCCAGCCGGTACGACGGCAGGCAGGAGGGATCGTGCGCCGCCTGCGCGTCCTCCACCTCCCGCAGATCCGGCGCTTCCGGCTCCGCCGCGATCCGCCAGCGCCCCTCCCCGTCGCGCGCCGCCAGGCCGGAGGAGATCAGGGTCGCCAGGATCCACCCGACCGGAACGGCGGCGCGCTCCGGGTCGAGCCCGGCGCGGGCGGCGATCTCCGCGGGGGTCCCCGGCGCGCGCGCCGCGGCCGGCAGCGCGAGCGCCCGGGCGGTCGCCACCGCCTGCCGGCGGACGTACTCCTCGAACAGCTCGCAGGAGCGGATGAAGCGGTCGTCGAACAGGGGCAGGAGATCGGCCGGGAGCAGCCGCGTCAGGCGCTCGTCCCGTCCATGCGCCGCCGGCAGCATCGCGAGAAACCCCGCGTCCCTAGGCCAGGAGGCCCGCGTCGACGACGAGGGTCTGACCGGTGATCGAGGCGGAGGCGTCCGACAGCAGGAAGGCGATGGCGCCGGCCACCCCGGTCGTGGTCACGCCGGCCGGCAGCGCCTCGGCCGATCGCAGCGCCTTGACGCGATCGGGGGGGATATCCGCCACCATCTCCGTCGGCACGAACCCGGGGATGACCGCGTTCACCCGCACCCCGCGCGAACCGACCTCGCGCGCCAGGCTGCGCGTCAGTCCGAGGATCCCCGCCTTCGCCGCGCCGTACGCCGCCTGCCCGCCGAGGCCGTGCACCGCCGTCATCGACGAGACGTTCACGATGGAGCCCTGGCGCCGGTGCAGCATGCGCGGCACCGCCGCGCGGCAGCAGCGGAAGACCCCGCCGAGGTTGGCGTCGATCAGATCGTCCCAGGCGTCGTCGGGAAGGGTGGCGAGGAGCCCGTCGCGCCGCACGCCGGCGTTGTTGACCAGCCCTTCGATCGGGCCGACCTGCTCCTCCACCTCGCGGACGAGATCGCCGGCCCGGGCGCGATCCCTCAGGTCGAAGCGGAAGGGGCGTGCCCGATCCCCCAGCTCCTCCGCGACACGGCGCGCCTCCTCCTCCCGCTCGCGCCAGGTGAAGGCGACGGTCCAGCCCTGTTCCGCCAGGGTGAAGGTGACGGCACGCCCGATGCCCCGGCTCCCGCCCGTCACGAGCGCGACGCGCCGGGGCGGGCTCACGAGGCGGGGGTGAGGCGCTCCTGGACGAAGGCGGCCAGGCTGCTGACGGAGGTGAAGGTCTCCTTGCCGACCTGATGGCCGTCGATGCGGATGCCGTACTCCTTCTCGAGCGCCACCATCATCTCGAGCGCGTCCACCGAGTCGAGGCCGAGCCCGTCGCCGAACAGGGGCTGATCGTCGCCGATGTCGGAGGGTGAAATCCCCTGGAGGTGGAGCGATTCGACGAGCAGTGTCTTGATCCGGGCGCGGACTGCGGTGATCTCGGGCATGAGGGCGGAAAGTATAGACCAAACCGCCGCCCCGCCCGGGCCGCTGCCGCGGGCGGCGCGTCCGCGGCGGGAGGGTCCGCGGCCGGCGGGTCAGCGGCGGGAGCATCCGCGGCCGGCTCCGCCGCCGGCGCCGCGGCGGCCGCGCCGCGACCCTGCACCACGATCGGCTCGTCCAGCGCCCGGCGGTACTCCTCCTCGGTCAGCGCGTCCACCGAGCGCAGCTTGGCGAGGAGCCCGTCCACGAGCTGCCGCAGACCCGGCCCCGGCGTGCCGTCCTTGAACGACACCTGGTACTTCACCGGCGCGGGGATGAGCGACACGAGGAACGCCGCCTGGCAGGCGGTGAGCTGCGCCGGCTCGCGGCCGAAGTAGGCGCGCGCCGCCGGCCCGAGGCCGTACAGGTCCGGCCCCCACTCGATGACGTTGAGGTAGATCTCGAGGATGCGGTCCTTGCTCAGGGCGGATTCGAGCAGGAGCGCCAGCGACAGCTCCTGGAGCTTGCGGCCGACGTTCTTCTCGCGTGACAGGAACAGGTTCTTGGCGAGCTGCTGGGTGATGGTGGACGCGCCCCGCACCGCGCCGCCGCGGGCGAGGTCGGTCAGGATCGCCGCCGGCACCTCGCGCAGATCGATCCCGGGGTGGGATGCGAAGCCGGCGTCCTCCGCCAGGAGCAGCGCGCGGCGGAAGAGGGGGGGCACCGCCCCGAGCGGGACGAAATCGGGGGAGGCGGGCGACACCGCGATGACGCGGCGGTCGCCGGAGGAGAGCGTCACGTCGTGCACGAAGTCGCCGCGCAGGCGCGCGATCACCGCCGGCAGGCGCGCGGGGGGCGTGAAGCGGAGCCGCTGCGTCACCACGAACGACGCGGGATCGGAGAAGCGCCCCTGCGCGGTGGCGGCGAGGGAGGCCGCGCCGAGATCGAGGGCCGCAGCGGGGCGGGACGGATCGACCGCCGCGGCCGCGGACCTTTCGCCGGACGCGGCCGCCACGGTGCCGCCCCCGGGCGCCAGCGCCGCGGGGGGCGGCAGCCCCGACGCCCGCAGCAGCTCCGCGAAATCGACCCGCTCGACCTCGACGGACAGGTCGATGGCGGGATCGGAGCCGAGGCCGCGCAGCGTCACCGTTCCGGAGGCCGACGCTCCGGCGATCGCGGCGCCGAAGTGGGGGACCTCGAGGATGCCTTCGGCCCGGTTCCAGATGCCGGTCGCCTGCAGGGCGATCGGCACCGGCGCGCCGAGGCTCCGCTCCTCGGAGTCCGCGTCCTCCGCGGCATCGGGGGATTCCGACGCGAGTGCCGGCAGGCGGGCGGACTGCGCCGTGGCGTCGAGGTCGAAGCGGATCTCCCCCGCCTCCTCGATGCACTGCAGCGCGCCGCGCAGCGTTCCGCCGTCGAGGATCGGGCGCCCGGCCCGCTGCACCTCGAGCAATCGGTCGGTCGCGAGGTCGCTCGCCCGCGCGGTCCAGATCGTCCGGCCGGGCGTCGTCACCCGCTCGAAGACCAGTCCGCTCGCCGGACGCGCCAGGGCGATCTTCAGATGATCGCGATCGGACGCGAGCACGTCCCAGACGGTCCATGCGGCGTGGACCGACAGCCCGGCGGGCCCGCTCAGGTCGGCGTCCCCCACCACGAGGCGGGGCCGGCCGCGCCACCAGACCTCCACCTCCGCGGCCGCGAACCTCCGACGGCCGGCCTGCTCCACCGCGACCCGCCGCAGCCGCAGCGGCGGCCACACGCCGAGGCGCACCGCGTCGATGCGGACCTGGAGACCGCGGCGCGCCCCTTCCGCTTCGAGTCGCGCCTTGATGGCGCGCTGGAGCGAGGGCCTGGCGGCGAGCGCCGCGAGGACGAGCAGGAACGCGGCCCCCGGCAGGAGCCACAGCAGGCGCCGCCACTTATAAGGATGAGGCACCCCTCAGAATGCCACAGGTTTCGAAGATGTGATCGGGACACGACGACGAACCCGTGATCCCGCCTTCGTTCTTCCCTATCGGTCTCGTGATTCGCTTGCCCCGGCTCGATCCCGGGCCTTAGGTTCTCGCTCGATGGCGGACGAAACCGGCCATCTCAAAACCCTATGGGGGAGGAACCAATGAAGAAGCTCGTCAGCCTCGCGTTTCTCGGTCTGTTCGTCTTCTCGGTCCCGGCGCTGGCCGGCATCGAGAAGGGTAACGGTGAGATCGGCGTCGACTACGGCAGCACGTCGTACGACAACGACGCGGCCGAGTTCGATTCGTCCGACAGCCTGTCGCTCCGCGGCGGGTACTTCTTCACCAACCTGTTCCAGCTCGAGGGGCAGTTCATCTCCTCGGACACCACGGTCTCGGACCTCGGCAGCAACGTCAAGGCTTCGACCGACATCATGATGGTGAACGGCGTGTTCAACTTCATGCCGGGCAAGGAGATCAAGCCGTACGTGCTGGTCGGCCTGGGTCAGGCGAGCACGGACGTGAAGGACGACTTCAACTCCGTGGACGACAGTGGCACGGCGTACCAGATCGGCGCCGGCAGCCGCTTCTTCTTCGGCAAGTCGAAGCGGACCGCGTTCCGGTTCGACGTGTCGATGATCAACCAGGACACGTTCGAGGAAGCGACCACCAACACGACGGTGGCCGGCGGCTTCACCTTCCGCCTGGGCAAGTAACCGATCGCGTCCGACCCATCGGGCTTCAGCAAGCCCCGGTCGCTTCGGCGGCCGGGGCTTTTTGTTTCTCCCGGTCGCCGGCGTATCGCTATGATGCGCCCCCATGAGCGCCCCCGACCCCGCCCCGATCGCCACCGCCGCGGAGCCCGCCGCCACGCCCCGCGGACTGCCACGCGTCATCGGCGCGGCGGCCGCCGGGACGGTCATCGAGTGGTACGACTTCTACATCTTCGGGAGCATGGCGGGGATCCTCGCCGAGCACTTCTATCCCGCCGGCAACCCGACCGCGGCGTTCCTCTCCACCCTGGCGACGTTCGCGACCGGCTTCGTCGTCCGGCCGTTCGGAGCGATCGTCTTCGGCCGCATCGGCGACCTCGTCGGCCGCAAGTACGCCTTCCTCGTGACGCTGCTGCTGATGGGACTGGGGACGGCGGCGATCGGGCTCATCCCGGGCTACGCGACGATTGGCGTGGCGGCGCCGGCCCTGCTGGTGCTGATGCGGCTCCTCCAGGGGCTGGCGCTCGGCGGCGAGTACGGCGGCGCGGCGATCTACGTCGCCGAGCACGCTCCCGACGCGCGCCGCGGCTTCTACACCAGCTTCATCCAGATCACCGCCACCGCCGGGCTGTTCGTCTCGCTCGGCGTGATCGAGGCGACGCGCGCGGCGCTCGGGGCCGAGGCGTTCCGGGTCTGGGGCTGGCGGGTGCCGTTCCTGCTCTCCATCCTCCTCGTCGGCCTGTCGTTCTACATCCGCTTCAGCCTGAAGGAGTCGCCGCTGTTCTCGCGGCTGAAGGCGCAGGGAAAGACCTCCATGCGCCCGATCCGCGACAGCCTCGCGAGCCGTGAGAACCGTCGTCTGATGCTCCTGGCGCTCTTCGGCGCCACGGCGGGCCAGGGAGTGGTCTGGTACACGGGACAGTTCTACGCCCTCATCTATCTTCAGAGGGTCCTGCACGTCGGGGATCGGGCGTCGAACGTCATCGTGGCGACGGCGCTCCTGTGCGCCGTGCCGTTCTTCGTCGTCTTCGGCGCCCTGTCCGACCGGATCGGGCGGCGCCCGATCATCCTGGCGGGGTGCCTGCTCGCGGCGCTGACGTACGTGCCGATCTACGCCGCGATGAGCGCGGTGTCGTCGCCCCCCCGGATGGTGGCGCTGACGGCGCTGGTGTTCGTGCAGGTCCTTTTCGTGACGATGGTGTACGGACCGATCGCAGCGTTCCTCGTGGAGTTCTTCCCGGCCCGCATCCGCTACACCTCGCTGTCGCTCCCCTACCACCTGGGGAACGGCGTCTTCGGGGGGCTGACGCCGTTCGTCGCCACGGCGATCGCCACCGCGACCGGCCACCCGTACGCCGGCCTCGCGTACCCGATCACCATCGCGGCGATGACCTTCGTGATTGGCGCCTGGCTGCTTCCCGAGACCCGGCACCGATCGATCTGGGCCGAGGTCAGCGCAGCAGGGCCTGGAGCCTCCGGTCCAGCTCCGCCTCGGTGAGGCGGGTCGGCGTGTAGCCTCGGACGATCCCGGCCCGATCGATGAACACGAAGGTCGGGGTGCTCGAGCCGCCGTAACGCTCCATCGAGGCGGTGCTCAGGACGATCGGCATCGGGCCGACGTCGGCGTAGGCCGTCCTCCACACCTCGGCGACCCGCTCCTTCTCGGCGGCGCGCTTGCTCTCGTCGTCGTAATAGCGCGTCAGCGCGATGAACGTGACGCCGTCCGGGGCGCGGCGCTTCCGCACCGCCGCCAGCGCCCGCTGCTGCGCCTTGCAGTCGCCGCACCACTCGGCGAAGAGGAACAGCACGACCGGCTTCCCGTGGAGCGCCGACAGGGCCGGAGGAGGGTCGCCGACGGCATCCTCGACCGCGAGCGGCGGCGCCGGGCTGCCCGCCAGCGTCAGCATGTTGATCCGCTTGTGGAGGCGCGAGCGCAGCGCCACCGGCCCGGGGAGTCCGGCCAGCTCCTTCCGGATCTGCTCCGCCGCCCGGCGGGGCCCGGCCTTCCGCTCCACGAGCTGCGCCTCGACCTCGATGGCGGCGCCGAGGGCGGCCTCCAGCGCGTGATCCTCGTCGAGCTTCGAGCCCTTGGCGAGGGCGGCGGCGCACTGCGACCGGGTCTCCGCCGCGTAGCGCGCCGCCTTGTCGAGGTCACCCAGGAGCAGGGCGCCGCGCGCCAGCCAGCCGAGGCCGTTGACCCAGGCCGAGTCCTCGCCGTTCTCGGCCCGATGCACCTCCAGGATCGACTCCGCGCTCAGCAGGTCCCCCGCCGCGACCTTGTTGCGGATGCCGCGGTCCGGCCCCGCCGGCGGCGCCGGCGGAGCGGGGGCCGCGGGCGGCGGAGGCGCGGGGGGCGGAGGAGCGGACTGGCTCCAGAGAGGGGCTGTGGCGCACAGGGTCGAAAGCAGCGCGGCCGCCGGGAACGCGGTCCTTCGCGACATCATCGGGAGTCTCCCCGGCGCGTCGCGCCGGCACGAAGCGGCTACGGTTCGGTGGGGTGGCCTTCCTGCTTCCACGCGTTGGTGCCGCCGCTCAGCGTCTTGACGTTGGTGAAGCCGAGCGACTTGAGGTAGAGCATGCCGTTGGCGGAGATGTTGCCGCGGTTGCACACGGTGAGGATCGGCTGATCCTTCTCTTTCGGCAGGCGATCGAGGGAGGCGCCGAGCGTCGCGAGCGGGATGTTGATCGCCCCCGGCAGGTGACCGGCGTCGTATTGCTCGGCGGAACGCACGTCGATGATCGTCGTCTTCCCTTGCTCGAGGAGCGCGTGCGCCGCGTCCACCGGCACGGCGTCCGCGGAGGTCTTGGCGTGCGCCACCATCTCGTCGTACAGGCGCGCGTTCAGCTCCGAGGCGGCGGAGGGCGCCGGCGCGGCCGCGGGGAACAGGGCCGGGAAGTGCCGCATGACCGACGAGGCGTACTTGAAGATGTTGTCGGGGAAGATCACCACGAGCAGGTTCCCCGGCGCGTCCGGCACCATCTTCATCGCCCCCGCCAGCGCCATCCCCGACGAGGGGCCGGCGATGACCTGCTCCTCGCGCACCAGCCGGAGGGTGAGCGCATAGGCCTCCTCGTTGGAGACGTCGATCATCTGGTCGTATTCCTTCGGCGCGAACAGCTCGGTCTGCACCAGCTGCTTGATGCTGCGCACTCCGGGGATGTCGTGCCCTTCCTGCGGATGGATGCCGAGGACCTGCACCGCCGGGTTCTGCTTCTTGAGGAAGCGGCCGGTGCCGGTGATGGTGCCGCAGGTGCCCAGACCCGCCGCGAAGTGCGTCACCTGGTGCTGCGTCTGCCGCCAGATCTCGGGACCGGTGGTCTTGAAGTGGCTCTCGGGGTTCGCCTCGTTGCGGTACTGGTCGAGCATGTGGAAGTCCGGCATGCGCGCCGTCTGCCGCGCGTAGGCGATCGCCCCCTCGGGGGCGCCCGGCGCCGGGCACAGCTCGTCGTCGAGCTCCACGACGTCGGCCCCGAAGAAGCGCAGCACCGCCCGCTTCTCGAGCGGGATCTTCAGCGACAGCGGGGTGCGGAGCGCGTAGCCGCGGGCGTTCGCCATCATCGCCAGCCCGAGGCCGGTGTTGCCGGAGGTGGGCTCGACCAGCGATTTCTCGCCGGGCTTGAGCACGCCGCGCTGCTCGGCGTCCTGCAGGAGGTTCGCGGCGATGCGATCCTTCACGGCCCCGAACGGGTTGTACCATTCGAGCTTGGCGTAGACCTGCGTGTGCCGGTACGGCACGACCTTGCGGAGGCGGACGAGCGGGGTCGGGTTCTCCTCGCTCGAGAGCATCTCGAGGATCGACTCGTAGACACGGCGTGCGTGGTCGGGCATGGGTGCGCAAAGTATAGATCCCGGCGGGCGCCCCGGGACAACCTCTCGCCGGAAGGCGGGATCCGGCGTGGTAGCATCCGCGCGATGCGACGTGGCTCGCCGATTCCGGCCGCACTGCTTGCGCTTCTGGCGGCGCTGTCGTTCGCATGTGGCCCCCGCGACGCCGCTCCCCGCAAGGCCGAGGCAGACATCGTGCCCCCGGCGCCGGCACCGGCCGGGCCGC
>Ga0111539_10003526_pt1 | contig 20617 bp, 20 predicted proteins | sample RhiMethybrSRZTD1_FD_79667 | JGI IMG/M metagenome (GOLD analysis project Ga0111539, IMG submission 79667) | Populus rhizosphere microbial communities from Tennessee, USA - Rhizosphere MetaG P. TD hybrid SRZTD1 (version 2) (version 2) | ecosystem: Host-associated > Plants > Roots > Rhizosphere >...
CGCTGGACGAGTCGAAAGCGCGCGCGCTGCCCGGCGTCGTGGCGGTGGTCCGCGACGGCAGCTTCGTTGGCGTGGTGGCGGAGCGCGAAGAGGTGGCGCTCACGGCGCTGGAGCGCCTGCGAACCGGCGCCCGCTGGCACGAAAGCGAGACCCTGCCCGACGAAACGCGGCTGGCCGAATGGCTGCGGGCGCAACCCCACGAGACGACGCCAGTGGCATCGCGAGCATCGGCAAGCGCCGCGCCGCCGCCTGCGCAGACATTGAAGGCGACCTTCACGCGTCCTTTCATCGCCCACGCCTCCGTTGCCCCGTCGTGCGCGCTCGCACGCTGGGAGGGTGAGCGCGTGCACGTCTGGAGCCACACGCAGGGCATCTTCAACCTGCGCGCCGACCTCGCGATCGCGTTCGCGCTGCCTCCCGAGGCGATCGTCGTGGAGCATCGCGAAGGCGCCGGCTGCTACGGCCACAACGGCGCCGACGACGTCGCGCTCGACGCGGCCCTGCTGGCGCGCGCCGTGCCCGGACGTCCCGTGCGGGTCCTGTGGTCGCGCGAGGACGAGCTCGCGTGGGCGCCCTTCGGGCCGGCGATGGCCGTGGACATCGCAGTGGATCTCGACGCCGCGGGCGAGGTGCTCCTCTGGCGCGCCGACGTATGGAGCAACGGGCACAGCTCGCGGCCGGGCCGTGCTGCCACGCCCACCCTGCTCGCCGCCACGCACCGCGCAGAGCCCACCCCACCCATCGTGGCCATCAACATGCCGCTCGCCACCGGCGGCGGCTCGGACCGCAACGCTACGCCGGGCTACGACCTCCCCGGGCTCGAGATCGCGAACCATCGCGTCCTCGCCATGCCGCTGCGCACCTCCGCATTGCGCGCCCTCGGGGCCTTCGCCAACGTCTTCGCGATCGAGAGCATGGTGGACGACATCTCCCACGTACGCGGCGAGGATCCCGTGGGCTGGCGCCTGCGTCACACGGCGGACCCGCGGGGCCGCGCGGTCATCGAGGCGGTCGCGGCGCGCGCGCCCTGGGCGCTCTGGAAGGCGCGCGAGGGCTTCGGCCGCGGCTTCGGTTACGCGCGCTACAAGGGCAACGGCGCCTACTGCGCCGTCGCCGTGGAGGTCGAGCTCACGCACAGGGTCCGCGTGACGCGGTTGGCGATCGCCGCCGACGTGGGGCTCGCCGTGAATCCCGACGGCGTCGCCAACCAGCTCGAGGGCGGCGCCATCCAAGCCGTGAGCTGGACGCTCAAGGAGGCCGTGCGCTTCGACCGCACGCGCGTCACGAGCGATCGCTGGGAGAGCTACCCGATCCTGCGGTTCTCCGAGGTGCCTGCGGTGGAAGCGATCGTGCTGCAGCAGCGCGAGGCGCCCTCGATGGGTGCGGGCGAGGCAGCCATGGGACCCACGGCCGCGGCGATCGCCAACGCGGTCTTCGATGCCGTGGGCGTGCGCGTGCGCGACCTTCCGCTCACCGCCGAGCGCATCGCCGCGGCCTCGTGAAAACTATCCGCGCCGAAGTCCGGCGATCTCATTTGACCGGGGAAGCGACACACCTGGGAAGTCTGGAACGACGCCCCAAGGGGTGCGAACCCTTCGAAACCCGGCACAATGGCACCCGCCCCCACCGACCGAAAGGGGAACCACCGCATGGCCAGCAATCCGAAGGCGAACCGCAAGGTCCTGATCACCTGCGCGGTGACCGGCGCGATCCACACGCCGACGATGTCGCCGCACCTGCCGATCACCGCCGACGAGATCGCCGACGCGGCCATCGGCGCGTACGAGGCGGGGGCCGCCATCGTCCACCTGCACGCGCGCGATCCGAAGAACGGCAAGCCCGACCAGAGCCCCGAGGCGTTCGCGCCGTTCCTGAAGCGCATCAAGGGCGCGTGCAATGTCGTGATCAACATCACCACGGGCGGCGCGCCCACGATGGGAGTCGAGGAGCGCCTGAAACCCTGCGCCCACTTCAAGCCCGAGGTGGCCTCGCTCAACATGGGCTCGATGAACTTCGGCCTCTTCCCGATGCTGCGCCGCTACAAGGAGTTCAAGCACGACTGGGAGCGCCCCTACCTCGAGGGCTCCGACGAGCGCATCTTCAAGAACACCTTCCGCGACATCGCCAACATCCTCAACACCTGCCGCGCCAACGACACGCGCTTCGAGATCGAGTGCTACGACATCGGCCACCTCTATACGCTGCGCCACTTCGCCGAGGAGGGGCTGGTGAAGCCGCCCTTCTTCATCCAGTCGGTGTTCGGCATCCTCGGCGGGATCGGGCCGCATCCCGAGGACGTGGCGCACATGAAGCGCACCGCCGACCGCCTCTTCGGCCGCGACTACGTCTGGAGCGTGCTGGGCGCGGGCCGCAACCAGATGCCGATCGCGGCCCAGTCGGTGTCCCTCGGCGGCAACGTGCGCGTGGGCCTGGAGGATTCGCTCTGGATCGGGCCGGGCAAGCTCGCCGAGACCAACGCGCAGCAGGTGCGCGCGGCGCGCCAGGTGATCGAGGGTCTCGGCCTCGAGGTCGCGAGCCCGGATGAGGCGCGCGAGATGCTCCGCCTCAAGGGCGGGAACCGCGTGAACTTCTAGCCGTCGCCCGGCCGGGGGCGCCCCCGAGCTTCGCCAGCCGCGCGGTGTCCTCCGCCGCCTCCTCGAGCAGCCATTGGCGGAAGGTCGCGATCTTGGGCAGATCGGCAGTGGCCTTCGGGCACACGATCCAGAGCGCGAACGGGGCCTCGAGCGCGAGCGGGAACGGCCGCACGAGGCGGCCGGCGAGCAGGTCCCACGCCGCGAGCGCGGTGCGCGCCATCGCCACTCCCTGCCCCTGGATCGCGGCGTCGATCACCATGCTCGCCTGGTTGAAGACCACGCCCTTGTCCACGTTCACGCCGGAGACACCGGCGCGCTCCAGCCAGCGCGTCCAGTGCGACGCGTCGTTCGCATGCAGCAGGGGCGTGCGCTTGAGGTCCTGCGGCGTCTTCAGTGCCTGCGGTCCCCGCAGCAACGCCGGGCTGCACACGGGAAACAGCTCCTCGGCGCAAAGGCGCGTGACGTGCAAACCCGGCCAACGCCCGTCCCCGTGGCGCACGGCGAGGTCGACCTCCTCGCGCGCGAAATCGACGTGCTGGACCGATGCGCTGATGCGCAGGTCGATCTCGGGGTGCGCCTCCGAGAAGCTGCCCAGCCGGTGCACCAGCCACTTGGCGGCGAAGTTGGGCGAGGTCGAGACGCTGAGCAGCCCCGATCCCTGCCGCTGCAGCAGCTTCTCGGTTCCCGTGGACAGGCGGTCGAAGGCGTCGCGCACCACGCCGAGGTAGTCGCGCCCGGCCTCGGTGATGAGCAGGCGCTGGTGCTCGCGGCGGAAGAGCTTGAGCCCCAGCTCGCCCTCGAGCGCCTTCACCTGCTGGCTCACCGCGCCCTGCGTCACGAAGAGCTCGGCCGCGGCGCGCGTGAAGCTCTCGTGGCGCGCGCTGGCCTCGAAGGCCTTGAGCGCGTTCAGGGAGGGGAGCCGGCGCTTCAGGTGGGGTTCCTTGGCATTAGAAAATCTATGGCTAACCGGAGAATACATCGTTTGCCCCCAGAGAGATACCGCCGGAAGATGCCTCTCATCGATAGGCAAACTAGGACCAAACAGATGACCCAGCCCGGCACCCGCGTCGCCTTCGTCTGCCTGCACGGCTCCGCCAAGAGCGTGCTCGCCTCGGAGTACCTGAACCGCATCGCGGGGGAGCGCGGCCTCGATTTCCGGGCGACCGCGAGCGGTCGCGAGCCCGACGATGCGATCCCGGCGAACGTGGTCGAGGGGCTGGCGCGCAAGGGCTTCGACGTGCGCGGCCGCAAGCCCCTGGCCGCGACCGCGCAGCGCTTCGAGGAAGCCGACGTGGTCGTCTCGTTCGGCTGCGACCTGGACGGCCTCGTGCCGACGGCGCGGACGATCGAGCTCTGGAGCGCGTGCCCCGCCGTGAGCGACGACTTCGACGCGGCGTGGCGCTTCATCACCTCGCGCGTAGACCGGCTGCTTGAAGTTGCAAGGCCGCGCACAGCGGCGTAGATTTTTGGGCGGGGGTTGCAGGACCCCCGGGAGTTCTCCTCCAAGACGGTGCCCCGTCCAACCCTGTGACGTTGCGCGCGAGCGTGGGCACTGTCGATCCGTCCCCGCCGCGCCGACGCCTCTCAACCTGCAACCTTGGAGGCTTCGCCATGCGCTACCAACTGAAACAGATCCACTGCCGTCCCTGGACGCTCGCGGGGCTCTCGGTGCCCTTGATGGAGAGCCACTACGAGAACAACTACGGCGGCGCCATGCGGCGCCTGAACGCCATCACCGAGAAGCTCGAGTCGCTGGACTTCGCGAAAACCCCGGGCTACGTCCTGGGCAGCCTCAAGCGCGAGGAGCTCGTCGCCCTCAATTCCACCCTGCTGCACGAGCTCTACTTCGCGAGCCTGGGCGGCGACGGCACCCGGATCACGCCGGTGATGAGGGAAGCGCTGGTGCGCGACTTCGGCTCCGTCGACCGCTGGCGCGACGAGTTCCTCGGCATGGGCTACGCGCTGGGCGGCGGCTCGGGGTGGGTGCTGCTCACCTACGTGCCGCGCGACGGACGGCTCATGAACCAGTACGCCGCCGAGCACACGCAATCGGTTCCGAGCGGCGTGCCGATCCTCGCGCTCGACATGTACGAGCATGCCTACCACATGGACTTCGGCGCCAACGCCAAGGCGTACGCGGAGACCTTCCTGCGCAACGTCGACTGGAAATCCGTCGAGGGAGCGTACGAGGACGCCATCAAGGTCGCCCCTCCCCGCCCGCTGGTGCAGGAGGAGTTCAAGGACATTCCGGGCGTCGGAGTCGAGGAGGTGAAGGCGATGCTCGACGCGGGCCAGGAGGTCCAGTTCGTCGACGCCCGCCCGCGCGCCTCGGTCTCGCGCAGCCAGGAGATCATCGAGGGCGCCACGTGGCGCGATCCGGAGAAGCTGCAGGACTGGATCGGGGAGCTGTCGAAGGAGAAGCCCGTGGTCGTCTACTGCGTCTACGGCTTCCACGTCGGCTGCCGCACCGCCGGGGCGCTCCGCGACGCCGGCTTCGACGCCAAGTACATGACCGGAGGGCACGTGGGCTGGAAGGCGATGGGAGGGCCGATCAGGATCAAGACCTGAGCCGCATCGGCGCGCGCTCACCTCCTGGCGTGGGCGTATTCTCGGGCTTCTCTCGGGCTGGTTTTGTTGCAGGGATACGATATCCGGACCAGCTCGAGTCGGGGAGCCCGGGATGACTGAAGAGCAACAACTGTTGTGGGGTGGCGTGGCACTGATCGTCGCCGGCGTCGGAACGATCCTTTTCGGGGGCACGCATGAGCGGGGCCACTTCATCGAGATCCTCGGCATCCGCATCGGCAAGGGCGAGTCGGAGCCGATGAGCCGGGGCGCCTCGTGGTTCTGGGGAATCGCCTTCGTCATCGGCGGCGTCGTGCTCGTCAGGCACTCGGGCGCCTTCGGGTAGAAGTCCCGCCTACCTCAGGGCGACGCTGGCGTCGCCCTCGAACCGGCCCTGCGGGTCGAGGGATCGCAGTGCCTCGACCTCGCGCGCGCTGGGGGCCGGAGTCGGCTTGGCGCCGCCCGCGTCGAACGCGAATCCGGTGCGGGCCTTAACCTCGTCGAGCGTGGCCTCCGGATGCCACGACTCGAGCGCGAGCTTCCCGTCGCGTTTCACGAACACCGCGATCGGTGTCACCACGCCCGCCATGCCGCCCGCGGCCGTGATGAAGTCGAGCTTCTCGACCATGGTGCGTTTGGAATGCTCGGTCCGCCACGTGACCGCCCGCCGTGCCGTCGGCAACATCACCGCCCCGCCGCCACCGCCCGGAAGGCGCACCTTCGGGTTGTGCCAGTCGCCGATGGCGGAGACGTTCGTGCGCCCGAGGCCGTCCACCTGCGCGGCGCCCAGGAAACAGAGGTCCATGCCGCCGCGCGTGCACAGGTCGTAGAAATCCTCGTTGGCGAAGATCGCGGTCGAGCCCTCGGCGAGCACCGGATCCGAGGAGGACAGCGGAATCTTCGAGGGCGTCGGTTGCACGCCCCCGGCCACGTTGATGTAGGTGAAGTCGAAGTCGTAGGCGCGCTTGGCGAGCAGGCAAGCCATCATCGGCGGCGTCGAGTTGACCCCGCTGAAGGTCACCTCGCCCGGGCGGATGAAACGCGCGAGGTTGGTGACGATGTAGGAGAAACCGCTCCAGCTAGGCATGCGCGCGCTCGGCGATCTCGGGCGCCCTCGCCTTGTGCGCCTCGAGCGAGCCGGCGGTGTCCATGTACTCCTCGACCGCCGGGTAGTCGACCTCATACAGCGGCCAGCACGACCCGGGCCACGCCCCGTTGGGCACGATGGACATCGCCTGGACCATGAAGCTCGGCACCAGCGTGAGCTCCGGAACCTTCTGGAAGCTCTCGACGCTGTCCAGCTTCTCGGCGACTACGAACACCTGCTTCGCCGCGCGCGTCATGATGCGGTCCCAGTTGTAGGTGCCGTAGATGCGTGTGTCGCCGAGCTCGTTCACCTCGTTGGCGTGGATCACCGCGATGTCGGGCTTGATCGCCGGGATCACCCACACGTCCTCGCCGGAGCCGTACGGGTCCTTGATCGAGGCCCACTTGTTGAGCGCGGCGAGGTCCGAGCCGTGCACGCCGCCCACGGGTTGGAAGGGCACGCCGAAGGCCGAGGCGCGCAGGCCCGCCGTGAGCGTCATGCACGCGTGCTCTTCGAGCACGATCTGCTTCTTCTCCACCGCCTTGCGATACCAGGGCGCGAGGCCGAAGTTGCCCTCCATCGCGACGATGCCGGCGCGCGCCTTCTTCACGCACCCGGCGCGGCACAGGATGTCGATGTCGTAGCCCGGCGACTGCTTCACGATCTCGAGGTCGCGCTTGCCCTGGCGGATCAGCTCGCGCACGAAGGCGAAGGGGCCGCGATGCAGGAAGCTGCCGCCCAGGGCGAGCGAGGCGCCGTTCGGGACGCGCTCGACCATTTCAGAGAGGGACATCAGCTTTTGGGTCATCGGCAATTCCCTTGCCTCACCGGGGCCGCGAAGACGGCTCCCACACATCGGGGGTCGTCGCGACCAGTTCCTTGATGTTGCTCCACGGCGCCGCGCCGGGAAGGCTGGTGCGACCCTGCACTGCGGCCACGGCGAAGGCGACCATGCGGTCGCGCACACGCTGCTGCTCGGAGGCGGGCCACGCCTCCATCGAGTGCGGCCCGCGAACCACGACGATCTCCTTCAGTCCCCGCACGCGATCGTGGGCGGCGATGGTGCCCTCGAGGCTCTCGGCGCGATCCCAGAGGCCCTTCGCGAAGAACGCGGCCGGCCAGCGATGGATGTTCGCGAGCACGGCCGAGTTCGGATAGAACGCCACGTAGTTGTCCGCCGCCATCCCGCCGAGGAACAGGTTGCGGTCGGCGAGGTCGCTGCCCTCGGGGAGGTAGCCCGCGCCGCTCACGAACGAGGCGTACACCATCGCGCCCTTGATGTTGGTGAATCCCTTCGGGGCGCCGCACGTCACGGTCGGCATGTCGTAGGTGCATCCGCCCACGTAGTTCTTCGTCATCGCCCAGCCGGTCGCCATCGAACCGCGCGAATAGCCCATCAGCAGCATCGGGATCTCGCGCGCCTTCATGCCCGCCATGAGCCGCCCGCCGGCGGCCGGGCCCTCGAGCACCTCGCCGCGGGTCGTGAGCAGGCGCATGCCGCGGCCGTTCTCCATCTGGTCGAGCACGCGGAAGATGTCCTCGCTCTGCTCGAGCGTGTTGGTGTCGCTGAATCCGCCCGAGAGCCCCTCGCCCCTGCGGTCGCAGGCGAGCACGTCGAAACCGGCGCGGTTCAGCGCGTACAGGTGGTCGCGATAGGTGCGCATGCCGATGCCCTCGGTCGTGGCGTTCGGAAAGCGCACCGAGGTCGCGCGGCGCGTGGCCGGATCGAAGGTGACCGCCACGTCCTTCGGATGATGGATCGCGGTGAGCTGGCCCCCGCCGCCGGGACTCATGATCACGAGCGCGCGCGTGCGGCCGCCGCGGCCGTCGTCGACTCCCGCGCCGTCGACGTACCAGCCGCGCAGCTTGATGTCGCCCGGCATGTTCAGCTTAAGGCGCTCGAGCGGATCGCGTGGCACGGTGAACTCGACCACGCTCGTGCGGCCGTCGGCTTCGGCGACCGCCTCGTTGTACGGCGCCTTGCCGAAGAAGCCGGGCTTGCGGATCTGCTTCAGGTCGACCTGGCCGTCGGAATCGATCTTGCCTACCGGATCGACCATGCCCGTGACGCGCGTGGCGCGCTCCTTGTTCGGCGGCAGCCAGCGCTGCATCTGGTCGTTCACGCGCTTGAAGCACGCGGGGTCGGCCTTGCACGCGGCCCAGCGCTCCTTCAGCTTCGCGTCGGTGAAGTCGTCGACGTAATAGTCGCCCTGGTAGCCGGCCGGCGGCTTCGCCGCCGTCACGAGGAGCGGAACGCAGACGGTCTTGCCGTCGGGCTGGGGCAGCAGGTACCCGGGCAGCTCGCTGTTGCGGTCGCTGCCGACCCAGGCCCTGCAGTCGGTGGGCGGGGAGACGCGGGCTACCTGCGAGGTGATGGGGGAGGTGGTGCAGGCGGCGAGCGCGATCAAGGAAGCGGTGTTGACGAGGAGGCGAGTCGGTTTCATGGTCACTCCTTGGCAATGGGGCCCCGGCCCATCGCCGCGGCGGCCGGGGTGACGGCCGCCGCGGGGACGAGGTACTCGGCGATCCGCATCTTAAGGCCCGGGGCGGCGGCCGAGCGCACGAGCTCCGAGAGGTCGGCGTCGCGTGTATCGCTGCGGGTCGCGGCAACGAGGCGCGCGTGGGCGTCTGGCGGCAGCGCAGCCGCGGCCTCGGCAGTGCGCGCGATCACGTCGGGCCACTCGGGAATTCCGGCAACCTGCGTGAGGAAGCCGATGCGCAGGCCCTCTTCCGAACCGAACGTCTTCGATTCGGCGAGGATGTCGCGCGCGGTGTCGGCTCCGACCTGGAGCGCGAAGCGGCGCGTGCCGAGCACGAGGCCGAAGCGCAGGCCCGGCATGCGAAAGCTCGCCTCCGTGGTGGCCACGCGACGCGAGCACACGCCGATCAGGTCCACGCCGGCGCCGAAATTCTTGCCGTGCGCCAGCGCGAGCGTCTCGAAGGGAGCGTGGTAGATCGCCTGCAGCAGCTGCTCGATGCGGGTGAAGCGCAGGAGCAGGTCGCCCTCCGACTGGTCCTGGTAGCCGCCGAAGTCGAAGCCGGCGCTGAAGTTCTTGCCCTCGCCGCGAAAGACCACGAGGCGGGTGCCGTCGCGATGGGCTGCATCGAGCGCGGCGAGGAGCGCGTCGACCAGCGCGCCCGACAGCGCGTTCATCTTGGCGGGCCGGTCGAGCGTGAGGGTGAGCGTAGCGCCCGATCGCTCCTGCCGCAGCTCGCTCATCGCGCTTTCACCCCGTTCTCGATTTCGCCGAGGACCTCGTCGTTGTGCTGTCCCAGCGCGGGCGGGTCGCGCTGGATCGGGAAGCCCTTGCCGGTGAAGCGAAGCGGCGACGCGAACGTGCGTGTCTTCTTCCCCGAGGGCAGCGTGATGTCCTGCACCCAGTCCATGTGCCGGACCTGCTCGTCCTTCAGCACGCTCGAGTAGGTGTTGATGGGCGCGCAGGGCACACCGGCCGCGCGGAACTTGGCCAGGATCTCCTCGGAGCCGAACCTCGCCGACTCGGCCTCGACGATCGCGCACAGCTCGACCTGGTTCTTGGCGCGCAGCGCCGTCGAGGCGAAACGCGGGTCGGCCGTGAGCTCGGGGCGCCCGAGCACCTGCGCCGCCGACTTGAACAGCCCGTCGTTGCCCGCCGCCATCGCGTAGTAGCCGTCCTTCGCCTTGAACGCCTGGTAGGGGGCGTTGCGCGAATGGGCGCTGCCGAGCTTCACGGGATCGCGCCCGGTGCCGAAGTATTCGCTCGTCTGCAGCGCCGCGATCCCGAGCGCGGCGCCCAGCATCGAGATGTCGATGTGCTCGCCCATCCCGCCCTGCTCCACGCGCCGCAGCAACGAGACGATGGCGAACGCGGCATAGAGGCCCGAGCACATGTCGGACAGGGGCACGCCACATTTCACCGGCGCGCCGCCCGGCTCCCCGGTCACGCTCATGATGCCGCTCATCGCCTGCATGGTGAGGTCGAAGCCGCCCTCCTCCGAGCGCGGCCCTTCCTGCCCGAAGGCCGAGAGCGAGCAATAGATGAGCTTTGGGTTGTCGCGCCTCAAGTCCTCGTAGCCCAGGCCCAGGCGCTTCATCACCCCGGGCCGGTTGTTCTCGAGCAGCACGTCGGCGCCGAGCACGAGCGCCTTCGCCTTGTCGCGATCGGCGGGGTTCTTGAGGTCGAGCGCGACCGAGCGCTTGTTGCGGTTGATCGAGGCGAAGTTCTCGCTGTAGCCGTCGGTGATCGGCGGCCAGGCGCGCATGGTGTCGCCGCCTTGCGGATGCTCCACCTTGATCACGTCGGCGCCCATGTCGGCGAGCAGAAGGCCGCCGTAGGGCCCGGCCGCGACGTTGCAGAACTCGATGACTCTCACACCTTCCAGGGGCAGCATATTCGGGATTCCTCAGGGGACATTGGATCAGGCAGCAAGCAGCAGGTCGACCAGCTTCAGGCGCTGCACCTTGCCGGAGGGCCCGCGCGGCAGCTCGTCGACGAAATGGATGGACTTGGGCGTCTTGAAACGGCCGAGGTGGCCGGTGCAGAACTCGCGCAGCTCCTCGGCGGTGCAATCGTGCCCCTTGCGGCGAATCACGCACGCGGCCACTTCCTGGCCGTAGTGCTTGTCGGGGACGCCGACCGCCGCGGCGTCCAACACGGCGGGGTGCCGGAGCAGCACCTCGTCGATCTCGCGCGGCGCGATGTTCTCGCCGCCCTTGATGATGAGCTCCTTGATGCGGCCGGTGATGAAGAAGAAGCCGTCGGCGTCACGCAGGCCCACGTCACCGCTGCGGAACCAGCCGCCGGGGAAGAACGCGCCCTCAGTGGCAGCGGGGTTCTTGTAGTAGCCCGGCGTCACCTGCGGCCCGCGGATCACGACCTCGCCCGGCTCGCCGTCGGCCCTCTCGATGCCCTTCTCGTCCACGACCTTCGCCTCGCAGCCGGAAGGACGCCCCACCGAACCGACCTTGCGCCGCTCCGGCTCGTACGGATTGGAGAACGCTGGCGCGACGGTCTCGGTGAGGCCCATCGTCTCGATCACGCCGATGCCGAACTTCTGCTGGAACGCAAGGAGGTGTTCGGGCGGCAAGGGCGCCGAGGCGCTGCGGCAGAAGCGGATCGCCGCGATCGACTCGCGCGGCGGCGCCGGCCCCTCGAGCAGGTAGCTCACGATCGTCGGCACCATGTTGATCCAGGTGCAGCGGTGGCGCGAGGCCATCGTCCAGAACTGGCTCGCGGAGAACTTCGGCGGCATGACGAGTGAGCCGCCGTGCGCGAGGGGCGCCAGCATCGTGACCGCGAATGCGTTGATGTGGTACAGCGGCAGGATCGCGGTCACGCGGTCGGAGGGTCCGAGGCGGTGCTCGTCGCTGACGATCTGCGCGTTCGAGGTCACGTTGCCGTGGGTGAGCATCACGCCCTTGGGCGTGCCGGTGGTGCCCGAGGTGTACATGAGCAGCGCGAGCGAATCAGGCGTGACATCGGCCGCGCCGTTGCCCCGCACGGGTTCGCCCGGGAGCTGCGTCGCATCCGGATCGATCTCCACGACCTGGATCTGCCGTCCGATGCGGCCCACGATCTCGCGCACGGCCGAGGCTCGATCCGGCGAGACGAAGACCAGCGCGCAGTCGGAGTGGTCGAGCACGTAACGCATCGGCTCGGGGCCGGAGAGCAGGTTCACGGGATTCACGACATAGCCGCCCGACATCGCGCCCAGCAGGATGCGGATCGTCGCGATGCCGTTGGGCATGACGAGCGAGACGTGCGTGCCGGGGGCCAGGCCTTTTCCCTCCAGGAACGCCCTCACGCGCGCGCAGGACCCGGCGACCTCACCGAAGGTGAGCGAGCAGCCGGTCTCGGCGGCGATGAAATAGGTCGCTTCGGGCCGCGCCTGCGCCTGTGCCTCGACGAGCCGGCTGACCGTGGTCACTTGCCCCACTTCGCGAAGTAGCTCCCCAGAAGCTGGTCCACCTGCGGAACCCTCTCGGCGATCTCCCGCACGACCCGCGTCGTGTTCATGTAGTGCCGCACGTTCATATTGTCGGAGAAACTGTTGTCCCCCCAGGTGCCGCAGCCCATCGAGAGCGACACCGGCAGCGAGTTGGAGAAGCTGCCGCCGTTGGCCACCACGTGCACCTGGTTCACGATCACGCGCGCCACCGGCAGGTGCAGGCCGAGATCGAGCGACCGCTCGGGCCGCTTCGAATGCAGCGACACCGAATGGCCCGCGCCCTGGTAGCCGTAGATCTTCGCGACCAGCGCCTTGGCCGCCTCGAAGTCGGCAACGCGATAGACCGTGAGCACCGGGGAGAGCTTCTCGCCCGAGAAGCGGTGGCCGGCCCCGACCCCCGTCTCCTCCACGAGCAGCGTGCGCGCCCTGGCCGCGGCGGGATCCGAGAGTCCCGCGCGCTGCGCGATGGTCGCGACCGGCTGGCCGATGACCGTGGGCGAGAGCTTGCCGTCCGGCCACATGGTCGACTCGAGCCGCGCACGGTCCTCGCCCTTCACCTCGACGCAACCTTCCTTCGCGAGCGCCGCGAGCATCGGCTGCGCGATCGCCTCGACCAGCACGAGGCTGTTCTCCGAGGAGCAGCTGGTCGCGTTGTCGAACGTCTTGGAGACCACGATCTTGCGCGCGGCGTCGGCGAGGTCGGCGGTCTCGTCGATGATCGAGGCCACGTTCCCCGCGCCCACGCCGAAGGCCGGCGTACCCGAGGCGTACGCGGAGCGCACGTTGGCCTGCGAGCCCGTGGCCACCACGAGGTCGCACTGGCGCATGAGCTCGCCCGTGGTTTCCTTGGTCACGGGCGCGGGCAGCATCTGCACGAGGTCCCTCGGCGCGCCGATGCGGTCGAGCTGCGCGTGGATGTATTCCAGCAGCTTCGCGCACGTCGACGCCCCCTTGGGCGAGGGCGCCACGATCACGGCATTGCGCGCCTTGAGGGCGTTGATGATCTTGTTCGCAGGCGTCGCGGCGGGGTTGGTCGAGGGCGTCACCGCGCACACCACGCCCACCGGCCGCGCGATCTCGGTGATCCCCGTCGCGGGATCCTCCGAGATGACTCCCACGGTCTTCATGCCATGGAGGTCGCGCAGCAGGCCGAGCGTCTTGCGATGGTTCTTGAGGACCTTGTCCTCGACGTCGCCGATACCGGTATCGCGCACGGCGAGCTCGGCGAGCGCGCGGTTGCGGCCGGGCTCGAGGATCGCCCAGCCGGCGGCGGCGACCAGCTCGTCCACGCGCGCCTGGCCGTAGCCATCGGCGACTTGCTGCGCTGCCCGGGCGCGCGCGACGAGGCCGCTCACCAGCGCCGCAGCCTGCGATTGGGCTTCAGGGGGTTTGGGTCTGTCCACCGGGTGGTGCCTTTCTGAAATGGGCGAACGCCGCCTTGATCACCGGCCATGCGAGGCCGAGGATCGCGAGCGCGAGGATCGAGGCGCTGATGGGCCGGGTGAAGAACACCGTCCAGTCGTTGTCGAAGCTCACCATCGTCGTCATGAAATTATTCTCGGCAATGGGGCCGAGGATGGTGCCGAGGACCAGCGGGGCGAGTGGGAACTTGAAGCGCTCGAAAAGAAAACCGACCAGGCCGAAAGCCGACATGACGTAGAGGTCGGGCAGGCTGTTCCTCTGGGCGAGCGCGCCCACGAAGCAGAACACCACCACGAAAGCGGAAATGATCGCCTCGGGCGCCTCCAGCACCTTGCACAGCGGCCGGATGGCGAAGTAGCCGAGGATGCACTTGCCGAGGGTAGCCAACAGCACCGCGGCGAAGATGAGGTTGACGAGCTCAGGCGTCTTGGCGAACACCTGCGGGCCTGGCTGGATGCCATGCAGAAGGAAGGCCGCGAGGATGATCGCGGTGGCGCCGCTGCCCGGGATGCCCATCGCGAGCAACGGGACGAACGCCCCGCCCACCGAAGCCGTGGCCGCGGACTTGGCCGCCACGATCCCCTCGGGCGCGCCCTCGCCCAGCTTGCGCGCGGACTTGCCGTACTGGTTCTCGATGCCGTAGGCGACGAACGACGACACCGTCGCCCCCGCCCCCGGCACCACGCCCACGAGCAGGCCGGTGATGATGCCGCGCGCGAAAGTCGCCTTCATCTTCACCACCTCGACGAAGCGCGGAAAGGAGGTCACGAAGCGCGGCTTGCCTTCGGCGTCGGTCGAGCCGCTCGCCGCGAAACCGGTGGCCATGCGCGTGAGCACTTCGCCCACGCCGTACGCGCCGACCATCACCAGCAGGAACTCGATGCCGTCCTGCAGGAACGGCAAGCCGAAGGCGAAGCGCTCGGCGCCGTAGATGGCGTCGATGCCGACGGTGGCGATGAGCAGCCCCAGGCAAAGGCTGATCAACGCGTTGACCATCGAGGAGCCCGAGAGCGTCACCACGCTCGCGAGGCCGAAGGCGACGACCGCGAAGTACTCGGGGGTGGAGAGCTTGAGGGCGACGGCCGCGAGCGGCTGCGTGAGCGCGACCATGAATGCCCACGAGACCACGCCCGCCACGAACGCCGCCACCAGCGCCCATCCGAGCGCGAGCGCCGCTTCGCCCTTGCGCGCCATCGCGTAGCCGTCCCAGAGCAGGGGTACATCCATCGGCTCGCCCGGGATGCGGAAGAGGATGGCGGTGATCGCGCCCCCGTAGGTGCCTGCGACGTACATCGCGGTCAGCAGGATGAGCGCGGGACCGACGCCCATCTTGTAGGTGAAGGGCAGCGCCAGGACCACGCCCCTCACCAGCGTGAGGCCGGGCAGCACCGCCACCAGCATGCCCAGCACCAGCCCGATGGTCAGCACCATGAGGTTCATCGGCGTGAGGATCGCGGCGAAGCCTCCGCCCAGCCCGGCGAGGAACTCCACTAGGTCACTCCGAGCACGCGCAGCAGCCCGAGCGAAAGCGCGCGGAACGGCCCCTCGCCCAACGGAAGCGAGATGTACGCGACCTTGAGGAACACGACGGCCAGCACCACGGTGCCGACGAGGCTCACGGCGACACAGACCACCGGCTTGCGCAGCCCGCCGGCCCATGGAAAGACCGCAAGGAAGATCGCGGTGGCGAGGAAGAAGCCGATCCACGGCACCGTAAAGATGAACGCGGCGATGAGGCCGATGCCCGCGAAGAGCATGCCGAAGCGCTCCCCGGGCTTGTCCTCACCGCTCTCCATGCTCGTCACCAGCCCCTTGGCGACGAACTCGCTCTTCACCAGGAGCCGCTTCACGATCTCGTAGGCGCACAGCAGCCCCATGAAGACGATGATCGCCTTGGGCCACACCGCCGGGCTGATGCGCCCGCCGGTCTCCGCGTCGATGCGCGTGGCGAGCCAGTAGAGCCAGCACGCCACGGCGAGCATCACCGCGTGCGGGATGACCCGCATGAGCCGGGAGGACACGGGGCGTCAGCCCTTCTTCAGGCCCGCCTCGATCAACTCGAGCTGCTCCGCGATGAAGGGCCCGGCCTTGTCGGCCGGAATGTAGCTGTCGGCGAAGGCGAGCTCGTCGGAGAGGTACTTCTTGAAGTCGTCGGAGCGCGCCACCTTGTCGATGGCGGCCGAGAGCACCTTCACGTGGGCGGCATCGGTGCCGGCCCGCACGACGATCGAGCGGAACTGGCTGATGGCGAACGTGACGCCGTACTTGCTCGCGAGCGGCGTGGACTCGTAGCCCACCTGCGGCTTCTCGGCGAAGAAGAGCACCGGGCGCATCTGCTTGCTGTCGAGGAAGCTCCGGATGTCGCCCGCCTGCTCGACCAGCACGTCGGCGTGGCCGCCCAGGATCGACGAGTAGCGCTCGCCGGGCTGCGCGAAGGGCACGCTCCTGAACTTCGAGCCCTTGTCGTTGAACTTGTTCACGTGCATCTCGTCCGGGCTGCCGAAGCCGGTGATGCCGCACTTGATCTCGCCCTTCTTCGAGTCCTCGAGCAGCTCGTCGAAGGTCTTCCACTTGGCGTCCATCTTCACGAACAGGCCCGTGGGCTGGCGGATCAGCACGCCGAGCGGCACGAGGTCGGAGAGCTTGTAGCGTCCCTTGCCGCCGGCGAGCGTGCCCAGCGTGTCGCCGATGAAGACGGCGATGGAGTGGCCGTCGGGCGCGGCAGAGAGCAGCTTCGCGGTGCCCGTGTTGCCGGTGGCGCCTGGCACGTTCACGATCGGCACCGAGACCTTGAGCTCGGGCTCGAGCAGCTTGCCCACGCGGCGCGCGAGCTGGTCCGCGCCGCCGCCGGCGCCCCACGGGACGATGAACTCCACCGGCCGGGAGGGAAAGGCCTGCGCGAGGGCGAGGCGGGGGGACAGGGCGAGTGCGGATCCCGCCAGCAAAAGGGAGCGGCGCTTGTCTTGCATGGTGTCCTCCTTGTGGATTTCCTCCATGATACGGATTATTTTCGTCCGCATGCCGAAACCTTGATCACCCTGACCGCGCTGCAGCTGGCGCTCCTCGCCGCCGGCGCCGCGGCCGGCGGCGCGATCTTCGGCGTCATCGGTTTCGCCTACGGAATCGTCATCTCGGTGTTCATCCACCACGGCTTCGCCGCCGCCGACGTGGTCTTCATCGTGGTGGGCGGCGCGCTGGTGCTCAACATCGGCATGCTGCCCAAGTTCGCGCGCGAGATCCGCTGGCGCGCGGCGATGCCCTACCTCGTGGGCGCGACCCTCGGGCTGCCCCTGGGCGTGTGGCTGCTCGCCACGCTGGATCCGCGAACGATCCGCATCTTCGTGGGCGTGCTCGTGATCGCCTATGGCTTGTTCGCGCTGCGCCAGCAGTCACGCGCGCCGTTTCGCATCTCCGGCGCCCACGGCCAGGCCCTCGATGGTGCCATCGGCTTCGTGGGCGGCGTCATCGGCGGGGTCTCCGGCCTGGGTCCCCTCGTTCCCGGCGTCTGGTACGGCTTGCGCGGACTCAACAAGGTGGAGCAGCGCGCGCTCACCACCCCGTATGGCCTGTGGGTGCAAGGGCTCATGGTCGCGTGGCTGCTCTTCGGCGGGCTTGCGAGCCGCGCCGCCATCGAGGGCCTCGCCCTCGCCACGCCGGTGATGCTCGGCGCCTCGTACCTCGGGCTGCGCCTCTTCGACCGGCTGAGCACGTCCGGCTTCCAGCGCTCCGTGGTGATCCTGGCGATCCTCGGCGCGGCGGTGCTGGTGATGAGGCAGCTATGAGGATCGGCGCCTGGCTCCTGCGCCTGCCGCTCGTCACGCCCTACAGGCTCGCCTTCGGGCCGGTGGAGGCGCTGGATACCGTCATCGTGCGCGTGGAGAGCGCCGAAGGCGTGGAGGGTTTCGGCGAGGCCACGCTGCTCACGGGCTACACCGACGAGACCATCGGCGAAACGTGGGAGAAGGCCCGGGCACTCGTCGAGGCCGCCCACTCGGAATCATTCGACCTGCGCGGCGCGCTCGACAAGCTCGACGCGACGCATCCCTTCCTGACCACGGCCTTCCGCACCGCGATCGAGATGGCCGCGAACGATCCGCGGCTCTTTCTCGACACTCCCGCGCGCGTTCCGATCCTCGGACTGCTGCAGGGCGAAACACCCGAGCAGATGCGGCGTGAAGCCGATCGCCTCGTCGCCGAGGGCTACGCCACGGTCAAGGTAAAGGTGGGTTTCTACCCGGCGGGCGATGCGGACGTCGTGGCCATGGCGCAGCTCGCGCTCGCCGGCCGCGCGCGCATCCGCATCGACGCCAACCAGGGATTCGATGCCGCGCAGGCGATCGACTTCGTCTCGCGCCTGTCCAGCGACTCGATCGAGCTCTTCGAGCAGCCCTGCGCCGCCGGGGATTGGGATGCGCACATGCAGGTCGTCCCGGTGGCGCGTGATCACGGGATTCCACTGATGCTGGACGAATCGATCTACAGCCTGCGCGAGATCCAGGAGGCGGCGCGACTCGGGGCGGCGCAGTTCATCAAGGTGAAGCTGATGAAATTCTCCAGCCTCGCGCGGCTGGAGGCGGCGATCCTCAAGATTCGCGCGCTCGGGATGAAGTCCGTGCTGGGCAACGGTGTCGCCGCCGACGTGGGCTGCTGGATGGAAGCCTGCATCGCCGCGCGCCACATCGACAACGCGGGCGAGATGAACGGGTTCCTCAAGCCGCGCGAGCGGCTGCTGGCCGACGAGCTGGTGTTCGCGAAGGGCGCCATCGAGCTGCCCGCGGGCTGGCGGCCGCGGCTGGACACCGAACGCCTCGAGCGCATCGCGCTCGCCCGCGCCTGACCCGCTCAGCCAAACGCGACGATCAGCACGAGCCCATGCAGGACCAGGCCTGCGCATACCGCGAGCGCGAACGTCCTCGAAGCAACGGCGCCATGACCGTAGCGCAGCGCGGCGATGCAGATCGGAGGGTAGAGCACGAGCGAGGTCAGCAAGCCCGGCGAATAGGCGGCCGTCGCCAGGGTTCCGGCGGCGTGGAGGAATGCGTTGAGCAGCAGCATCGTGGACAGCATCGCGGCAATCCACGCGAGCCGCGGCCGGAGGATGGCCGATAGCGTGAGGCAAGCGAAGAGCGGCCAGCCCACCGCGTTGATCGCGCTGAATCGAGCGTCGGTGAGCGGCGACGCAAAGAGCCGGCCGGTCCACGCGACGAAGCCCTCGCCTGCCCAGAGCTCCTCGGCGATGTGCAGCAGGAAGGACAGCGGAAGCAGGAGAAGCCACCAGGGTCGCTTCACGCTGTCCAGTATGCGCCGCCTGCTCTAGAATGAAGTGGCCATGGCGCCTGCGATCCGCCCCGTCAATCCCGCCGTCGGCGCCGAGGTCTCCGGTGTCGACGTGGCAAGACTTTCCGGCACCGACTTCGAAGCGATCGAGCGCGCCTGGTACGCCCACTCGGCACTCCTCTTCCGCGGCCAGCGCCTCACCGACGACGACCTCCTCGCGTTCAGCCGGCGATTCGGCGAGCTCGACCCGCCGCCGGTGAACGAGAACGGCAAGACCTTCGTCGAGGGCTACCCCGAGATCTACGTGGTCTCCAACGTGATCGGGCCCGACGGCGTGCCGATCGGGAGCCTGGGCGCCGGCGAGGCCCAATGGCACACCGACATGTCGTACCTGTCCGAGCCGCCAGATGCCTCGATGCTGTACGCGCTGGAGGTGCCGCCCTCGGGAGGCGACACCTGGCTCTGCGGGATGGAGGCGGCTCTTCGCGCGCTGCCGCCCGCGCTGCTGAACCGGGTTCGCGACCTCAGGATCAAGCACGACGGGACCTACAACTCCGGCGGCTACCTTCGCAAGGGGCTCAAGGACTCGGCGGATCCCACGACCTCGGTTGGCACGCCCCACCCGATCGTCTGCGCCCATCCGGTCAGCGGCCGCCCGGTTCTCTATCTCGGCCGGCGCCGCAACGCCTACGTCGTGGGCCTCGGGCTCGAGGAGAGCGAGAAGCTGCTCGACGAGCTCTGGAAGTACGCGAGCCTGCCGGCCAACTGCTACGCGCACCAATGGCGCGTCGGCGACCTGCTCATGTGGGACAACCGCAGCACCATGCACCGGCGCGATCCGTTCGACGCCTCCGCCCGGCGGATCATGCACCGCACCCAAATCAAGGGACGGGTCACGCCGCGGCCCTACTCGGGCGACCTGGCCGTCACCCGGGCCCTCTAGTCCCCGTCTCGTACCACCAGGCCCAGCACGAAACCGACGACCGCGGCCGCGCCGATCAGGGGCCACGGATTGTCATGCACGTACGCGTCGGCCGCACGGGCGGTGGCCGTGGTCTTCTCGACCGCGGCGCCCTGGATCTGGCGCAGCCGCGCCTTGGCGGTATTGAGGCTCATCTCGACGGTGGCGCGCATTTCCGCGGCCTTGTCGCCGGGCACGCTGCCCACCGCCCTCAGCAGGCCTTCGGCATCGCTTACCACCTTGCCGAAGTCGTCGAGCAGTTGCTGCTTGGCCGACTGCACGTTGGAATTCATGGGGCGCTCCTTGGTTTGGGATGCCGGTTGGACCGGCATCCCCTCCAGTAATTCAGCCGCGGTTAGTAGCTGGGCTGGGTGACGCTGCCGCCGAAAGGCGCTGTTCAGAGCCCACGGTTTCGATCGCACTTGTCCGACGTTTCTTGGACCCCGGGTAGCAGACAGGACACGGTCCGGCGCCACGGTATTTGTGACCGCGACTGCAGGTTTTCCAACCGCCCGTGTTCTTCGTAGCCATGGTGCCTACCTTGCGTACAGTGCGGCCACGTTGGCACCCCGATCACTGCAACTTGTAGTCAGGCATCAACCACCCAACGGGCGATCATCAACGCAATTCCCACGCAGATGATAAGCCCGACGATTGCCTTGACCCAGTCGCTCGGCGTAAGCCGCTGGCGCTCGACCTGCGCGCGTCCGTACGCCTCTATGTCTGCGGCCGTCGCCTTTTGAAATGGACCTCGATGGCCGCACTGCGGACACATTTCCACGA
>Ga0111539_10003529_pt1 | contig 20613 bp, 24 predicted proteins | sample RhiMethybrSRZTD1_FD_79667 | JGI IMG/M metagenome (GOLD analysis project Ga0111539, IMG submission 79667) | Populus rhizosphere microbial communities from Tennessee, USA - Rhizosphere MetaG P. TD hybrid SRZTD1 (version 2) (version 2) | ecosystem: Host-associated > Plants > Roots > Rhizosphere >...
AAGCACCGCCGAGCGCTCCTGGCTTGCTAGACGACAGGCCGCATGCGACCTACCAGGTCGCGGCCTGACAGCCTCAGGTCGGTCGGTGGTTCGTACTTAGGTTCTTCACAGCGTGTCTCAGCGACGCTAGTCGCAGAACGCTAGGGGGAAGTATGCCTTGGGTGAGGCTCTCGACGTGGAGGGATGTGTGTGCACGCGAGGAGCGTGTCGAGGCTCTACTGGAGCAGTGGGATTCGCATGTTTCGGCTGCTAGGAGTGATCCTGGCAAGTTCTCGAGTGCATTTGAGGTGCTCGGCACATGCGCAGATGAGCTTCACGAAGCCGTGGATGGGGTCTGCGATGATGACTACTACTAGGCGCTGTCGAGAACCCACACTTCGGAATTGGCGCTCCTCAAGAGGCCGAAGCGTTTGTATACCTGGATAGACCTTCCGGGCACCTCCCCGTCGGTCTGGAAAGCAGCATCCGGCGGTGTGCAGTCCTGGCGCTGGAGGCAATTGAGTCCATCCACCACTAGTTCCGACACCGACGAGGAGCGTGAGGAGCCCAATGTCACCTGACCAGCTTGCGGATCTCATCAGGCGGGTGGAGGAAATCGAGGTGCGCCTCAGAACTCTGGAGACCCGCGTCTTCGGGGGTAGCCCGTACACGCCGCCAGTCGGGCCGGTCGGCTATACGGGGACCTTCGCCCCTGCCACGCCGCCAACTCGGGAGAGTCCGGAGCTTGACAGCGATAACCTCCCTCCCGGTCCCCTCTCATCCCAAGAGCGTCCAAGTGAGGGCGAAACCTGACATCTGGTGTGGCCCCCTTCCACCGGAATCGCCCACGACGTAGGCAAGCTCAGGAGTGGGCAAGCTTGTAGCCGACCAGATTTCTGCAAGGAATCCTCAGGCACGAGCGGGCTCTACTTCTGCGAGCCTCCGGAGATGCATGGCAGCGGCCGCGGCGCCGTTACCACGATCAATCAAAGGAACGTTGGCCACCATCTGCTGTCCGTGTTGTAAAAGATCACGCAGCAGCAAGGTGGCGGCGGAAACACTGACACCACTCAGCATGTGAGCCAGCCCTCGATCGGCGGCGAACTGTGCGCGTCCTTGCTGGTCGTCCAACGCCGTGTCCTGGTTGGGAATGAACAATGTCGGAACACCGAACCGCAGTAGCTCATGGAAGGAGTTGTAACCCGCGGCGCTCACTGCCAGGTCGAAGGCACGGAATCGGCGGGAGAGTGGGAAGTCACGGACTACATGCACGCTGGCACGTGTCCGGTTGGATTCGGCGATCTCGGTCTGCGTCACGCAGACGTCCACACCCAGCCGCTGCACTGCCGCAACCACAGCTCCGGTCTGTTGACCTGTGTCGTTGATGTTGCCTGCTCCGAGTGCGACCAATGCCACGCGACGGTCCAGCGGCAACCCCAATGCCCGGCGTGCTGTCTCACGATCGTCAAGCTCAGCTTCATCAACCAAGGTCACCGGACCGACGCGTACGCCGTCGGCATATGAAGTCAGGCCATGGTCGTATGCCTCAGCGAGCTCGCCAGGAGCCAGGACCATGTCGAACCAAACAGCCTTGTCAAGCTGCTCCGGGTTCATTCCGCGCCGCCACATTCCGCGTCGCGACCAGACCCAGCGCGCCGCTGGATGTGCCTCGCGTACCCGCGGGATGCCGTGGTACGGCCATGTGCCATCGAACACCACTACCGCGGGCCGCAGCCGGGCGACAGCATCCGAGACACGCTCGGCAAACAGCTCATGCCAGCGTCGAGACGACAGTCCTGTCGCGCCTGCCGACGGGAGGTACTCGAATGGAAACCCGAATGTGCCGACGACACTTACGGCCTGGGACAGCGACAGGAAGTGCGGAGCCAGGTCAGGCTGCGCCCGACGGGCGTACGCGATGAGTCGCGTCAGGTGACCCATCCCAGAACCGTTGCTGCTGATGAGGAGAAGGGAGGGACGCTTATGTGCCGCCGCCCGTATCGGCGAGGATCGTGTCGGCTCGTCCGTAGCAACGGCTTCCGGCGTTCCGATCAACTCCGCAAGCCGATGCTGGTGGGCCTGGTAACCGAACCGCGCCCGGACAGACGCGAGTGCGCGCCCCACGATCTCCTCATAGGCAGTGCGATCGGCGTACAGGCGGCTCAGCACCGACGGCACCTCCGCCGGTTCGGCGTAGATCGCGGCGTCACCGAAAAGGGGACGAAAGTGTGGTGGAAGGATCGCCGGAAGACCGCTGGCCATCGCCTCCAAGATGTTGCGCCCGAAGGCCTCGACCCAGGCCGGGTGATGGAAATAGACGAAGAAATCCAGTTGAGCCAGGAACTGGCGAGGATCAATCGCGCCAAACGGGGACACCTGCCATGAATTCGGCACGTAACCCAACACGTCACGTACAGGATCCGCGCCACCGAGAATCTTGACGGTCGTGGAGCCATCGACTGGATACACGGTCTCGATCACCTTTGGATCAATCGGCCACTTTTGTGGGGAGGGGCGGCTGTGCCGACCGATCACCGGCCGGTCGGCCCGCCATTCGGGCCGGTCTACGCGCCAGGGGTCTACATCGATGATGTTGACCCAGTCCTCTGCCCGGAGCCCCGCCGGAATGTCCGGCGCCACTGATTCACGAGCCAAGGGACCGATCGGTGCCCAGATCGGCGCGACGCCAAATCGCTCGCGGGCGATCCGATCAACCACCTGCGGCTGATAGTGCCGGTGGCCGTCGAAATCAGTCGGCGGAGCGTTCGCCACAAGTACGGCGTGCTCGGTGTCAATTTGAGGAAGTTGACCGGCCGCCTGGAGCACGGCCGGATGCCGCACAACAACGAGTTTCGCTCGGATCGGCCGATCGCCGACGAAGAGCTTCGCCCGGCCGCGTCGAACCTGGTCGCGGATGCGTGGATTCACCGGCCTGAGCCAGGACAGCAGCGGCCCATTCACATGGATCAGGCCGGTGGACCAGCCGGCCTCCGCCTGAGCAGCGATTTCCTCCGCCAGACTGTGCGAAGTGCCTCCCGGGAAGCGCAGATCCGACAACATCAGGACGTCAACCTGGCGCTGGCGAGATAGTGCGAGGGACCTCATTGATTCCATGACCACTCGAGATTAATCGGCGAAAGGCAGATCACGGCCGCGCGAACTGTGGCATCACCTACTTGACGCCTTTCGTTCACCTGGACGTTGGAGCGTGGCGCCACGGAACTCCGGCAATCAGCCCGACGTCGTTGAACTGACGTTCAGCCACTGTTCGCGCGGCACATCCCTGCTGATCATCAATCGGCGTCAGGCTACTTGCCGTGCCGCTGTTACCGCTTGAGCCAATGCTGAGCCCGGCGAAGACCTCCATCCGCCCCGGCAATCGCCACGAGTGGGAGGCCATGATCATCATGCACCAGTCTGGGCTTTACAAGATCGCAATCAGTCGGCGAGCCCACATCGCCGGCACTTCGCAGATGCCCGATGAGATCCATCTCCAGCAGGGCGCAACCTATTACGCCTTAACGCTCTCCGGGTCGCGCCGGAAAGCGCAGCGTGTAGTCGAGCAGCTCAATAGCCGCGACGGACTTCACGTTCCGATCGCTCGCACCGTGGAAATAGGGCCGCTTTGCTTTCCTGCGGGGCGGTGACTCTTTGGATTCCCAGCGGTCTAATTCCTCATGGACGCAACCAACCTCGCACGTCTTTACGATCTACCGGTGCTCGACTGGTCCGAGATCCAAGCTGGGCTCGCCAAAGGCGTCACCCAAGTGCCGGAGTCTGGCGGCCCTAACCGGCACACCTGTTGGTTGACCACTATCAACGCCGACGGCGGCCCACACGTGACTGGAATCGGCGCCTCGTGGGTCGACGGCGCCTTCTGGTTCCAGACAGGTGAGCGCACGCGCAAGGGCCGAAATTTGGCTAAAGATCCTCGGTGTGCGCTGAGCGTGGCCGTCCGCGACTTCGATCTCGTCATTGAGGGCACCGCCGGCAAGATCACCGATCCTGGAACCGTCGCAGCAATGGCGGCACTTTGGGCCAGCGAGGGGTGGCCTGCTCGAGTCGACGAAACTGGCCAGGCGATCACTGCCGATTACAGTGCTCCATCGGCCGGTCCGCCGCCCTGGTTTGTGTATCGCCTCACAGCACGGAAGGCGACCGCAGTGGCGACGACGGCGCCCGGAGGCGCCACATTGTGGCGGTTCTGAAAGCGATACCCCCTCGGCTCGATCGAGAGCATTGGGCGATATCACCGCGCTAATCCTTAACTGTTTTGAAGCGCACGTCAGTTGCTCGCTCGAACCCATCTAGCAAGTAGCTCAGCCCGGACTCGAACAGCTCGTCGAGATCCAAATCGAATCCGTCTGGCTCAAACGAGTCCAAGACAGTGCGAAAGGCTGGAGAATCCCGTTCGGTTAGCAGGGCCTCGAGGGTCGGCTTTTGAACCTCCATCCATTCGTCGGCGGTCACTCCAGTCTCGGCTTCTGCGGTGGCCTCCATTTCAAGGCTCGTCGCGAAACCCCGGACGAAGTTGAACAAGATCAAATTCATGGAGAATGCATCTGCTGGTTTCAACCCGCGATCAAGCAGCGTGGCAAGCACCTGCTCGGTGTATGCCAGGCCGCTGGGCACGACTAGCGGCCTGGTCAACGAGTACGCGGGTGCCAGCCAGACGTGCCGACGGAAGATCCGCCACAGCTCTCGCGCCGCCTCGCCGAGTGCCTCGTGCCAATCGTTGCCGCCCTTCGGCGCCTGCCAGTCGGCGAAGGCGGCGTCGATCATCACAGTGAGCAAATCGTCCTTGTCGCGGACGTGGCGGTACAGCGACATGGTGGCCACGTCAAGCTCTACAGCAATCCGGCGCATCGACAATGCACCGAGGCCCTCCTTGTCGGCGATCGCAGTCGCGCCTGCCACAATCCGTTCCCTGGTCAGTGTCGCTTCGGCGTCGTGAGCTCGGGCGCTCACTCGCGGCCGCGATGAGCTGGCGCGAGCCACCACTGTGCCCGCCCCCGGGCGCGTACGGACAAGTCCCTCGTCCTTCAGAATGGATAGCACTTTGGAGGCCGTTGCCATAGCGACTCCCCAGCGCCGCATGATCTCCCTGGTCGACGGAACCCGATCACCGGCGGCGAGCTCACCGGACTTGATCTTGACGCGAATCTGTGCGGCAATCTGCTGCGACGCCGCACCGGTCAACACACTCATTGACTCTCCTGCGCTAGTGCACTAGTTCCCTTCAGCCTATCTCTAGAACGAGAACGGACCACAGTAACGTGTGGAGATCGCACTAGTACACTATACGAAACTTCCGGCCTCAACGCATGGATCCAGTGGGTGCGTACGATGTACGCTAACTTTATGAGCACTCGAGAAATCCTCATATCCGGCGCTGGCATTGCTGGCACAGCCGCTGCGTACTGGTTACGCGAAGCAGGCTTTGCGGTCACTGTCGTCGAGCGCGCGCCGACGCCACGACCTGGCGGGCAAACTGTTGATCTTCGAGGCGCGGGCCGGGCCGTTGTCGACCGGATGGGCCTGCTGGACCAGATCCGCGCCATGACGGTGACCCAGCGTGGCATCGCCTGGATCGATGCATCTGGACGGCACCGCGCCGAAATGCCAGTCGACGCCTTCGGTGGAAATGGCATTGTGTCCACTGATGAGATCCTTCGCGGCGATCTTGCGGCAATCCTCTACAAAGCGTCTCGGGCAGGCGTCCGCTATGTGTTCGATGACACGATCACCGCTCTGGAGCAGGACTCAGCCGGAGTCACCGTCGCCTTCGAAAAGGCCGATCCGCGTCACTTCGACTCGGTGGTTGGCGCCGATGGACTGCATTCCGTGGTACGCCGCCTGGCGTTCGGACAAGAGTCGAACTTTGTGCGCCCACTGGGCCTGCTGAACGCCTGGTTCACAATTCCCGCCGAGATCGACCTGGACAACTGGTACCTCATGCACAACGCACCTGGAGGTCGCGTGGTCTCGGCGCGTCCCGGCCGACTCCCGAGCGAGCAGAAGGCCGCATTCAGCTTCAGATCGAACGAGACATTCGATCGAGCTGACGCAACAGCTCAACTCGACCTCCTAGAACGCTCCTTCGCCGATATCGGTTGGGAAGCGCCGCAGTTGCTGCGAGCCGCTCGAAGCGCACCGGATTTGTATCTCGACTCAATGGGACAGGTCCGGCTCGACCGGTGGTCCCGAGGTCGGGTGACGCTACTCGGTGATGCCGGCTACTGTCCCTCCCCGCTGACCGGCCTCGGCACGAGCCTGGCCCTGGTGGGCGCGTACATCTTGGCGGGCGAGCTCGCCGCATCCTCCGATGACACACCGGCCATCACGGACGACGCGGCTGTCCAGGGCGCTTTCGAGCGCTACGAAGCGCTGATGCGGCCGTACGTCGAGCAGGGTCAGGAACTCCCTCCGGGCGGCGTGGACGGATATGCCCCGATGAGCCAGCTGCGCATCGCCCTGGGCTGGGCATCGATGCGCTGGTCTCAGCGCTGGCCCATGCGCCCGGTCATGGAGCGCATCTTCGGCAAAGCTGATGCCATCGAGCTGCCCGACTACAAGATCAGGAGCATGACCGGAAAGTGAATCGACATCGAGCGGCAACGCGATCGAATAGCTTGGCAGGTCGGGTGCCGTCGACCAGGTGATGCGCACGCGGATGCGATTGCACCACGCGCGTGCACACTGCTCCACGGCGAATGGCTGCGCCGCGCGAACAGCCGTATTGATGCGCGCCGACAGCTCCGCGCAACACATGAGACCTTCATGATTCGGATATCGGCGCGCAGCTCTTTCTCAGCCCTCGCACGGTCGAGTGGCACCTGCGCAGCATATTCACCAAGCTCGGTATCAGCTCACGTAGGCAACTTTGGGTTGCCGGCACCCGCCTCGGAGCCGAACGCGCGGCCTCGCCGTCTCGAAAGGTTCGACAAGTGTCACGGCACGCAGTACTAGAAGCGATATCTGGTCTGGCCGTGCGAGTCGCCAAACGCGATGACCTTGGCAGGCTTCACCCGGTAGACCAGGGCGCCTCCCTCGGTACTTCCGCCGGAATGGCTGACTTCGACGAACTCCTCGCCACGGACCTCGAATTTCCAATCCTCGCCGTACTTGGCGAACCACGCGTCAGCCAGGACCTGTAGCGCGTCGGCGGCGGTCACCCGCTGGGCTGTGCCTTCGACGACGATGTCCTTACCGACATTCCAGCCGCTCGCACCGGTGGTGCCGGTCGTCAACGCGACGTAGGGGTTGGCGTCGAGGTTGCGCTGCTTCTGCTCCTCCCGGCCGGTACAGAACGCGAACGCGCCATCGTGCCAGACGCCTACGAGCGGTACGGCATGCGGACGCCCGTTCGTGCGGACGGTGATGATCCAGTAGAGCTGCGCGTCGGTGAGGAGGCGTTCGATGTCATCCCACGGTGGCGCGGTGGCCGAAGGGTCGCCGTACCTCGGGTCGATCTTTCCCGTTGTCATGCTCAGATCGACTCGGCCTGGGCCGGCAACTCATCGCCGGTAACGCCGATATTGCGGGACCAGGCGCGAAACTGACGGTCGGATGGGACGACAAACCCGGTGCAACGGCCAGAACGTGATCGAAAGCTGGCCAGCGGCTCAGCGATATCCGTCACAACCATCCTTTGCGCTTGAAGGCGATGAAGAGAACCAAGGCCAAGATGATGATGATCAAGGTTGAAGCCATGAAACCCCAATTCGTCTCGAAGCCGGGGTAGGGCACGTTCTGACCGAAAAAGCCTGTCACTGCGGTGGGCACGGCAACGATCGCGACCCACGCGGTGATTCGGCGCATGTCTTCGTTTTGTTGGACTCCGGTCGAAGCTGATTTCTCGGCAGCTATGGTCAAATGCGTCGAGGTCCGCGTCTGGTAGAAATCGATAACGCCATGAAGGAACTCCCGCTGCCCGTCGGCCATTGTCTGGATGACTTCGAATTGATCTGCGATGTCGGCGAACAGCGGGGGTGCCGCATCAGGTAGGAAGCGGACGAGCCGGGCCATCCGCCCGTAAGACGCGCTGCTGTGCGTGGCAATTGTGCGAATCGCGAGGAGCGCATACCACGCCTGAAACAGCTCCTCCAAGAAGGCCTCGGGATCCTCCAAGTCATCAGCGAGCATCACCCGCTGCTCCAGCAGCCCCGACTCTTTGGCCAGGTCGGCAATCAAATCTGCCTCGCGACGGATCATTGCCGAGACGATCCCGTACGACAACTCGAACGGCGAGGCCATCGGCAGCTGGTGCTTTTCAAGGCGGCGGATCACGGTCTTGGTGTCCAGGAGTGCAACCTCTGGAGCCACCGCCGGATTGAGGGGCCCATGAACCGTGACCAGGTAGTTCCGGCCAACGAACTGGTCAAGCTCGACATAATGCACATGGCCGCGCTTGCCGACCTTCGGCGCATGAAGAACTGAGAACACGTACTCGGGGTAGATATGAACCTTGGAGACGTGATTGCGCTCGACGCAGTCACGTACCGCGATGGGGTGAAAGCCGAACGTTTCCGACAACACATCCAAGGCCTGCTGGTCACACACCGGGATGTCCACCCATACAACAGCGTCTGGACGTTCGAGCAATTGCGGGAGCTCTTCAATCTCATGCCGCTCCAGACCTGCATCGCACACAAGCAGGACATCCATACCTTCACCGCCCTTCCCGCGAAGGTCGCATTCGCGCCCGTAATACCCGAATTAGGTGGCCACCGACCAGGCAGCCGTCACGGATCCATTCAACTGTGCCGCGGCAGGGACCCGATCTGGGAGTCGCTCGTAGAGGCGGGTGGAGCTGGTTTCGGCCAGGTCCAGGCGTAGTAGACGATGAGCGCCAGCAGTGCCACCTCGATGACGCTGCCGAGGATGTAGTAGTTCCATTCGCCGATCGTCCCGGCAATGATCGTGAGCGCATAGATGATGCTCAGCGCGATGTTAGCTAGTCGGTTGACCCTTGGTTGAACGACGACTGCGGCGAACACCATCAGGCTGGGGATCACGACGTAGATCGTGGTTCCCAGGAGGAAGAACTGGTTGACTGTGAACCCGCCGATCTGGCCGACCTCGAGGTCCACACGAATGTCATTTCGGTAGAGGCTGAAGATGTCGACATAGGCGTAGACGAACAGCAATGCCGTCCAGAGCGCCGAGATCTTGATCCTTACGTTCACGCTGGCGGGTTCGAACTTGGTGTCAGCGGTCATCTGTGCCTTCTCAGCTCGCGTGGGCATTTGTGTCTCCGATCGGCACCGGGTCATCAGCTTACTAAGTAATCCTAGGATTACTTAGTAAGCTTGTCAATCGTGATGCCGATCGACGACACCTCACCCCGCCGGCCCCTGACCAAGGGACGGGTCTTACAAGCAGCCGTAGACGTGGCCGATCGAGAAGGACTGGATGCCCTGACGATGCGCCGCCTCGGCGCCGAGCTCGGCGTCGAGGCGATGTCGCTTTACAAACACGTCGCCAACAAGGAGGAGATATTGGACGGGATCGTCGAGCTCGTCGTCGGGGAAATAGAGATTCCGAGCGAAGGGACCGAGTGGAAAGAGGCCATGAGGCGGCGGACGGTGTCGGCGCGCGAGGTGCTCAGCCGCCACTCTTGGGCGATAGGGCTGCTCGAGGCCCGCGGTTCGAGAGGGCCCACCGCCCGGCGCTATTTGGACGCGATCCTTGGGAACCTGCGATCGGCCGGCTTCTCCATCGAGAACGCTGTCCACGCCTTCTGGGTGCTCGACTGCTACGTGTACGGGCACGTCATCCAGGAGACCAGCTTGGCGTTCAACAGCTCAGAGGAGCTGACCGATTCGGCGGGATTCGACGAGTACCCGCATCTCGTCGAGATAGCACAACCCGCCCGCAGGTCCGCGTACAGCTTCGACAACGAGTTCGAGTTCGGCCTCGATCTCATCCTCGACGCATTAGACCGGGCCGCGACATAGACAGCTGTGTCGCTGACCATGTAGTCCGGTCCGGCGCATATCGATCGGCCCCACTCATGCCAAAGGATGAGCGGAGCCGCCGGCGGGGGCCAGTACCCGAGCTTGGCCGGGAGATTTGGGTAGCGGTGGGCGTGGCCGCGTGTTGCCAGGAGCGTGTCCTGCCATGCTGTTCAGCAAGTCAAGAAGGGATCTTTCATCATGTCCTCAAACCTGCCTCCGGACACCGCTGCCACCTTTCCGAGCATGGCCAAGAAGGTCTGGATCTTCGTCATTATTCGCGGAGTTCTTGCGATAATTTTCGGCCTTATCGCCCTGTTCGCCCCGATCGCTACCGCAATCGCCCTGGCCATCGTGGTCGCCGCCTACGCCATCGTCAACGGCGTATTCGACATTATCGAGGCGATTCGGCATCGAGGGTCGTCCTCGATGGTCCTCGGCATCGTGTTGGGGGCGGTCAGTATCTTGTTCGGAATCCTTGTTCTTCTCTGGCCGGGTATGAGCCTGGGAATCCTGGTGATCCTGATCGGCGTCTGGGCCATCGTCATCGGCATCATCCAAATCATGGCATCGGTGAGACGTCGCGCCGTTCCCCACAGCGGATGGGTCTGGGGCGTCATCGGTGGCGCGCTCTCGATCCTGTTCGGCGTCTTGGTGCTCGTCTGGCCGAACGCCGGCCTGGTCAGCATCATCTGGATTATCGGCATCTGGGCCACAATCTGGGGCATCACCCTGATCATCTTGGGCGTGCAGCTCCGTAAGGTCGCCCGCTCGTCCGAGGCCGATGCCTCGCCGACCACTTAGCCCGGACCGCTATCTGAGGGACCTCATGTTGAGGCAGAGGGAGAGTTCCCAGAGCCCGCTCGCGTTGTCAGGGTCGAGCGACCAGGGAGTAACGCCAGATGCGACTGCAGCGAACCGGTCGTCAGTCAGAGCGTCTGTCCAGACTCGACGAGCACCCAGGCGAGCAGGCCGAACGCAACAGTAGAGGCGAACGTCCGTAGGTGATTCCACCGGACCCACCTGGCCTCGTCGAACCGCTCCCGCACAGCGTGCGGATCCGTCATTTGGTCGATATCACCCGCGGCTTTGATCTCGTTGTTACGCGGCACGTTGACCCCGATGGTGATGACGACGACGAGGAGGTACAGGACAAGTGCTGCTGCGATCCAGGGCAGCAGCGAACGTCCATCGGCGGTGAGGTGGAGCAGCGCGGCCAGAGCCGTGAGTGCCAGCGCACCGAAGAATGTCACCATGAACGCGGGGTTGATGATCGCCCGGTCAATGGCTTGGAACGCCGCGACGAAGGTCCGGTCGTCCGTTCGGTGCAGGCCGGGCATGACCGCGTTGCTATAGATGCCGAATACACCTGCCATCAGGCCCATCGTCATGGTGGCGACGATCAGGACAACCTCGCGCAATACGTCGAACATCTCTCACCTTTCGCGACGCTGGTGGGCTGGCGGTGCGTCGGCAAACGACAGTCCGGACTCGAAGATTCTTTCCCGCCTTGACAGATCTTCGTCCTCACGGCTGTGTCAGCCCGCTGCCGATGATTGCCACGGCCTCCACCTCGACGAGCTGATCGGGATAGCCGAGGACCGTCACGCCTAGGAGCGTGCTCGGCGCGTCATGATCGCCGAAGGCATCGCGGACGACCTGCCAAGCAGTCACCAGGTCGCTACGGGAGCTCGAGGCGACGTACACGGTCGTCTTGGCGACGTCAGTCAACCCGGCACCCGCCGCGCCAAGCGCCACCGCGAGGTTTGCCATCACTCGCTGAGTCTGGGCGGCGACATTGCCCGGCGAGACGACCGCGCCGTCCTGGTCGAGCGGGCAGGCGCCGGCGGTGAACACCAGACGTCCCGGCGGCGTCACCGCGGCGTACGCGTACGGGGTCGTGTTGGTGAGCGCGGTGCTGCGGACCAGCTCGACGGAAGTCATCTGCCGATCAAACCACTGGGACCCGCGTGGCGCCCGGTGCATCCAGCGTGTGCGGGCTTGATGGCTATCAGCTGGTCTTGCGGTAGGTGATCAGGAAGTCGAGCGCCCAGGCGGTGCCGTCAGGTGACAACTCCCACCGACCCTCGATCGTCCGGCCCTCGTCGCGGAACGCGCCCACAAAGCGTTGGTGGAAGTCAGGAGCTGCCCGCTCTAGCCGCCACTCATCGTCGGTCACCCTTCCGCGGTAGATCCGGAAGACGCCGCGGTCGTCGGCGTAGAGCTGGGTGACCTCGAAGGTCGTGTCGTCGAAGCCCATGACTAACTGTGTCGACGCCGGGGCGTTCTCGACCCATCCCGGGTCCGTCCAATCCGCGTGCGAGCGCTCGAGGAGGAAGGCTCCGCCCTCGATCCACTCGAACCTCGCCCGTCCGCGGCCCATCGACCGGCCTTCGACGAATGGCTCGAATTCCCAGGTGCCGGCGAGGCGCTCGAGCGGCGAGTCCGCCATCGGTCAGGTCCTCGGCTCTGCGGTTTGGGCGACGGCGTCCTCCCAGTATCCGTGAGGCTGGTCGAACTCTGCGTCGAGAGTCAGGCTGAGCGCCTGCGAGTCAGCGATTCGCATAAATACAACCATACGGTTGTATTGGTGGTCGTCAAGTCTGTGACTTAGTGGGGCTGAACACGTCGCGATCGTTTGGGCGGAAAGGCGAATGAGCAGCCTGATGAGGGACTCGTTCTCACCTCGCGGCTCGGGCCCAGCATGATGGCTACGTGTCCCGGACCGTACAGTCGGGTAATGTCCGTTGGACCGCAGACGCGGGTAGGGCGGCTGAAAATCCGTGTGGACCGCGTGATCTACACGACGATCATGCTGATGGCTGTGCTGATCGTGTACGACGGTTGGGAGCAATTGCGCTTCGGGGGCGTCGTTGCCGTCATACTGGGGCCGATTTTGGCCATCTTTCTGAGCCACGTCTTCGGCGCGGCGCTAGGAACGCGCGTTGCCTTGGGTCGTCCGCTGAGTCGGCGCGAACGCCGGGCGGTCTTCGTCGAAGAGTGCCGATTCCTGCTGGTCGCGGTCCCGCCGCTGGCCATCTTGGTGCTGCTGGCCATCGCCGGTATCTCGTACGCGCGGATCATCCAGGTGATCGTCCTGACCGGGGTGCTCTCGCTTGGCGTATGGGGCGGCCTAGCAGGCCGGCGGGCTGGGGTGACCGGTTGGGCAATGGTGCTTCCAATCGCATACGGCCTGTTGCTCGGGGCGATCATCTTGGCGCTTCAGGCGTTCCTCCAGCCCGGGCAAGAGCCGTTCCGTCCATAATGACCCCCGAGGCAGGGTGGTCGATTACGACATCTGTGACGCGGTCAAGTTTTCCGCCGGTTGAGAGGCGAAGAGGTTGAGTCCGAGCCGCTCGGCCAGGTACTTCGTGACGAGTTGGCCGCGCACGCTGTTTCCGGCGGCATCGAGCGGAGGCGAGAAGGTCGCCAGGCCGCCCTTGCCCGGCGATACGGTCACGATGCCGCCACTGACGCCGCTCTTGCCCGGCATCCCGATCTCATACAGCCAGTCTCCCGACAGCTCGTAGAGGCCGGCGGTGGCCATTACGGCCAGCACCCGCCGGCATACTCCCGCGACAATGACCCGCTCGCCTGTCATCGGATTCACCCCGCCATCGGCGAGCGTGGCGGCCATCACCGCGAGGTCGTGGGCGGTCACGTCGAGGGAGCACTGCCGGGTATAGATGTCGGTGGCCTCGTCGGGGTCGAAGTAGAGCCGCTCGTAGCTCGCCAGGAGATGGGCGATGCCGTGGTTGCGCATGTTGGTGGCCGACTCGGATTCGTAGACATCCTCGCTCAAGGTGAGTTCGCGGCCGGCGAAGCGCGAAAGCCCGTCTCGGATCCTGTCCCACTTCTCCTCCGCCGTGTCCCCGGGAACGAGGCTCGTGGTCGCAATCGCACCCGCGTTGACCAACGGGTTCATCGTCCGGTCGTCATTCAACTCCACAGCCATCAGCGAGTTGAACGGAAATCCTGTGCTGTTGACGCCCAGCCGATGTCGCGCCGCCTCGTACCCGATGGCGTCGCAGACCAGCGCGAATACGAATGGCTTGGAGACGCTTTGGATCGAGAACGCTGTTTCCACGTCACCGATCTCGAAGGAGCCACCCCTGGCCCCGACCACGCAGATCCCGAACAGCCCAGGCGATGCGCTCGCCAACGCGGGGATGTAGTCCGCGACCGTACCGTCGCCGTTCGACCGATAGCGCTGGTACGCCTCGGTGACGGCATCCCTTACCTGCTCCGTCTGCGGAAGCTCGCCGGTGGACACCAGCGAGGGCGCCGTCGCTTCGTCGAACGGGAGACTCTCGTGCATGGAAAGCTTGGTCATGAGATCCCTACTGGTCCTTGACTCTGGGCGCAGCCTACGACAGACGGAACACTCAGGCCTGGCAAGGATGGGTGATGAGCCAACCGACTCAGAATGGCTGGTCAGCAGCCGGCGCCGGTCGTGACCGCGAACTAGCCGTGACGGCTTGGTCCAGTGCGATCATGGACTCGGTGTTGGGTCTCGTAGGCTCAGGCCGGGGAACCGGGAGGGAGCAGGGTGTCCGAGGACCGCGAGCGAGCTCCGCGCCTTCCGCCTCGCTGGTTCATCCGCTTCTTCTGGTCGGCGCACCGCACGGTGTGCCGCATTAGCGGTGGCCGGCTGGGTCTGTGGCGTCCCAAGGGCGGCCGATGGGGCACTGCCCGCCTCACGACAACTGGGCGGCGCACCGGCCAGCAGCGCAGCGTGATCGTCGGCTATTTCGAGGATGGTCCGAACCTGGTCACCCTTGCCATGAACGGCTGGGCCGACGCGGAGCCAGCCTGGTGGCTCAACCTCCAAGCGCATCCCTACGCGACTGCCGATCTGGTCAATGGGTCTCGGGCGGTAAGGGCACGCGCTGCCGAGGGAGAGGAACGAACGCGCCTATGGGCCAGGTGGCGCGACATTGACAGGCATCTCGACGCCTATGCGGCTCTGCGGTCGTCCGATACTGCGGTCGTGATCCTGGAACCACGACCCAAGCCCTCCTGAACACGGAATCTTCCCAGTTCCCGGCGGGCTGCCTTCTCGGGGTTTCCCGGCCCGCGGTCGTCGCGCTGAATACTGGCGGGCAGCGAGTCTGTGTACGGCTCGGCGCCGACGAGCACGAACAACGCGACGTCACCTGACGTGCCCCGGACATGTGCCCCGGCTGCCGCGGGGCCCGGCCGTCCCACAGCGATACCGACGGCGCCGAGTCCGCGCGTTCCTGCGCCACCGTAGGCCTTTCTCGATGCCCAAGGGGAACCACAAGCCATATCGCAGCGGGCCTCCCACCAGCAGCAACGGCCGACGACTCGGTTAAGGTCCGAGTCAGCATGAAAGAGCCGAAGGAGCCACGATGAGCTCGTACCCAGCCGACCAGCCCCCGACGGCGGTAGAGCGGTCGGATCCGGAAGCGCCGCAGACCGGGGCTGGAGCCGGGATCCGCTTCGCAGCTGTCGGCCTGGATCACGCCCATATTTTCGGCCAGATCTCCGGTCTGTTGGGGCAGGGCTGCGAGTTGGTCGGAATCAGCTCCGATGACCGGGATGCGTCGGTCGCCACGGAGGTCCGGAGCCGGTGGCCGGACGTGCGGTGGTTCGACGATCCGGAGGAGCTGTTGCGGGACGACCAGATCGACCTGATTGTCACCGCAGCCGTCCCGGACCGCCGAGCACCAATCGCTGTCGGGGCAATGCGCAACGGCAAGGATGTCGTCGCGGACAAGCCGGGTTGTGTTTCGTTCGAGCAGCTAGAGCAGGTCAAGAACGCCGTGGCCGACACGGGTCGGTTCTGGTCAGTCACCTTCTCCGAGCGCTTCGAGGTCCGTTGTGTGGCCCGTGCAGGCGAACTCGTTCACGCCGGCCGAATAGGTCAGGTTGTGCAGACCCTGGGGCTGGGCCCACACCGCGAGGGAGACCCCGCCCATCTGGCGGGCGGCGCCGGCCGGCCGGACTGGTTCTACGACCATGATCGGTTCGGCGGAATTATCACCGACATCGCCAGTCATCAGATCGACCAGTTCCTGTGGTTCACCGGCGCGACGACCGCCGAGGTGGTGGCCAGCACCGTGGCCAACTACACCCATCCAGACAACCCCAAAATGCAGGACTTCGGGGAGGTGCTGCTGCGCAGCGAGTCCGCCCACGGCTACATCCGCGTCGACTGGTACACCCCACGGGGGCTGCCGACCTGGGGTGACGGTCGGCTCATCGTGCTCGGCACCGAGGGATATCTGGAGATGCGGAAGTACGTCGACCTGCAGGGACGCCCGGGCGGCGACCACCTCTTCCTGGTCGACCAGGAAGGAACCAACTACATCGACTGCTCCGATGTTCGGCTGACCTACTACCCGGACCTCGTACGCGATGTCCGGGAGCGGACCACGACAGCCTGCCCGCAGGCACACACCTTCGAGGTAATGCGCCTTGCTCTGGAGGCCCAACAGCACGCGACCCGACGAGGTGTTGCACGCTGAGACCGCGTCGTCCGCGGGTGGCGCTCTCAACTGCGACGCGCTCGGCGGCTTTGGTCATCCGGCGGCGCTCGCGCAAGCGAATCGACTACGACGATCTGACATACGATCGTGCCGATGGCCGACGACTCGACAACGGGATTCCGCGGTATTGCCGGGACAGCTGAAAGCCCGAACGATGGAACGGGCGATCGGACAGACCCCGCTGCGTCTATATGTCATGTCGTTCACGAAGAACAGGTTGGCGAGCTGGATCTCAGCCGCGACAATCTCGAGCGTCTGCTCGCGAGCGGCAGCTTCTTCTGGATAGACCTACCCCGGCCGAGGGAGGAGGACTTCGCCACACTGCGCGATGTCTTCCAGTTCCATCCGCTCGCCCTCGAGGATTCGGAGCACTTCGGCCAGCGTGCCAAGCTCGACGACTACGACGACTTCGTCTTCCTGGTCGTCTACGGCGCCGTCCCCGACGAGGACCGGCTGGTCGAGGTGCACTGCTTCTATTCCGAACGGTTCCTCATCACCGTCCACCGGGACGAGGCGCCGGCCTTCACAGAGGTCCAGCATCGCTACCAGAAGCGCAAGACGCCGATTGACGACCCGGTGCTGCTGCTCTACCGGATCATCGACGCCTTGGTGGACAGCTTCTTTCCGATCCTTGCTGACTTCGACGACCGGATCGACGAGCTCGAGAACCAGACCTTCCTGCACGCCAGCGACGAGCAGCTGCAAGAGATCTTTGCGATGAAGCGGCTGCTGGTAGGCATGCGGAAGGCGGTGACCCCTGAGCGGGATCTGTTTGCCAGTCTGATGGGCGGTGTCGCCGAGCTGCCCGGGATGACAACCGAGGCGGAGCGCCACTTCCGTGACATCTACGATCACCTGATCCGGATCAGCGATCTGATCGACACTTATCGCGACCTGCTCACGAGCTCGATGGACGTCTTTCTCTCGACCGTCTCCAACCGACTCAACGTCGTGATGAAGCAGTTGGCGGTGATAGCGACCATCTTCTTGCCACTTACGTTCATCACCGGGTTCTTCGGCCAAAACTTCGGCTGGCTCGTGCGGAACATCGGCGGCTGGCCCGCGTTCGTCGGGCTCGGCATCGGGACTGAGATCGTGGCCGTCGGGATCCTGATGACTTTCTTCAAGCGCCGCGGCTGGTTCTAGACACCTGCCGGCATCACCACGAGATGGCGGTCGGTGCCCGTACATCTGGCCTCTCGTGAAGATCGTCTCCTGAATTGGCCTATTGCTCGCTTGCCGTAGCAGTTTGATCGCTAGTCTCTGCACTCATGGGACGGGGGATGCACCGCGCAGTGTCGGCAGACCGGGAGGTCGATGTGTTGATGCTGTCGGATCTGCGCCTTCCCGGCGGCACGTCGGGCAGTGTGGCGGAGGAGATCGCGGTTCAGGCGCAGGCGGGCTGGTCGACCGGTGTGGTTCATTTGAACGGCCCGCTGCTGACTCGGCTGAGACCGGTGAATCCGCGTATACGGGAACAGCTAGGTCGTGGCAGCGCCAAGTTGCTTCTTGGCGATGATCCTATTCGGACGAAGATCGTCGTCTTGCGTCATCCGGCCGTGCTGGAGAATGCGGCCGACCAGCTTCCCCCGATTGAGACCGAGCAGGTTGTGTTGGTGGCGAATGCGCCGCCAACCGATATCGACGGCCGCCGCTACTACCAGCCTGCGGTGGCTGATCGGATGGCTAGGGAGCAGTTTGGCGTCGCTCCGATTTGGGCGCCGATCGGACCGCGGGTTAGGGAGGCGATCGCTCCAGAGGTTCCCGGGGATTTGCGGAAACAGGACTGGGTGAATGTGATCGATGTCGACGCCTGGCATGTGGATCGGCCCAGTCGGCAGTTAGATCGGCCGGTGATTGGTCGGCATAGTCGACCGTCACCGCAGAAATGGCCGAAGGATCCCGAGGTTATCCAGGCTCTATATCCGGCTGACGGGTCGGTAGTTGTGAGGATCCTTGGTGGAGCCGAGCCGGTTCAGGAGTTGCTGGGTTATGTGCCTAACTCTTGGCAGGTGATTCCGTTCGGGGGGATGGATCCTCGAGAGTTTCTCGCTCAATTGGATTTCTTCGTCTACTACCATCATCCGGCTTGGTTGGAGGCGTTTGGTCGCAACATTCTCGAGGCGCTGGCGAGTGGCCTGCCGGTGATCCTGCCAGCGCATTTTCGTTCGTTGTTCGGCGACGGAGCGATCTATGCCGAACCGGCCGAGGTGCCGTCGGTGGTGAACCAGCTGTATGGGGACCGCTCAGCATATGAGGCCGTCGCAGCGCGTGCCGATGCAACCGTTCGGGAGAGGTTTAGCCATGAGGCCCATCACCGGCGGCTCCTGGAACTGATCGGGCCGCCGGAAGGAATTGCTCAGCCCGTACCGTCGCCGGGCTCTGTTAAGAGCGCTACGTCCGACCGTCCTGCGCTGCTTCTGATCAGCAGCAATGGGACGGGCATGGGACATTTGACGCGTCTGATGGCATACGCCCGGCGAGCGGAGCCAAACATGGCGCCGCATTTCCTCTCCCTTTCCCAGGCCGTTTGGGTGGTGGGCAAGTACGGGTTCTCATTCGACTATTTGCCGTCCACCGGGGCGACGGGACTGCCGTCTCGACTTTGGAAGGACCTCTTCACCGAGCGTGTATCTGATGCGGTGAGACGGCTGCGTCCCGCGGTCGTGGTATTCGACGGCACCCGGCCGTACGACGGGATCCCCGACGTGCGCGAGCAATACCCGGAGGCGTGCTGGGTGTGGTCGCAACGCGGGATGTGGCGTCACGGCATGAGCGCCGAGCACCTTGCCAGGGCGGCTTGGTTCGACGAGGTCTTGACTCCAGGCGAGTTCGCCGAAGCGTATGACAGGGGAGCGACCGCTAAGGCCGACGGCGTACGCGTCGGTGCGGTGACGTTGCTTGACGCAGAGGAGTTGGAGGACCGTGACACGGCGCGTCGAGTGTTGGGGTTGCCGCTGAACCAGCGGCTCGCGTTGGTGTCGTTGGGGTCGGGCGATATCAGCGACGCCAGCCATGAGACCGCGGCAGTGCTGGAAGCGTTGCGGCGGCTGGGTGTAGGGATCTGTGTGACGCAGTCCGAGATCGCTGGGTCTGTTCGGACTCGTGCGGACGTGCACGTGGTGCGGGAGTTCCCGCTGTCCCGCCTTTTCAGAGCGTTCGACTTGGCAGTCAGCGCTGCTGGCTACAACTCGTTTCACGAACTACTCCGCTTCGGCATTCCTACGCTGTTCGTTCCAAAACTGGAAACCGCGTTGGATGACCAGCAGGGGCGCGCCCGGTTCGCAGCCGACAAAGGATTGGCTCATGTCATGGAGCGGGTCAGCGTGGACGTCGCGACTCCGCTGCTTTGTGATCTATTGGAGCGAGGGCACGCCATGGTGGCAAAGGTTTCCTCAGTTGATCGCGGCAATGGAGCAAGCGCCGCGGCTATGCATTTGCGCAAGCTCGCGGCAGTAGAGGCCAGTCGTGGTTGAGGATCAGCTGCTCCGGGCGGCTCGACTTGCTCGACGGATGCCGGGATATCACTGGGTACGCCGCCGCACCGTCCCCCGGATCCGCCGCAGTGGCACGGCGCGGGCCCTGGCCTATCGGCTGTTCGCTGTGGGGTCACGCGGGTCAGCGGCGCGTGTTGAAGCGCCGCTGGAACTAACGGCCGGCCGGTTGCTAGCCGGCCTGGGCACCGAGCGGCTGCCGGTGATCTTGCTGAGCCTGGTTGGACTGAGCAATGGCAACAGCACCGATGGATCGAGCGGACAGGTCGTTGAAGCCGTGATCGATGAGGTTGCTGAGACGCAGTTGCTGGGAGCAGGTTTCCGGCCGGTGTTTCTGCTTGATGTGCCGGCTTTCAGCCGAGCGCGCCGCTACGGCTACCTGGTTGAGCTTGTCACGCCTCGTACCGCGTGGTCAGGGGAATCAGCGGAATGGTCGGATCATGTCGCTGCCCGAGTCGCATCAATGACGAGAACCTACGGCGTCTCAACAATGATCATCGTGGGCCCGGATGGGCTCGACGATGCGGCACGGGGCGTACTGCGATCTTTCGGGTAAGGCATAAAAGGCGGATGTCGTAAACCTGCGCGCGCGGCCAGCGAATCCCCATTGCCGTCACTGGCAATGCACCGGCCGAGCGCCGGCTTGGCAGCGAGAAATCCTCGTCGAGGAAT
>Ga0111539_10003532_pt1 | contig 20612 bp, 15 predicted proteins | sample RhiMethybrSRZTD1_FD_79667 | JGI IMG/M metagenome (GOLD analysis project Ga0111539, IMG submission 79667) | Populus rhizosphere microbial communities from Tennessee, USA - Rhizosphere MetaG P. TD hybrid SRZTD1 (version 2) (version 2) | ecosystem: Host-associated > Plants > Roots > Rhizosphere >...
GCACCAAAGGGCTGTCGATGATGCGCTTGCCGTTGACGCAGTGGTCCCTGCTGATTACAGCAGTGCTCGGCCTGCTTGCGTTTCCGGTGCTGCTTGCGGCCGCGATCCTGCTTGTTTTCGACCGCGTGGGAGGAACCAGTTTCTTTATTCCCGGCGGTATCGTCTTGAACAACAAATTGATCGAACATACGGGCGGTCATCCCTTGTTGTGGCAGCACCTGTTCTGGTTCTTTGGGCATCCTGAGGTTTACATCGTCATTCTTCCCGCAATGGGAATCGCATCCGACATCCTCTCCACGTTTTGCCGCAAGCCCATCTTCAGCTACAAAATGATGGTCTACGCGATGGTGGCGATCTCGGGCTTAAGCTTTATTGTCTGGGGTCATCACATGTTCGTGAGCGGCATGAGCCCGTTCCTTGGATCGGTCTTCACGATCACAACGTTGCTGATTGCTGTGCCTTCGGCAGTGAAAACATTCAACTGGCTCGGAACGGTATGGGGCGCGCGCATTCAGTTCACTTCAGCGGCGCTATTTTCCATCGGTTTCGTTTCGATGTTCATCAGCGGCGGCTTGAGCGGACCTTTCCTTGGGACTTCTGCGGCGGATATTCAGCTGCAGGATACTTACTTCGTTGTGGCGCACTTCCATCTCGTCATGGCTATCGCGCCGCTGTTTGCCGCGTATGCGGGCCTCTATTACTGGTTCCCGAAGATGTTCGGGCGCTTCATGAACGAAACTGCAGGCAAGATCCATTTCTGGATGAGCTTTGTCGGGGCCTACTGCGTGTTCTTCCCGATGCACATCATCGGAATCGGCGGCCAAATGCGGCGTATCTATGATCCGCTGAACTATCAGTTCCTCGTCAATCAGCAGATCGTAAATGTGTTTATCTCCATTTCGGCTTTCGTGCTGGCGTCCGCTCAGATCCTTTTCCTTGTGAACTTTTTCGTCAGTATCTGGGCAGGCAAGCGTGCAACGGAGAACAATCCCTGGAAGGCCACGACCCTGGAATGGGAAGTGCCGTGTCCGACAGGTCATGGAAACTTCGGTCCGGAACTGCCAGTCGTGCATCGTTGGGCCTTTGATTACAGCATTCCTGGTGCGACCGAGGACTTCGTACCTCAGACCGCGCCGGCCGTGCCCGCGCAGCAAGAGCGTCACTGATGGGCATACTTACTCAAAAGCGCCGAGGGGCGAGCATTCCGCCGCCCCCAACGCCTTTCGGCGGAGGCCCGGGCGGCTCGCATAGTTCCTTCCCCATCTCCACGGCATACGTCGGCACGTATGTCCTGATGACGGCAATCATCATGCTGTTTGCCGGTTTGAGCAGCGCGCTGATTGTTCTGCATGGCGTTCCTCAGTGGCAGAACATCACGGTCCCAAACTCGGTCTGGGCGAACACTATGGTGTTGCTGGCGAGCAGCGTAGCCGTCGAGTTCGCCCGCGCCGCCATTCGCAAGGATCAGCAAAGCTCGCTAAGACAGTGGCTCGCGATTAGCGGGCTCCTGGGTGTGGCGTTTTTGGTGGGGCAAGTCTTCGTCTGGCGGCAACTCGTGAATGCGGGGGTGTATCTCTCGACGACGATTCACAGTTCGTTTTTTTATGTTCTGACCGGTGCTCACGCCTTGCATCTCCTGGGCGGACTCGTGGGATTCGGCATCGTGATGTATCGAGCATTTGCGAATCGCCTGACCGCAGCCAATCATGAGCCTTTGAAGGTATGGGCCCTGTACTGGCACTTTATGGACGTTGTCTGGATTTATTGTTTTCTCTTACTAATTCTTGCCTGAGAGGTCTTGATGGAATCGACAAGTCTCGCGGAACAACAACGGGTTCTAGCGTCCGACTGGGGTGGTGGAAAGTCGCCGTTCGGCACATCGTGGAGCAAGTTCATGATGTGGATTTTCATTATTTCGGACGCGCTCACTTTCGCAGGTTTTCTGATCGCTTATGGTTTCATGCGGCGTGTCGCCCCGGCGTGGCCGGTGCAGATGGAAGTCTTCAGTCCGTTGCTGATCACGTTCATGACGTTTGTTCTGATCAGCAGCAGCGCCGTCATGGCAATGGCTGTAAGTGCCGCTCGCGCGGGTGACGCGAAAGCTGCGACAAGATTCCTGGGACTCACGATCTTCGGTGGCGCCATCTTCCTGGGTTGCCAGGCTTACGAGTGGTATCACTTTATTTCTGAAGGCGCGACATTGACCCATAATCCATGGGGAGTTCCGCAGTTTGCAGCTTCATTTTTCGTTATTACCGGTTTCCACGGGTTTCACGTATTCAGCGGCCTGACAATTCTAGCGATTGTGGCGTTGCGCGCCGCCATGGGAAAGTATTCCGGGGAGGGTGTCGAAAATGCCGGACTTTACTGGCACTTCGTCGATGTCGTCTGGGTTTTCGTATTCGCGTTTTACTACCTGCTCTAATTAAGGAGTCTTCATGACGACGCACGAACACGCGCATCACGGCTACAGGCAGTACTTCCTGACGTGGATGTGGCTACTTCTCATGACCGTAACGGCGCTCGTGATCGGTTATTTTCACTTCCTGCCGGAAGGCGTCAAGGCCGCATTGCTGGTTGGAATCACACTGGCTAAGATTTTCCTGATCGGCTCGATTTTCATGCACTTGAAGACGGAGAGAGTCAATTTGGTGATGCTGACCTTTTCACCACTCTTGCTGTCTATTGTTTTGTACTTTTTTACGTATGGTGAGACGCTCAAGAACGACACACATCACATCGATAACGTTTCCCCGACGTTCGTGATGCCCACTGGTGAAATAAAGGAGCATTGATCGAAATGCGCCGGTTCATTGCGATACTGCTGGTGATTGCGGGCGTGGTCTGCATATGGCAGACCACGGCTCTCGCGCAATGCGCGATGTGTGTGACTGCTCTGGAGAATTCTCCGGAAGGGCGGGCGATGGCGGCCAGTTTCAACAATGGCATTCTTTTCCTGCTGGCCGTGCCCTATGCCGTCTTTGGAACCGTCGGCTTCATTGTGTTTCGAGCACACCGCCGAAAGAAAGCCGACGAGCGGCAAGCCAATCTCTACATCACGAAAAAGTAATTCCTGCTGCGCTCCCGCCTCTACTGAAATACGAAATTTACGGTGACGGTCGTGACGACCTCAATGGGTTGGCCGTTTAACAGCATCGGTCGATACTTCCACTGCCTCACCGCTTCCACCGCAGCGTCCGCCAAGAGCGGGTGCCCGGATACGACGCCCAGGCTGGCGATCGCGCCCTGCTTGTCGATTGTGACCTGAAGAACAACGCTGCCCTGGACGCGTGCGGAGCGTGCGAGGTGAGGATAGACAGGCTTCACCTGATTGATCAGATTCGCTTGCGCAACTTCCGAGCCGATCACTTGCGCCCCTGTGGGTTGCTGGAACGGAGGCGGAGGGGGTGGTGGTGGAGGAGGCGGCGGAGGAGGGGGCGGAGGAGGAGCGGGCGGCGGGGTTCCTGCAGCGACACCGACCTGCCCTCGGGACTCCCTCAACGTGTTCAATGCTTTTTCAAACCAGCGATCCGCTTCCCGTGTCAGGCTATCGCGTTTTGCCGGGTCGGAAGTCCTCGCTGCCTGTTCACGAAGGAGGAGATTCTTGTACGTCATTGCGTCCTGGTACGAGGGATTGAGCGCAAGGGCGATGTCGACGTTCTCCAACCCCTCGACGATCAGGCGGCCAGCCTCCGCTTCGGAAACCGGATTGGCTTTGTTGCGGACCATTAACCAGTTGAGTGAGGCGATGGAGTAAAAGGGTTTCGCGTCCTGGGTTGCCTGCTTCGTCAGTTGCAGGTAGGTTTCCCTGGCTTTCGAAAAGTTTTGTACGCTGGTGTAGAGATTGCCGAGGTTCGACAGCGCTTCCGCGTTCCCGGGTTCTCGCCGCACGATGCGCTCAAAGGTTTCGATCCCCTTTCTCGCGAACGCCTGGTTTTCTGCCGATGGATCGCCGGCCTTGAAAGCCGAAGCAAATGCTACCCCCAGATACAACTCCGCGGCCCGGAATTCAGGATCGATCTCGAGCGCGCGAGTGAACAAGTCGATGGCCTGACGAGTATTGGATTCGCGGTATGCCCGCACACCACGATTCAATGTGTCCCGTGCCTCGGATTTCACTGCATCCGGCGCTTGGGCCAAACCGGGGGATAAGACGAGCAAAAACATCGGAAGCAAAAGAATCCAGCGATTGAGAGTCCTCATGAGACCTCCTCCAGGAATTCGCCAACTCTCGGAGAGACACCGGGTCGGAGGAAATGTTCCCGATATTTTTGTCGCGAGCCCGTGCAATACGCCGTGGGGGTAGTCATACTGTAGCGGTGTCAAAGCTGATTGAAACTATTGCTGCTCAACTCGAAAGGCCGCGTGAAATCACGATGCAGGTGGCGAACCACCTGCTTGGAAGCTACGACGTCGAGAGGGACGCGATCGGAGAATTCCTCAAAGACAAGCTTTCGGACCTCGAAGATTACGAACACGATCTGATTCTTTCTCCTCTGTTTACTCCCAAGTTGGCGGATCAAGCCATCTTCGCGGAACTTTTGGGGCGCGAGTCTATTCCGCGCGACAAGTGGCCGGGACTCGTTTCCGAACTGGTCGCGCTTCCAGTTCACGCACAACTTGTGACCAGCGACAGACGCACACACACCATTACGCTGCGTGAAGTCACTATCGAACGATACGTGTACCGGCTGCGTCTTGACGGGTCGATTCCGGAATCGCTATTCGCATTGCTGGGCACGACACCGCCAGCGACGGATCAGCCCACGTTGAAGGCCGTGGCTCGACGGGCGATCTGGGAGAATGATGCGAAGCGCGTCATTCTCGAACGTTACATCACCCTTGCCGGAAACCGTGGGGAGTATCAGCTGACGGATGTGGTCAGCCTCATGGAACTTGTGGAGAGTTACAAGCCGGCAAACGTGGCCGCATTCCTGGCGATGATTCCGCCATGGCGCGAGGGGCTGCGCTACGAAATCGATACCGCTGGGGCTCCCAAGCCTTTTTTTGCAGCGGCGATCCAGGGAGAGCACGGGGGTGATCGCGACCACCGTCAGGCAGACCTGCGGCGTCTCGAAGGGAAGCGCAATGAATTTGCGCTACTCGGTCGTCTACAAAAGATTCTCGCAGAATAGCATGATGACAAGACTGCGTTGGGGCATCCTGAGCACCTCAAACTTCGCGCAACAAAAAATTCTGCCTGCTCTCCAGACCTCCGAGCACGCCGTGGTTTCCGCCGTCGCGTCGCGCAATCTCTCGAACGCACAGGCTGTGGCTGCGCAGTTTGGTGTCGAGCGGGCGTACGGAGCTTACGAGGACTTGCTGGCCGACAAGACGATCGACGTTGTTTACGTTCCGCTTCCCAACCACCTTCACGTGCCATGGTCCATTAAAGCGCTCGAGGCCGGAAAACATGTGTTGTGCGAAAAACCAATCGCGATATCTGCGAATCAGGCGCAACAGTTGGTCGCAGTGGCGGGTCGTTTTCCGAAACTGAAGGCGATGGAGGCATTCATGTATCGCTTCCATCCGCAATGGCAGCACGCGAAACGCCTCGTCGACGATGGCGACATCGGCGAGTTGCGGACTGTGCATTCCATTTTTGCTTATTCCAATAAGGACCCTCGCAACATTCGCAACCAGCAAGCCACGGGCGGCGGAGGGCTACTGGACATCGGTTGCTACGGCATTTCGCTTTCACGATTTCTTTTCGGTGCCGAACCGAAGCGCGTGTTCGCGAGCGTTGAGTACGATCCGGAGTTCCATGTCGATTTTCTCGTATCCGGAATGCTCGCATTTAAAAGTGGAATCGCGACGTTTACCTGCTCGACCCAACTCGCGCTCTACCAAAGAGTTCACATTCTGGGGACGACAGGCGGTATCGAAATCGAGATTCCGTTCAATGCTTCGTCGGATCAGCCGAGCAGAATTTGGCGCCGGCATGACGGCCAAACGCAGGAGATTCAGTTTCCTCCCTGCAATCAATACACGATCCAGGCCGACCAGTTCTCGCTTGCGATTCTGAATGACGCCCCGGTGCCGACTCCCCTCAGCGACGCCGTCCACAATATGAAGGTCGTCGATGCCGTTTTCGAAAGCGGAAAACGAAACGCGTGGGTGCCGCTCTCTTAGTGACCGGTCTGCCAGGCGCGAACCGCGTCGATGGGATAGAAGAGCATAAGAATATTCAGCAGCAGGTTGTCTCGTACAGTGATGAGCAGAACCAGTTCAATTACGAACGCGAGCGCGAGAGTTCGCCATAGGCCAAGCCGTCGCGCGATGATAATGCCCAGAGCGCAGGCGAGGACATCTCCCACCGAATTCAGAATCGTGTCACCGACGTACCCGATCGATACTGTTTCCGATCGGTAGCGCTCGATGATGACCGACGAGTTTTCGATGGTCTCCCACAACATCTCTGCACAAAGCGCCACGGTGAAGTTCCAGATGCCCGTCAAATAAGGCCACAGTAGGTACGCAACTCCCGCGAATAGAAATCCGTGGATGACGTGCGTGAACGTATAAGGATCGAAGAGCTGTTGAGAATTATCCGCACTATTGATGTTCCCGGACCAGAACAGGACGTAATCGCAGGAACACGTCCACAGGCGACCCTGAAGTCGCAGCGCGACAATCATGCCAAGCAAAACTCCGATCATCACGATCCATGGCGACGACTTTCTCAATGGCGCACCAATATAGCCGCGGATGACACGGATTGCATCAGCGGTGTGTGTTTGACTGCTTTTTCAGCCGAGTCTATAGTCGTGGGGCTTTTCACATTCAGGGGGCGATTATGAGTGAATTAACCAGACGAAGTTTTTTCGGAGCGACGGTGGCGGGTGTTGCCGTACCGGTTCTGGGCGGAGGGCAGAATTCCCAACCCACAAACGACGGTGTAACGGTTGAGAAGGACGTTGCTTTCGGAAAAGGCGGGGACCTTGAATTGAAACTGGATATCTACCGTCCTCCGAAAGGCAAAGAAAAGCGGATGTCGACAATCCACTTTCACGGCGGTGGATTTGGAGGAGGAAGCAAGGAAACGCTCGCCGAGAGAGTCCGTCCATTCGCGGCTCTCGGCTACGTCGCAATTGCCGCGCAATACCGTTTAAGCGGTCAGGCAGGTTTTCCCGCATTGATTCATGATGCGAAGGCGGCCATCCGATGGGTTCGCGCGAACGCGAAGACTTTGGGCATCGAGCCCGCGCGGATTGGCGTCGTCGGCTATTCGGCTGGCGGATATCACGCGTTGTTTACGGCGGGAACGGGCGACCGTCCGGAATGGGAAGGTACGGGAGGCAATCCCGGTGTCAGTACAAAGGTCGCTGTGTGTCTGGCGTACTATCCGGCGACAGACGTTCCCGGCACGATGATGCCGTCCGGAGCTACCGCTGAAGATCGGCGTGCGGCCGCCGCGACGTCCTACATAGCCACCGGATTCCCACCTACGATGATTCTTCACGGATTTAAAGACACGACGATTCCGATCGACAACAGCTTGCGCCTGGTACAGCAGTTTCGCGACGCAAACGTGCCCGTGGAGTTTCATGGCATCGAAGGCGCACCTCATGTCTTCGACTCCAATGTGGAGTTGGCTGTCGCCGCGGCGCATTTCGCAGACATTTTCATGGATCGTCACGTCGTCAATCCCAGGACGTATCCGCCCTTTCAGGGGGGTGGTGGCGGAGGGGCGCGCGGCACTCGGGGGACTCGCGGTCAACAGTAGGGAGCCGATTGAAAATGAGTGGGAAAAGAAAACAATTATCGCGCCGAAAGTTCTTAGGAAGCGCTGCCGGAGCTGCGTTCGTCGTTAGCGCCGGGGTCTCGGTGGCGGCACCGCAGAACCTACCCGTTGCTGCGGGGGCGTTGGACGACACGACGCTCGTGCTCACCAACGGCCGCATACACACGATGAATGCAGCCAATGCGGTTGTCACGTCGGCCACGATTCGCAATGGCCGGGTTGTCAGTGTTGGGAACACTGCGCCGGCTAGTACCGGAGCTGGCACGCGTGTCGTCGACCTGCGAGGCCGCACTGTGGTGCCCGGCTTGATCGAGGGACACATTCACAGCATCAGCCTCGCAAATCGTCCCGGCTATCACACGATTCTCGAGAACACGACGTCGATACGCGAAGTACAGGAAGCGCTCGCGGCACGGCGGCGCGACGTTCCAGCGGGTCAATGGATCACCTCGATGGGAGGATGGCACCCGAATCAGTGGGCCGAGCATCGACATCCGACGTTAAAAGAACTCGACGATGCTGTTCCGGACCGGCCTGTTCTGCTTTACGAGCGATTTACCGGGCCATGCGTCACCAACAGCATGGGCAAAGCGTTTTTCGATGACCTGGATGCGGGCGAGAAGCAGCACCCGGACGTTCTTCCTATCCGCGTTTCCGCGACAGGCGTCATTGCCGGCGCGGGTCAGGGCGGTAATCCTTCCGCGTCCGCTTTGTTTTACCTTCGCCGTTTGCAGAACTTCGACGACAAGAAGAGAAGCGCTCTGGATACGATGAACTATTCGGCGAGCGTCGGGCTCACGGCTCACCTGGATCAGGTCTTGTTTCCCACGCCAGGACCGCTGCATCCCAGTCAGATCCTTTCCAACCTCGACCAATACCGGATGTACGACGCCTGGATCGCGCTTCATCGAGAAAAGCGAGCCATCATCCGTTTGCAGATGAACTTTCTGCAAAACCAGAACGATCCCGCTCTTCCTGAATTGAAGGAACGTCTCCGCAATTCGTTCCAGTTTTTCGGAGACGACATGCTCATGACCGGCTCGATTGGAGAATGGGCGGCGCCGCTGGGTAGCGGGGCCGTCTGGCAGGAAGCTCAGCGTCTGGTTGCTCAGGCCGGTTGGCGTAACGAGAACAGTGTTCAGAATCTGAATGGTCTGCGGCAGGTCGTCGAAGCCTATGAGGCGGTCAACAAGCAATACGACATCACGAAATTGCGGTGGATGGTTCATCACGTTCCGGAGGTCACGCCGGAACTACTGAGTCGGCTGCAGGCGCTGGGTTGCGGCGTACAGATGGGTGCGTTTCGATGGGTGACGTCGAATAACCCCAGTGTTGTGGTCGGACCTCCGTTCAAAACGATTCTCAACCATGGCATTCAGGTCGGCATTCATGGGGATGGCGTCCACATCGCGCCGTTGAATCCGTGGCAGCACATCTATTTCGCGACGACCGGCGTGAACTCCTTTGGACAGAAAGTGAACGGCGATCAGCAACTGACCCGCGATGAAGCTCTTCGACTGTTCACGCGTGGAAACAGCTGGTTCCTTCGGATGGAAGACAGGATCGGAACGATTGAAGCCGGAAAGCTTGCGGATCTTGCCGTTCTCGACCGCGACTATTTTGCCGTTCCCGATGCCGACATCAAAAAAATCCGATCGCTATTGACCGTTGTCGATGGGCGGATCGTTTACAACAACGGTGTTGCCTAAGGATTCGCAAAACGCAGATCCGTTTTACGCGGCGTCGAAATCGTAAACCTGACGTTCAGCGACGGCCTTTGCGAAGAGGCGATTAAAGACGCGACGGGATAGACGACGTGTGAGGTGGTTGGGCTTGCCACAAAGCGGTAGACGGAGCAGTCCTCGTTTCGCAGCGATCGCGAGAAAACGATAAACTCTAACGTTCTTTTCCGTGATGGATTTGTTCTTGGAAAATGCTCCGTAATGAATGAACTGATGCTGGAAGTCCGCGGGCAGAGCTGTCATCCGATACCCGTTTTTAAGGAAGTGCTGCTGCACATTCGCATAGCTGTCGAAAGCGTGCCGTCGACCGTTCGGTAAGAGTTGTTCAACATAGAAGCTGGACACCTGGCTCAGATACTTGGCTGTTTCCCTGCGGTAGATACAGCACCATGTGTGCCACCGCTCATTAAGCTGAATGACCCTGTTGGAATAACTGTCGAATACAATCTCCGTCGACGTGTAATCGGTTGACACGCCTGCAAGACGGCTATCCGCCCGCAGGAGCGCCATCATTTCACCGACGAATTGTGGTTCGAGGACCTCAAAATCAGCATCGACGGTGGCCCAGAAAGGGGTCGCGGCCCGTTGATGCTCCCGCGTCCAGACCTCATCGTAATGTTCACAGTTGTCGTCGTAACGAAAGGCATTCCCCTCCGGACTTACAAAAGGTGCGCCCTTAACGCGTTGTAATTTGCCGTTGGCTTCATTGTCGCGAATCGAAACGTACGGCAAGTCGCGCCATTGTGGGAAGTAGCGGGCTTTGTTCTCAGGACTCAGGCAGTTGGCATACACCTCAAGGACGAATGAGCGGTAAATCCTCCAGAGCTTGCGATAGCTAAGAATTGCGTAATGAGCAAGAAGACAGTCCCGATTCGTGACGAGCATGAACAGGGTAAGTTCGCGTGCGGTACTCTCTCCAGCTTCTTTTGGAGACTTGGCCATATGGGAGAATCCAGCAATTCCGAAATCGATCCGGTCACATCAATGCAGATTCAGCCCGAGTGAAATAGAGTACCAACCCCGCATTCACTCCAAAAGGGTCCCTCAAAGCTACGATGGTTAGACCGACACTGTCAACGTTCGGAACAGGAGCTGTGGTGTAATGGGTACGAACCTGGACATGGATCACGAGCATCAGCAGAGCAACCCGACGAACCTCGTACAACTGGGAGGACTCTCACCGGCGCCGCCACCGCCCTTCGAGATTGATCCTGTGTGCAAGATGCGCGTGTTGCCGGAGACAGCGGTTGCGAAGTTTGATTACAAGGGCAAGACATACTACTTTTGCGCAACACGCTGCATGGAACGCTTTAAGGCGAATCCTGCCGCATTTCTGAACCCTGGGATTCCGAAGAGCCCATCCGCGGGTTCCGACGCGATCTACACCTGTCCCATGCATCCGGACGTTCGGCAAAAGGGCCCGGGTTCCTGTCCCAAATGTGGAATGGCTCTCGAGCCGGAAATGGCGCAGCTCGATGAAGGCCCGAACCCTGAACTTGGGGATATGAAACGGCGGTTCTGGATTGCGAGCGCCATAAGCGTCCCCCTGGTGGCTCTGGGGATGATGGAGATGCAACGGTCGCTGCAGATGATTTTGGCAACCCCGGTGGTACTGTGGGCCGGCTGGCCGCTTCTCCAGCGCGGCGCTGCATCGATTGTTCACCGAAGCCTCAACATGTTCACGCTCATCGCAATGGGCGTCAGCGTTGCCTACGTATACAGCGTGGTTGCCGTCTTCACGGCGGAACGCCTGCCGGTGTATTTCGAAGCGGCTGCTGTAATCACGGCGCTTGTTCTCCTTGGCCAGGTACTGGAGCTACGTGCACGGGCCCAGACCAGCACATCCATTAAGAGTCTTCTTGGACTTGCGCCGAAAACTGCGCGGCGCGTCGAGACGAGCGGTTTGGAATCCGACATTCCCTTCGAACACGTACATGTTGGCGATACGCTTCGTGTCCGTCCGGGGGAAAAGGTACCGGTCGATGGAACAATCCTCGAAGGGGTAAGCGCCGTCGATGAATCCATGGTTTCCGGTGAGCCTATGCCGGTGGAGAAAGCTCCGGGAGGTCGTGTTATTGGCGGCACCATCAACGGCACTGGCATGTTCCTGATGCGGGCTGAACGGGTAGGGCGGGATACGCTGCTGGCGCAAATCGTTCAGATGGTGGGGCAGGCACAGCGGAGTCGTGCTCCGATCCAGCGTCTCGCAGATCTGGTGTCCTCCTGGTTTGTTCCGGTCGTGATTGCCGCCGCTCTCGCCACGTTCGTCGTCTGGGCTCTTTTTGTGGGGAACCCGTCGGCAGGGCTCCTGAACGCGGTGGCCGTCTTAATCATCGCGTGTCCATGTGCGCTTGGCCTGGCAACTCCAATGTCGATCATGGTGGGCGTGGGGCGCGGCGCGACCATGGGTGTGTTGATTCGAAATGCTGAAGCTCTGGAAGTGATGGAGAAGGTGGATACGCTGGTCGTGGACAAGACGGGAACTCTTACCGAAGGTAAGCCTGTCGTTGGGACAGTACTGAGCGTGTCTTCACTGCCTGAAAACGAGTTGCTACGGCTCGCGTCGGCAATCGAGAGAGGCAGCGAACATCCGTTGGCCACGGCGATAGTCAGGGCTGCAACCGAACGCGGGATTCAGATTCCGCCAGTGCAGCAATTCGAGTCGCGAACGGGACGAGGCGTGCTGGGCGTAATCGATGGAAAGCACGTTGCTCTCGGCAATCTGAGGCTGGTTGAAGAAGTTGGAGCCGATGCTTCCGCGGTAATGGAACGCGCAGAGCAACTGCGCAACGATGGCCACACGGTCATGTTCGTGGTGGTCGATCGAAAAGTTGCCGGAATCCTTGGTGTCCTGGATCCCATTAAGGCTTCGGCGCGAGAGGCGATTCAAGGCCTGCATGCGGAGGGGATCCGTGTGATTGTTGTGACCGGGGACAGTCGAAGCACGGCAGAAGCTGTCGCACGAAAGCTGCAGCTCGATGATGTGCGTGCGGAGGTTTTGCCGGACCAAAAGGCGCGCGTTGTTCAGGAACTGCAGGGAAGCGGACGGACTGTGGCGATGGCCGGTGACGGCATTAACGATGCGCCGGCTCTTGCACAGGCTCACATTGGCATTGCGATGGGCACCGGGACGGATGTGGCGATGGAAAGTGCCGGGGTGACCCTTGTTCGTGGAGACCTTCGCGGGATTCTTCGCGCGCGTGCGCTGAGTCGCGCGACAATGAAGAACATTCGACAGAACCTGTTCCTGGCGTTTATTTACAACGCGCTCGGAGTGCCGATTGCGGCCGGCGTGCTTTATCCGGTTTTTGGAATCCTGTTGAGCCCGATGATCGCGAGCGCGGCAATGACATTCAGTTCTGTGAGTGTGATTGGGAATGCGCTACGGCTGAGGCGTGTGGGGCTGGGATAAGAGCTCGACGCCCCCCGGTGTCTGGGCTCAACACGCTTGAAGCATCTTTAACCGCGGATTACGCGGATGCAATGGATTACACGGATTAAATCCGCGAAGTCCGTTTTCCTTCCACGTAATCCGCGGTTAAAAGGCTTTGTTATCTAACAGCTGCTGCCAAGGCTCCCAACACCGCCGCGCCGGCCACCAACCAGGCTGAATTTATCTTGAACACAAGCAACCCCACGGCGGCAGCGATGGCAATCAGCGCCGTTGGAATATCCACGATGGCTGTCCGCGCGAGTTGCCAAAAGACAACGGCCATCAATGCCAATGAGCCGGCATTTACTCCGTCCAATACAGCGCCCGCAGTTCGCGAGCTTCGGATCCGCGGTGCGAGCGACCCGCTGACTGCTACGAATACAAACGCCGGCAGAAAAATTCCGAACGTCGCGAGGAAAGCGCCAGGCAAACCGGCGAGTACATAACCGATGAACGTTGCCGTCGTGAACACAGGGCCCGGAGTGATCTGGCCAACAGCGACCGCATCGAGAAGCTGCGCCTGTGTGAGCCAATGCCACCGTTCGACCAGGTCGGCGCGCAGAAGCGCCAGCAGCACATAGCCGCTACCAAACAGCACAGATCCGATTTTCAGAAAGAACAGAAAAAGCGGCAGCAGCCCGACCGAGAGCAGTGTCATTGGAGTTCGTTTTAGCTTGAGCACGACAGGGCAGCATACGGCGGCCAGCAACAACACAACGAGTTCGTGTACTCCCGCGAAGCTGAGAACCGCGCAGCCCACCGCAATGGCACCGAGAAAGGAGGTTTTGATGGCTGTGTGGCCCAGGCTCCACAGCGCCTGTATGACGACCACGATAATTACCGGTTTGACGTTTCGAAGAACCAGGTCCATCTCCGGCAGAGTTCCATAAGGGACGTAAAGCCACGCAACGACCGTCACGATTACAGCTGCTGGAAGAATGAAACAGACACCGGCGGTGATCAGGCCCGGGAACCCGGCTCGTCGATATCCGACGTGGATGGCCATTTCGGTGGAATTGGGTCCGGGAATGAGGTTCGTCGCGCCCAGCAGGTCCAGAAACTCCTGGCGCGTGAGCCATCGCCGTCGTTTCACGACCTCGCCTTCCATGAGCGCGATGTGAGCCGCTGGGCCGCCAAAGCCGATGATGCCGAGTTTCAGGAAGAGAAATGCAATTTCGCGAAGCGAGGATCGCATACCGACCCGCTAGGGCAGGTCGGTGCTACCCATGAGGTACTTGTCGATGAAGCGGGCTGCCTGCCGACCTTCGCGGATGGCCCAGACGACAAGCGACTGTCCACGCGCCATGTCGCCAGCGGCGAAAATGCCGGGAACACTGGTCATCTTTTCCTCATTTGTGATGACATTGCCACGTTCGTTTATCGCGACACCAAGCTGGTCGAGCATGCCTTTGCGTTCAGGCCCAAGAAATCCCATGGCGAGCAATACCAAATCTGCCTCGAGAGTGAAACCGGATCCCGGGACTTCCTTCATGACCTTACGGCCGCCTTCGTCGACGAACTCCACCTGCACGGCATGCAGTTGTTTCACCTTGCCGTTCTCTCCCGTGAAGCTCTTTGTTAAGACGCTGTACTCGCGCTCGCCCCCTTCTTCATGAGCTGACGAAGTCCTGAAGATATTGGGCCAGTTGGGCCAGGGGTTGTCGTAAGCCCGGTCCTTTGGAGGTTTCGGTAGCAGTTCAAACTGGACGACTGACGTTGCCCCCTGGCGATGCGCTGTGCCAAGGCAGTCCGCGCCGGTGTCTCCGCCGCCAATGATGACCACACGCTTGTCTTTTGCCGTGATGAATTGCTCGTCGGGGATGGCGTCCCCTTCGCAGCGCTTGTTCTGCAACGGCAGATAATCCATCGCGAAGTGAATTCCATCCAGATCCCGGCCAGGGATGGGAAGATCGCGAGGCAATGTGGCGCCTCCCGCAAGCACTATCGCATCGAAGGTTTGCCGAAGCACGTCGACCGAGACATTCACGCCGACGTTGGCATTGGTCTGAAATGCGATGCCTTCGGTGGACATAATTTCCAGTCGCCGGTCGAGAATCGACTTCTCCATCTTGAATTCGGGGATGCCATAGCGGAGCAATCCACCAATGCGATCCGCTCGTTCAAAAACCGAAACCCAGTGCCCCGCATGGTTCAGTTGCGCCGCCGCAGCCAGCCCCGCGGGACCGGAACCTATGACCGCGACCTTCTTTCCCGTGCGGATCTTTGGAGGGGCCGGCATGACCCAGCCGTTCTTGAAAGCTTCTTCGATGATCGTAACTTCGACCTGCTTGATGGTGACGGGATCGGAGTTGATACCCAGGACGCAGGAACCTTCACACGGAGCGGGACAAACGCGTCCGGTGAATTCAGGGAAGTTGTTTGTCGCGTGAAGCCGTTTAATCGCTTCACTCCATCGACCGCGGTAAACAAGATCATTCCAGTCCGGGATGATGTTGCCCAACGGGCAGCCTTGATTGCAGAAGGGAATACCGCAGTCCATGCATCGCGAGGCCTGGACTTTGAGCTGATCTTCGGGGAACTCCTTATAAACTTCGTTCCAGTCGTGGATTCTCTCCGTAACTGGACGCCGTTCTGGAGTTATACGTGCAAATTCGATGAAACCTTGTGGATTACCCATTGTCGATCAGTGTCCTGCCTGTATTCCTGCGGAAGCTTTTGCGGCAGCGGCTTCGAGGACACGTCGGTACTCGAGGGGCATGATCTTCCGGAATTTGTCGCCGTAGAGATTCCAGTCTTTCAGTATGCGCGTGGCACGGGCGCTGCCCGTCAGCTTCGCGTGCCTTTCGATGAGGTTGTGGACGGATTTCTCTTCGGCCGCATCCGCGAAGGACTCCACATCCACCATCTCAAAGTTGCACCGTTGATCGAAGTCGCCTTCTTCGTCCAGCACGTAAGCGACACCGCCGCTCATGCCCGCCGCGAAGTTTCGACCGGTGCGACCGATGACAACGACCAATCCGCGAGTCATATATTCGCAACCGTGGTCGCCCACGCCTTCGACCACCGCAGTCGCGCCGCTGTTGCGCACGGCGAAGCGCTCGCCGCCTACGCCACGGATAAAGGCTTCACCGCCCGTGGCGCCATAGAGTGCGACATTGCCGACGATGATATTTTCTTCGGCGTTGAACGACGCCTTGGCTGGAGGAAACACTACAAGGCGTCCACCGGACAACCCCTTGCCGAAGTAGTCGTTCGCGTCGCCCTCCAGCGTCATCGAGATTCCGTTGGGCACAAAGGCACCGAAGCTTTGACCGGCCGAACCCTTAAAGGAGATTCGAATGGTGTCGTGCGGGAGGCCTTCGCCGCCAAACCGGCGCGTCACTTCGGCGCCAAGCATCGTGCCGACTGTCCGGTTCGCATTGCGAATTGGAAGGTAGATTTCCGTGGACCTGCGGGATTCCAGAGAATCTTTTGCCAGTTCAATCAGGGAATTGTCGAGCGCCTTCGCCAGACCGTGGTCCTGTTCCTGCATCTTCCGGGTGCCGACAGTCGAGGGCACTTTCGGCATTTGAAGCATGGGCGACAGGTCGAGCTTTTTGGCCTTCCAGTGATCGACGGCTTTCTTGATGTCGAGCCTGTCCATCCGGCCGATCATCTCGTTCACGGAGCGGAAACCGAGTTTCGACATCCATTCCCGGACTTCCTCCGCGATCATGCGGAAGTAATTGACGACGTGTTCCGGTTTGCCGGTGAACTTTGCACGAAGCAACGGATCCTGCGTCGCAACACCAACAGGGCACGTGTTCAGGTGGCATACACGCATCATGATGCAGCCCGTCACGACAAGAGCGGATGTGGCAAATCCGAACTCTTCACCTCCAAGCAACGCCGCCACCATAACGTCGCGTCCTGTCTTCAACTGTCCGTCAGTTTGAACAACGATGCGGCTGCGAAGGTCATTCATCACGAGAACCTGATGCGTTTCGGCCAGGCCCAGTTCCCATGGAATGCCGGCATGTTTGATGCTGGTGACTGGCGACGCGCCTGTTCCGCCGCTGTCGCCCGAGATGAGCACCACGTCCGCATGGGCCTTAGCGACGCCGGCAGCGATTGTTCCAACCCCGACTTCGGAAACCAGCTTTACGCTGATGCGAGCGCGTGGATTGGAGTTTTTCAGGTCGTAAATCAGCTGCGCGAGATCTTCGATGGAATAGATGTCGTGATGCGGCGGCGGTGAAATCAAACCCACGCCCGGAGTCGAGTGACGCACACGGGCAATCACGCTGTCGACCTTGTGGCCTGGAAGCTGTCCTCCCTCACCGGGCTTTGCGCCCTGCGCCATCTTGATCTGGAGTTCCTGCGCGCTTACCAGATACTGACTGGTCACACCGAATCGACCTGAAGCCACCTGTTTGATAGCGCTCGATCGCCGGTCTCCGTTGGCATCGGGAACGAATCGCGCGGGATCTTCACCACCTTCGCCGGTGTTGCTCTTGCCTCCGATGCGATTCATCGCGATGGCCAGCGTCTCGTGGGCTTCCTTGCTAATCGAGCCAAAGGACATGGCTCCCGTGGCGAAACGCTTCATGATCGATTCGACCGATTCGATTTCGTCCAACGGCACCGGTTGATCGGCGTATTTGAACTCCAGCAGGCCGCGCAGGGTGCAGAGCTTCTGGCTCGTGGAATCCATCAGCGCGGTGTATTCCTTGAAGATCCTGTAGTTGTTCGTTCGCGTGGAGTATTGCAGCCTGTGAATCGTCTCGGGGTTGTACATGTGGTACTCCCCTTCGGCACGCCATTGATACTGCCCTCCCCAGTCGAGCTCCGGAGTCAGGACTGGACGTTCGGGATAGGCGTGTCCGTGACGGGCGGCGACTTCTTCGGCAATTTCGTCAATGCCAACACCGCTGATGCGCGATGGCGTGTTGGTGAAATACGTGTTGACGAATTCTTGATTCAGGCCGATCGCTTCAAAGATCTGGGCTCCTCGATAGCTTTGAAGCGTAGAGATGCCCATCTTCGACATGACTTTCAGAACGCCTTTATTGACGGCCTTGATGTAGTAGTTGATCGCCTTGCGGTATTCGATCAGCAACATGTCCTGCCGGATCATGTCGTCGAGCGTCTCGAACGCGAGATAAGGATTGATCGCAGAGGCACCATAGCCGATCAGCAGGCAGTAATGATGGACTTCGCGTGCTTCTCCGGTTTCGACGATCATCGTGGCTTTTGTGCGCGTGCCTTCACGGACGAGGTGATGATGAACGCCGGAGGTTGCGAGCAGGCTCGGAATCGGCGCCATCTGCCAGTTGGCGCTGCGATCGGACAGGATCAGGATTGTGGCGCCATCGCGGATCGCATCATCGGCTTCCTTGCAGAGGTGAGCCATCGCGCGACGCAGGCCGGCGCCGCCTTCCGACACGCGGTAGGTCATCGACAGCGTCACCGTCTTGAACCCTTCTCTCTGGATTTCTTTCAGGCGCGCAAGATCGCTGTTGTCCATCACGGGAGACAGGATCTTGATCATCCGGCAGCTTTGCGGTTCCACCTTGAGCAGGTTGCGTTCGGGGCCAAGCGCCGTGGACATCGAGGTGACGAGCTCTTCCCGAATCGCATCCAGCGGTGGATTCGTGACCTGGGCGAACATCTGTTTGAAGTAACTGAACAACGACGGGGCTCTATCCGACAGGACCGCCAGCGGCGTATCCGTCCCCATCGAACCAATGGCTTCTTCTCCCGCGCGTGCCATGGGCGCCATCAGAATCTTCAGGTCTTCATGCGTGTAGCCGAACATCTGCTGTCGTAAAAGGACAGTCTCATGATCGGGCTCGGGCAATTGCCGCGCAGGAGGAAGATCCGCGATGCGGATCATGTGCTGACTGAGCCACGCGCGGTATGGCTTTTCGGCCGCAATCTTTTTCTTCAGCTCGGCATCATCGATAATGCGTCCCTGTTCCGTATCGATCAGGAAAATCTTGCCAGGCTGAAGGCGACCCTTCATGACGATGTCCTGCGGTTCCACGTCGAGTACACCGACTTCAGAGGCCATCACCACCGTGTCGTCTTTCAGGACGTAATACCGCGACGGACGCAGGCCATTGCGATCGAGGACGGCGCCAATCCGGTGTCCATCCGTGAAGACAATGGAGGCCGGGCCATCCCACGGCTCCATCAGGCAGGAGTGGTATTCATAGAAGGCTTTCTTGTCGTCCGTCATCGTGAGATGGCCGTCCCAGGCTTCGGGAATGAGCATCATCACCGCATGCGGCAAGCTGCGGCCGCACATGACGAGCATCTCCAGCGCGTTGTCCAGAATTGCGGAGTCGCTGCCGGCTTCGTTGAGCACCGGCAGCAAATCCTTGACGTCCTCGCCATAGATATCGGACTTGAACTGCCGCTCCCGGGCTTTCATCCAGTTGATGTTGCCGCGCAGGGTATTGATTTCGCCGTTGTGGGACACGTAACGGAACGGATGCGCAAGAGGCCAGCTGGGGAACGTGTTCGTACTGAAACGCTGATGCACGACCGCAAGCGCAGATTCGATTTGAGGATTCTTCAAATCCGGGAAGTACGTGTCCATCTGCTCGGCCGACAGCATTCCTTTGTACACGATCGTGTTGCACGAAAGGCTGGACAGATAGAAATAATTCGCATCCTTGATTTTGGATGCTGCCACCGCGTTTTCAGCCCTGCGTCGGATGAGATAAAGCTTCTGCTCGAAAGCGACGCGATTGACGTTCGGCGCTGCCTCAACAAAAACCTGGCGGAACACGGGTTCAACGGCTTTCGCGGAGTTTCCGATCTGGGAGTTGTCCGTTGGAACGTCGCGCCATCCGAGCACTTTCTGACCACTGCGAGTCGCGGCGGACGCAAAGAGTTCTTCGCAGAGCAGACGGGATTGCGGATCGCGCGGCAGGAAAACCATTCCCACGCCATAGCGGCCAACTTCCGGCAAGGTGATCCCAAGCTTCTGGGCTTCAGCCCTGAGGAACTTGTCGGGAACCTGCATCGTGATGCCGGCGCCATCACCCGTATTCACCTCGCAGCCCTTGGCGCCGCGATGTTCCAGGTTGATGAGCACCTGAAGAGCATTCCGGACAATTGTGTGGGACTTACGCCCATGCATGTCGACGATGAAGCCGACGCCACAGCTGTCGTGCTCGAATTGGGGATCGTAAAGGCCTTGTTTTTCAGGAATGCCGGGATACATCGAACGCCACCTGCTTCTACGGAACTTTCAGGAAGCCCATACTTTAAACCACGTGTTTAAATAAGTCAGCACGTAAAATAAACGTACTTTACATTAGAAAAACTGATCTTTATGCTGTTTTGCGTTTATGAATTTTCAGACCTTATCCCTCTACTGTGAAGTGATCCGGTCCGGCAGTTTTTCTCTGGGTGCAGCCGCGCATCATATCTCGCAATCCGCGGCCAGCCAAGCTGTACGTCAACTCGAAATCGAGCTTGGTGCAACGTTGATTGACCGGACGAAGCGTCCTTTCATGGTGACTCCGGAAGGCCGAAAGTTTTTCGAGGCCTGCCAGGAGATGATTGAACAGTTTGAGAAGGCAAGGGCCGAAATCACGCAACAGCGGGAGTTGGTTGGAGGCGTTGTCCGGGTCGCCGTGATCTATTCGGTGGGACTGCAGGATATGGGTTTCTACACCCAGCAGTTCAATTCAAGTTATCCCCAGGCGAAGATCCGGCTCTCTTTCCTCCATCCGAACGA
>Ga0111539_10003534_pt1 | contig 20606 bp, 17 predicted proteins | sample RhiMethybrSRZTD1_FD_79667 | JGI IMG/M metagenome (GOLD analysis project Ga0111539, IMG submission 79667) | Populus rhizosphere microbial communities from Tennessee, USA - Rhizosphere MetaG P. TD hybrid SRZTD1 (version 2) (version 2) | ecosystem: Host-associated > Plants > Roots > Rhizosphere >...
CGATGCTCTTGGTCTCTGCGCGATGGCGGCCCCAGACCTTTTCCAGCGCGTAGGAGATCTCGCCGACCGTGGCGCGCGCCCGCGCCGCTTCGATGCTGAGCTCGAGCAGGTTGCCCTTGCCGCTCTCGGCGGCCTGGGTGAGCGCCTGCAGCGTTCGCTCGGTCTTCGACTGATCGCGAGCAGCCTTGATCTTCTCGAGGCGCGCGACCTGAGCGGCGCGCACGGCGGTATTGTCGATCACCCGCACCTCGACCTTCGAGTCGCCTTTCGGCTGGAACTTGTTGACGCCGACGATCACGTCCTCGCCGCGGTCGACGCGGGCCTGGCGCCGCGCCGCGCTCTCCTCGATCCGAAGCTTGGGCATCCCGCTCTCGACCGCCCGCGTCATGCCGCCGAGCTTCTCGACCTCTTCGATGATGCCGAGCGCCTTCTGCGCGAGAGCATGGGTCAACGACTCCATGAAGTACGAGCCCGCCCAGGGATCGATCACGCGCGTGATCCCGGTTTCGTGCTGGATCACGAGCTGGGTGTTGCGGGCGATGCGCGCGGCGAAATCGCTGGGCAGCGCGATCGCCTCGTCGAAGCCGTTGGTGTGCAGGCTCTGCGTACCGCCGAGCACTGCCGACATGGCCTCGATCGTCGTCCGCATCACGTTGTTGTACGGATCCTGCTCGGTCAGGCTGACACCGGATGTCTGGCAGTGCGTGCGCAACATCAGGGAATCGGGCTTTTTCGGCGAGTACTGAGCCTTGAGCAGGGTGGCCCACAACAGGCGCGCCGCACGCAGCTTGGCGACTTCGAGATAGAAGCTCATGCCGATCGCGAAGAAGAAGCTGAGCCGCGGCGCGAAGTCGTCGATGTCGAGGCCGCGCTTGATCGCGGTGCGCACGTACTCGAGCCCGTCCGCGATCGTGAACGCGAGCTCGAGGTCGGTGGTCGCGCCGGCTTCCTGCATGTGGTAGCCGGAAATCGAGATCGAGTTGAAGCGCGGCATGTGCCGGCTGGTGTGCTCGATGATGTCCGCCACGATGCGCATCGAGGGTTCGGGCGGATAGATGTAGGTGTTTCTCACCATGAACTCTTTCAGAATGTCGTTCTGAATCGTTCCGGTGAGCTGCGACTGTTTCACGCCCTGCTCTTCGCCCGCGACGATGAAGCTTGCCAGCACGGGCAAGACCGCGCCGTTCATCGTCATCGACACGCTCATCTGCTCGAGCGGGATGCCGTCGAACAGGATCTTCATGTCCTCGACCGAGTCGATCGCGACCCCCGCCTTGCCGACGTCGCCGACGACGCGCGGATGGTCGCTGTCGTAGCCGCGATGTGTGGCTAGATCGAACGCGACGCTCAGGCCCTTCTGGCCCCCCGCGAGCCCGCGCCGATAAAACGCGTTCGACTCTTCCGCGGTCGAAAAGCCGGCATATTGCCGGATCGTCCAGGGCCTGCCCGCGTACATGGTCGCCCGCGGCCCGCGCAGGTACGGAAACTCGCCGGGAATCGTGTCGATGAAGTCGAGCTTTTCGACGTCGGCCCGCGTGTAGAGCGGCTTGACCGGGATGCCCTCTGGCGTGTGCCAGATCAGGGTTTCGGGGTCCTTGCCCGCGAGCTCTTTCGTCGCGAGCGTCTTCCAGAGGTCGAGATCTGCGGCGGCTTTGGGGTTCGTCATGCCGGGTCAGGGTCCTTTTACCACGCTCCCGGCGGCGAGGACCGGGTCCGCCATTTTGGCTCTAGCCCCCGCGCCCGAATACGCGTCGCCACCAGCGATGAAGCGCGGAATCTCGGCCGCGCTGCACGGGCCTGACGGCGTTACACTGCGAGCGGACCCGCTTGTCGTGGAGCGTCGCCGCGACCCTTTTCAAGCGTTCGGCGTCGAGCCCCTGCGGCGGCGCGGCACCCTCCAGCACGCTGCGCAGCAATGCGCGCTGGCGGTCGAGTAACCGTGCGCGCGCGTCAGGCGGCATGGCCAACGACCTCGGCGATGGCGGAGAGCTCCGCTTCGAGCTCGCGGCGGCCGCCGAAATTGCGATCGCGCTCGAGCAGAACCGGCCGCGGCCCGGTTCTGCGCAACACCCGTTCCAGCACCGCGAGCGGCCCTTCGCCGAGCGGATGCGCGTGGGTGTCATGGTAGAGCCCGTCGGCGACGCTGCCGCCGGCGACGTGAACGTACGCGACTCGCTCGAGCGGCGCCCGCTCCAGGAACGCGTCGAGATCCCAGCCGTGATCTTGACGTTGGCGTACAGGTTCGACGCGTCGAGCAGCCAACCGGCGCCGGTCTCCTCGAACAACACGCTCAGGAATTCGGCTTCAGAAAGCTCGTTCTCGGGCCATTCGAACAGCGTCGCGATGTTTTCCAGCACCAGCGGCACGGGCAAAGTCCTCGCGGCTTGCTGCACGTTCTCGATCAGCACGCGCAGCGCTTCGCGTGTTCTCGGCACCGGCAGCAGGTGGCCCGAGTCCAGGCCGCCCGCCCGTACGAAGGCGACGTGTTCGCTCACGAACGGCGCGCGCAGGACTTGCGCGAGCGCTGCCAGATGCTCGAGGCGAGCCGGCGCGAGCGCTTCCGCGCCCCCGAGCGAGAGCCCGACGCCGTGAGGGATCAGCGGCGTGCCGCGCTCGAGCAGCGCTGCCAGCGGGGCAGGCGGGTCGCGCGGATCGACGTTTTCCGCCAGCACTTCGCTGAACACCAGGTCGGGCCGGCACTGGATCAGCCACGCCGTTTCCCGCCTCCACGCGATGCCGATCCCTGCGGGGAGCCTCATCCCCCGCATCCTCCACACCCGCCTCCGCACCCGCCGCCTCCGCAGCCACCCCCGCCGCAACTCGAGCCGCTGCAGCTCGCAGCACTGCAACCCGAGGAACTCGAGCTGGAGCCCGTGAGTAGAGCGCTGGGTCTGGCAGCGAGATGAGCCTTGAGATCGTCGTCGATGCCCGAGCCGAGCTGTTGAATGTCCGCGCCGAGCTCGGCGAAAGAGCTTGCGAGAACTGCGGAGCCGAATAGCGCGTAGCCGAGCGCCGCTTCGTGCGCATGGAGCTGTTGCGGGGCATACACGGCCGTCGAGTACAGGGCCGAGTTTTTGCGCCGCAGCGCTTCGAGCGCGCGATCGCCGTTGATGGTGCGGAGCGGGAAGCGGAAGCGGTGTTTGAAGACCGCGTAAGTCAGGGCTGCGATCAACAGGAGGATCAGAATGCCGACGGGCTTGTCGTGCGAAATCCCAATCGCGCTCTTGATGATCCCGGCCAAGATCAGCAGGTACAATGGCACGACCCCGAGCACGAAGCCCAGCGTTCGCAGCGGTGTTGCGATCACCAGCCCGACTCGCGTCAGTCGTTCGGCGATCTTTTGCTCGCTCGCGTGCACCGACCAGCGCAAGCGTCGCAGCCTGATTCTCCCGTTCGCGACGACCACACGTTGTACGGCCTGCTCGAGCGGGTGCTCGCTGAACGGAACCGCGACCTCACGATAGATTCCTGGCGCGATCTTCACGCTGCTAGCGGCAGTCGTTGTCGGGACGAGCCAGCGGCGCTCGTAGACGATCCGCTGCTGGTGAAGCAGCACGGCAACGGCCGCGTCGACAGCCGCCCTCGGACCGCCGGAGAGGTAGGCCACCTCGTAGTGGTCGAGCGCTCCGACGACGCTGGCGTCGTAGCCTTTTCTGCTGCCGAGAGCGAAACGCTCGATTCCCCGTCTCAACGCAGCCGTCATCGCGAACCCGGCCACGAAAAACAGCAAAAAGACGGGCCCGGCCAGATCGAACGGATTCACGGGGCCTCTTCGATGCGGTCCGCAATCTCGGCGGACTTTTCCAAGACGGTGAGCAGACCCGCGAAAAGACGTTCGAGATCGACCGGGCGCCGGCCGTGCCGGTACGCCAAAAGCTCCTCGAACACGGCGCGGTCCAGGTCGAACGCGCGCGCTGCTCGTGCAAAAATCTGATCGACGGAAAGCCCCCGGAGCTCTTCGCCCTTCAACCAGAGCAGCGCTTCGAGCTCGAACAACAAAGAATTGGCGGAACGGACGAGCGGTGGTGCGAGTGCCCGAGCGTCGTGATCGGCAAAGAGCCAGGTTCGGCGCAGACGCAGCAGGTGGTTGCGGAGTTCCTGTTCCACGCGGGCACGCACCTCGGACCACTTGATTTCGAGCTCGGAAAACGGCTCGCTTCCCAGGATCAGATCGTGGTGTTGCCGGATGTCGAAGATCTTGATCGGAAATGCGTCGGCAATTCGCGGTAGCTCCGCGCGGGTGAACACGAGCGGTTCCACGCGTGCGGCGCGCCAGGCCTTTCGCATCGGTCCGCGCAGCGAGGCGAGCACGTTCGGGCTTGCGTTCGTCAATACGACGGCGAGGTTCACGTCGCTTTCGCCGTCGCGAAACGTGCCGCGCGCCAAGCTGCCGTAGACCGCGAGCGCAAACAGTTCCGGAGCGGATGGCTCGAGCTCCTCGATCAGATCGTCGAGCGCCCGCCTCACCACCTCGGGATAATGCGAGGGAACCGCCACCGCTCTTCACTGGGAATAGCAGGGCGGAGTGCGCGGCGCTAGCGTCGGCTCGGCCGCTTGCGTTCGCGCAGAATGCGTTCGAGCGCCGCGCCCGCCGCGCGCGCCAGGCGATCGGCGTCGCGCGTCGCGCCGAGCGCGCTGTCGAACTCGGAGAGCGCGACCACCAGCGTGGCCCGCCCCGAAACGTCGACCGGCACCAGGTACGCTTCGTCCTCGGCGCTCAACGCGAGCAAGCGCGCCAGATCGGCTTGTGCAGCCGCGGCGGGGATCGGCCCGAGGTAAAAACCCGCGCCGAGCGCGGTATCGACGACGCCCGACGTGCCGGCGGGGATCGATAGCGTGCGCAGGCGCTCGGGTCCCTCGACGCCGATCGCGAATTTGCCTTCGAAGCCCTGGGACTTGACGGTGAGCAGCACCACGCGGCGCGCGATCGCGGCAAGCGCGCGTGTCAGCCGCTCGACCACCTCGTCGGGCGTTCGCGCGGCTTCGAGTGACTTCAAGGCGGCTGTCTCCGCCTGGCGATGCGGCAGCGGGACTTTGGTCGGTAGCGGCGGCGGGGGAGGGGGCGCGGGCGGCGCCTTGGATCGAGTGAGCCCGAGAATCGGCTCGCCGTGTTCGTCCTCGCCGAGGGTTTCGACGGCGGGGAGCGCGTTCTTGCCCATGCCGGGATCGGTGCCGCGCCGAGTGCGCTTCGATTCCCCCGATTTTCGCACCAGCGGGATCGGCGGCTCGCTCGGCCCGCGCGCGACCGGGAGCGCATCGGCGGACGGCGGGCGATACGACGCACGGCGCGGCGGCGCGCCGCCGTCGCGGGGAACGTCCGGGGGCGGCAAGTTGCTGCCGAGCACGCGCGCCACGCCTTCGAGAAAAGTGCCGCCGGCGTGCAGGCCGTCGAGCGCGGAAAGCACGTCCGCGTAAGAGGCGCGCAGCACGCGTACCTGCACTCCCAGGTGAAAGGCGATCTCGAGCGCGACGTGCGGATCGTACGGATCGACGCTGGCGACGTCGATCGTACCCGAGCGGCGGCCGGTGCTCAGCGGCACCGCCAGCAGTCGTTCGCAAAGTCCTGGCGGCAGCCGGCGCGCGAGCTCCGGATCGGGCCGCACCTGGTTCACCGAAGGCGCGTTCGAGCGCAAGAGCTCGCGCTCGACCAGGTTCGCGATCGTCGGGCCGCGTTCGATCAGCGCCCGCAACAGCGGGACTCCCGAGCGCACGACTTCGGTCAGCGCCGCCTCGAGGTCGACCGCGGCGATCCCGCCGTTGTCGATCAGGCGCCGGGCGAGCTCGACCGTCACGGGGCTCAGTCTACCGCTACACGCGCTCGAATGCGGCGATCACGTCCGGCGGCGCCTGCACCAGCTCGATCAACACGCCTTCGCCGCCGATCGGTGACGACGCATCGCCTTTCGGGTGAATGAAGCAGACGTCGTGGCCCGCGGCGCCCTTCCTGATTCCGCCGGGCGTAAACCGCATGCCCTGGGCCGTCAGCCACTCGACCGCGGCGTGCAGGTCGTCGACCCAGAGCCCGACGTGGTTGAGCGCCGGCTCGTGCACGCGCGGGCGCTTGTCCGGATCGATCGGCTGCATCAGGTCGACTTCGACCGCGAACGGCCCCTTGCCGCAGAGCGCGATGTCCTCGTCGACATTTTCGCGCTCGCTCTTGAAGTTGCCGGTCAAGCCGAGGCCCAAGGTATCGACCCAGAGCCGGCGCAGCGCCTGCTTGTCGAGGCCGCCGATCGCAATCTGCTGCAGGCCGAGGACGCGAAAAGGACGCTCGCTCATGTCACGGCACCCGCAGCTGAACGCCGCCCTGGAGCTCTAGGGTGCTGTGAATCGCCCGGAGGATGCCGGTCGTGATGCCCGCGTCCAAGTAGATCCCGAAAGCCTTGGCCAGGTCGAACTGCGGGCCGGCGGCCAGGTGGAAAACCAGGTCGGTCTTGTACTCGGGATTGAGGTTGCCGTAGTTCCAGAGCGCGTTGCCGGCGCCCTTTTCGAGCTCGGCGGCCACGGCCGGCTCGATGAAGATTTTGAACTTCGAGTCGCTCATCGTGTAGATGCGCGCTCCGGCGCCGACCATGACCAGCGCCTGGGTGTTGGTCTCGCTCTCCCCGCTCAGACCGAAGCGGCCCCACAGGAACGGTTCGATACCGTCGAGCGGAGCGAAGCTCAGGCCGACGTCGATCGCCAGCGGGCCGGCGTGGCCACAAAACTTCTGCTGATCCTTGGGAAGCTTCGTGAGGTCCGGCTTCGCGCAGTACGGCGACTTGTCGTAGCGAAACACCATGCGATAGCCACCGACCAGACCCACTCGGATGCCGAACTGGCCGCCGTGGCCGAAGTCGTCGTCCTCGCCGGGCGCTTTCGCGTCCTCCGGGTTCGGCGCTTTCTCCGCGGCCGGAGCCGACTCGGCGGGCGCAGCGGCTTGTTCGTCCTTCTCCTGCTCGGCTTTGGCCGCCGCGGCTTGCTCGGCCGCGGTCTGCGGTTTGGCGTCCGGCGCCGGCGCCTCCGCGGGCGGCGCGGAGGGTTTCTCCTCGGGCGCCGCTCCTTCCTGTGCGAGCGACAGGCCGGTCCACGACGTGCCGACCAGCAGCACCATCCCGAATGCTAGGTCTCTCACGGTGCGGACCATAGCCCAGGCCGGCTCCGGACCGAAAGCGCCGCTCTCGGGCCCGCTCAACGAGCGGGTTTCGCCGCGGCTGCACCGGCCGGCCGTGCGCTTCCGACCGCGGTCCACTGCCGCTCGGGTCCGACCGCGCGCCATTGCAGATCGAGCCGCAGGCTGCCCACCGTCACTGGCACGACTTCCTGCGCGTTGACGTGCTCCGGCTCGGGCAGACCGAGCGCGCGCTCGGTGCGAAGCTTCTTCAGCGTGTCGAGGTCGGCGGTCAACGCGACGATCCCCGACGAGGCGAACATCGGGACGGTTCCGCTCGGAATGTGCGGCGCGATCACCACACGCAGGTGCGGGCTCAGCGCGGCCGCGCGGGATGCCGCCCAGCGCACGTCGTCGAGCGTGCCGAGCACCATCGCGCTCGGTTCGGACGGGTCGGTGCGATCGACCAGGACCTGCAGCGTTTCGCCGCGGATCCAACCCTGGGGCGTCGGGACGTTCGCGGGCAGCGCCTTGTTACCGTCGCTCTCGGACTTGCCCTTGCCCTTCCCCTTGCGAACGATCAACACGTCGTCCGTCGGCAGGGTGCGGGGTACGGTCACCCGTACCGGGCGCTTGAACGAGCGCGGATCGCCGACTTGACCCGAGGCCACGGCGAACGCGAGCGTTTCCGCCGAGGCGACGATGAAGCCGCGATCGCTCGGCGTTCCCGGCTCGGGATCGAAGGTCCGCATCGAGAGCCCGCCGGTCGGGGGTGGGTACAGCTCGCCGGTCACGAGCCTTTGATCCGGCTCGACCAGGCGCGCCCCGGTGGCGATCAGGTCGACCAGGGCTCCCGACTGTGCCAGCACTTCGAGCGCCTGGCGGGAAGGTGGCGCGACCAAGAGATCGAGGCGGGGAGGAACGCGTTTGCTCTTGAGCAGCGCCGCTGCCGCGAGCAGGTCGCGCAGCGAGGCTCCCGAGTCACCCCCCAAAATCACCTGGTAAACCGGCTTCCCGGCGAGCTCTCGCACCGGTTTGACGTTGCCCTCGGTGTCCATGATCAGCGGGTCCACCGCCGACAGGTCGACGCTGATCACGTCCTCACAGGGCGCGCCCGGGTCGGGCAGAAGGCTCCGGTGCGCCTTCGACCGCCGCTGATCCCGCAGATAGACCTCGGTCTTTTCGTCGCTGACGAACACCGCGGCCACCGCCCCCAGCTGAGGCGCCAGCGCGCACAGCACGGCGCGGTCGGGAACGCTCAGCAGCCGGGCACTCGGCCCCGCGAATTCAACCACGACTGGAGCGCGCTGTTCCTGGTCGATCTTGGCGATGATGTCGGCCAGGCCGCGCCGCACGAGCTCGAGCGCCACGTCGCGTACGCAGACGAAGGGACGAACCCGGCCCGAAAGCAGCACCTGGATGCTGCGGGGAGGCCGCACCATCATCGTCCCATTGGCGAGGGCCTCGGCGAGCTGCGACGGCGAAGCCGTCAGGGTCAACATGCCGGAGCCGCCCACCGACGCCAGCCGCGGCTCGTCCGTGACGGCGAGCCGCGCGGGGCTACCGAAGCGCTCGAGGTGCACGGCGGCGGGGAAGCCGATTCCAGGGCGGGCGATCAAGAGCCCCTGCTGCAGAAACTCTCGCGACACACGGCGCGGGGCGGCGGCGGCGGTCTCTATCGCGTCCCCGTTCGTGATGCAGCGGGTGTCGTAGGCGACGCCGACCTCGACCGCGCACTTCTTCATCCCGAGCTCGAGGGCTTCGGCCAGCACGCGATTCGGCTCGCGCGCCAGGATGACCTGGTCCACCTTTACCGTCAGCAGATCGCTCGTCAGGTCCGGGTCGTCGGAGCGACCGGCGAGGATCTTTTGTGTCATTGTGCGGGGCGGGTCGCCCGCTCGGGCACGCATTGGGCTCGGCTACCTGGCGATCTGACCGTCAACCTTGATCTGGGCCGGACGGCGGAGCGCGAAGGTACCTGCTGGGCGTCCACAGGGTCAAGGACGGTCAGCACACGGATCGCCTTGGAGGCAATCACCCAGCCGGCGCGCGGCTGCAAGTCCCACGCGCTCGAAATTCGGCGATCGCCCCAGGAGCCCCCGAAGTCCGCGTTAAGGGCGTCCCGAGCCGCGGCCTCGAATAAGTGCGGCGTGAGCGGAGTCTGGGGCAAATCGGTGCCAAGTTTCACTAAACGCCGCTTTTTGGATAGGCTTGGTCGCATGTTCAAGGAGGCGCTCCGCGGCGTGGTCGACGGTACGGACGGCGGGCTGGCCGGGCTCTTGATGGATTTCGAGGGAATCCCGCTCGAGAGCTACACCAAGGAAGGCACGCCCTTCGACATCGAGACCGTCGGCGCCGAGGTCAGCGTGGTCGTCAAGGCGATCCAGCGGGCAAGCGAGATGCTCGAAGCGGGGCCGACCAAAGAGGTCGCCTTCAAGAGCGAGAAGATGGTGACGCTGATCCGCGTGCTGAATCAGAACTACTTCGTGGCGCTGACGATGGCTCCCGAAGGAAACTTCGGCAAGGGTCGCTTCATGCTGCGCGTGACGGCTCCGAAGTTGCTCGAGGAACTCGAATCCTGAGCGCGCCGCGGAAAAGGGCACGCGCCGCAAGTTCGCGAGGGCCTCGCGTGCTCGTGCTGAGCGGCCCGAATCTCGATCGGCTCGGACGCCGTGAGCCCGGAATCTACGGGACGGCGACGCTCGCCGACATCCATGCGCGCCTCGAGCAGGTCGCTCGCGAGCGCGGCGCCGCGGTCGACTGCCGGCAGAGCAATCACGAGGGCTCGCTGATCGATTGGATCGGCGAAGCCGCCGACGGCGGATACGCCGGCCTTTTGATCAATCCGGGCGCATTGACCCACACCTCGTACGCGCTCTACGACGCGGTGCGCGGTTCGGGTCTCGTCGCGATCGAAGTGCACCTCTCCAATCCGGACGCGCGCGAGCCGTTCCGCCGGCGCTCGAAGATCGCCGGTGCCTGCGCCGGGCGCGTTGCGGGGTTCGGCGCCGAATCGTATCTGCTGGCTTTCGACGGCCTCGTGCGCCTGCTCGAAGCGCGCGCAAAAAAGTCCGGTTGAACCTGTTGGCGCGTAGCCAAGTTCGCTCCTCGAACACCGTTGTCGGCGGTTTGTCGCGTGCGCTACGGTCGCGACAAGCGGCATGCAGATTCCCCTGAAGCAGCTCAAGAGCCTGCTGAAGACGCTCGAGGAGGGCGGCGCGACCGAGTTCGAGTATCAGGACGAGCATTACCGCATCCGCCTGGCGCTTGGTCAGTCGCCGCTGGCGGCCGCCCCCGCGCCCTCGAGCCCGTCCGCGGCTCGCGCCGCGCCCGCCATCACGAGCTTCACGGGCGCCGAGGATGCCGGCGTCGTCTACGTCACTTCGCCGTTCGTCGGCACGTTTTATCGCGCGCTTTCGCCCGAATCGGAGCCGTTCGTCCAGGTGGGCAGCGTCGTCACGGCGGGGCAAACGCTCTGCATCATCGAAGCGATGAAGCTCATGAACGAGATCGAAAGCGAGTTTGCCGGAACTATCCTCGAGGTTCTGGCGGAAAACGCCAGCAGCGTCGAGTTCGGCCAGAAGCTCTTCAAGCTGAAGCGGAGCTGAAGCGCTCGTCTCGTCGGGAGCGGCCGCGATGTTCAAGAAGGTCCTGATAGCCAACCGCGGCGAGATCGCGATGCGCGTGATCCGGGCGTGCCGCGAGCTCGGCGTCGCGACCGTCGCCGTGCACTCCGACGTCGACGCGGGGGCGCTGCACGTGCGCTTCGCCGACGAGGCGGTGTGCATCGGTCCCGGGCCCGCGCAGAAGAGCTATCTGCACGTGCCGGCAATCATCAGCGCGGCCGAGATCTGCGCCGCCGACGCGATCCATCCCGGCTACGGCTTTCTGGCCGAGAGCTCGGAGTTCGCACAGGTCGTGGCGCGTTGCGGCCTCACCTTCATCGGCCCGACGCCGGAAGCGATGCGGCTTTGGGGCGACAAGCTGCGCGCCCGGGAAGCCGCCGAGCGCTTCGGGCTTTCGCTCCTGCCCGGCAGCGGTGCGCTCGAAAGCGCGGCGCACGCGGAGAGCGAGGCGCAGCGCGTGGGCCTGCCGGTGATGATCAAGGCGCGCGGCGGCGGCGGCGGGCGCGGCATGCGCGTTGTGCGGCGGCTCGAGGAAGTGCGGCGCGCCTTCGAATCGGCCAGCGCCGAGGCGATGAGCGCGTTCAATAGTCCCGAGCTCTATCTCGAGCGTTTCGTGGAGCGGCCGCGCCACATCGAGTTTCAGGCGCTCGCCGACCAGCATGGCCAGGTCTGGACCTTCGGCGAGCGCGAATGCTCGCTGCAGCGCCGCCACCAAAAGCTGGTGGAGGAAGCGCCGAGCCCGGCGGTCGGCGCCGAGCTGCGCGAGCGCATGGTCAAGCGCATCCGGCAGGCGCTCGCCGAAACCGGCTACACTTCGCTCGGGACGCTCGAGTTTCTGATGGATGAAGCGGGTGAGCTCTACTTCATGGAGATGAATACCCGGGTCCAGGTCGAACATCCTGTGACCGAGATGGTTACCGGTGTCGATCTCGTCGCCGAGCAGATCCGGGCCGCCGCCGGCGAACGGCTGGTGCTCGGCGACACCTTGCCCTGGAAGTTTCGCGGGCACGCCATCGAATGCCGGATCATGGCCGAGGATCCGAGGACCTTTGCCCCTTGGCCGGGCACGATCACCGAGTATCACGCGCCGGGCGGGGTCGGGATCCGCGTCGATTCGGGTGTCTACGGCGGCTTCAACGTGCCGCCCCACTACGACTCGCTGCTCGCGAAGCTGATCGCGCACGCGCCCACGCGCGAGGCGGCGATCGCGCGCATGCGCCGGGCGCTCGACGAGTTCGTGATCGGCGGCATCCGCAGCAACATCGACTTTTACCGCCGCCTGCTCGACGACGCCGAGGTGCGGGCGGGGACGATGACCACGCGCACCGTCGAGCGCGTGTTGGGTCAGGCTGCGGCGGGGACCGGGTGACGTCGCTCGTCGAGCGCGTGCGGGCCGGGGACGTCGCGGCCGTCGCGCGCGCCTGCCGGCTCGTCGACGACCGGCTGCCGGGTCACGACGAGCTTTTGCGCGAGCTCTACCCGCACACGGGCCGCGCCTGGGTGCTCGGCGTGACCGGCAGCCCCGGCTCCGGGAAGAGCACCCTGAGCGACCGGCTGATCCAGGCGCTGCGAGCGGAAAACGCCCGGGTCGGCGTGATCGCGATCGACCCCACGAGCCCGTTCAGCGGCGGCGCCATCCTCGGCGATCGCATTCGCATGCAACGCCACTTCGAGGATCCGGAAGTGTTCATCCGGTCGGTCGCGACGCGCGGCGCACTCGGCGGCCTGTCGCGTTCGACCGCGGACCTGGTGCGCGTGCTCGAGGCCTGGGGAGCGGACGTGGTGCTGATCGAAACGGTCGGCGTCGGCCAGGACGAGCTCGAAGTGACACGCACCGCGCACACGACGCTGGTCGTGATGGCTCCGGGCCTCGGCGACGACGTCCAGGCGATCAAGGCCGGCATCCTCGAGGTTGCCGACGCGTTCGCGGTCAACAAGGCGGACCGCGACGGCGCCGATGCGACCGTGCGCGATCTCGAGCTTATGATCGCGCTCGGCAACGAGTCCTTCGCCGCGTTGAGAGCGCGCGGCCACTCGGCGGCCGGCGCTCTGCCCGTTGCCGAGCCGTCCGGCGAGCGTTGGAACGTGCCGATCGTGAAGACCGTGGCAACCCACGGGCAGGGCGTCCCCGAGCTGCTGGCCAAGCTGCGTGCGCATCACGCCTGGCTGGACGGTACGGCCGCGGGCCGGGCGCGGCGCTCGGAGCGGCTACGCCTGCAGCTGGTCGCGTTCTTGAAGGACGCGCTGGCCGAGGCCGCCGTGAGCGCGCTCGGCGATGCCATCGACGACGCCGCCCGGCGCGTCGAAGCGCGCGAGCTCGACCCGTACGCCGCCTGCGCTGCGCTGATCGAGCGATTCCGGCAGTAACGCGCGGGCGCAGGGTGCGATCACCTCGTCCCAGGCCGCGCAGGGCTGGCCCGGGCGAGCGCTGAAGAACGCCGCCGCCACCGCGGCACGCACGTCGGTTCCGCCCGTGCAGAGTGCCCAGTCGACGAACCTCCAGGCGAGCTCGGCGTGACTCGCCTCGTCCGCCGCGATCCCGGCGATCAGCGCGCGTAGCCCGGACGTCGGGGCGCGGCTCGCCCGCTCCTCGAGCGCGAGCGCGGCCATGGTCTCTCCAACGCATCCTTCGCGCACCGCCGCGGCAGCCGCTGCGGCCAGCGACTTCGAGGGTCGAACGCCGGCGAGCGCGAGCGGGCCTGGCCCGAGCTTTTGCCCGAGGTACGCACTTGCCACGCCGAAGCAGACGCGGGCGTGGCGGATCTCGTCGCCGAGCGCGCGCTGCGCGGAAACGAGCAGCTCGGCCGGCGCCCCGAAGGCCAGCAGGTCGAGCGTGAAGCGCGCGAAGGATGCGATCGAAGCGTGCTCCATCCGCGCGTCTTCGAGCCAGGCATTGCCAGCGGCTTCTCGATCGACAAGGTCGCCCTCGAGCGCGACGGCGCATTCGTCCAACCAATCGTCGCGGAGCACGACCGGGGGCAGCAAGGGCTCGCCGCCGACCAGCAGTGGGCGGCCACAGCACGAGCCCGTACAGAAGCCGTAGCAGCACTGGCCATCGACGAAATTGGGTCCGGTGACCGCGGCGTTGCAGCAGCCATCGCGCACCTGCTCCAGGATCTGGCACTGGTTCTGGTCGAAGACCGGCGTCGGAGTCGGCGGCGCCGCGTCGCCCGCGACGTTTCCCGTGATGAAGTGGGTCGTACCCGGCGCGAAGCACTGAGTGTCGCTGTGCCGCCCGGAGCATTTCGAGCTCAGGGAATCCGGGTTCTCCTCGCTCGAGCAAGCGGTGAATGGTCCCATCAGCACGCCGCCCGACAGCAGGGCCAAGAGGCGCAACCTCAAGCGAGTCGGTGCCATGTGCCGTTCCCTCCGATTTCGCGTTACACCACCGTGAACCACGAAGGGTAGCGCGAGGGAGCGCGGCGCGCACCGAGCCGTGACCGGAATACGCGCCCAACGCTGAATCGGTTTCGCGGTTTCGAACGCGCCGCGAGCCCTATCGAATCCGGGCACGATTGTTTCAATGGATGCCGCATTCTGAGCTCTCGGAGCTTGCTCGGGAGCGATCGAATTCTGCTAACGTCGCCCCCATCATGACGGCTCGCCACATCACTTTGATCGCTTCTTCGGCAGCGCTGATTGCGGCTTTCTCGACCGCGTCCGCGTCGGCTCACATCAGCGTGGAGCGCGGTTCGACGCACAAGTCTCGCTACGGAGACGTCGAGATCAAAAATGGGCCGTGCGGAAAGGCCGGCGGAACTCGCGGTACCAACGTCTACACCTACAAGTCGGGTGAGACGATCACCATCGAGGTCGCGGAGTACATCGCGCATCCGAGCTATTACCGCTTCGCCTTCGACCAGGACGGCGACGATGATTTCAAGGAGCCGGCGTCGATCAAACCGATCGATCCGGCGCGGCGTTGTCCGATCAACAGCACCGACAAGTGCGGGACATCGGACTTTTACAACAACGCGTCGGTGCTGCCGAACATGGACAACCTCGAGCCGCACCTCGCGAACCAGGCCAAAGCCAAGTACACGTTCCAGGTCAAGCTGCCGGACGTCGAGTGCGACAATTGCACGCTGCAGATCCTCCAGGTGATGGAGGACGATCTGTTTCACGGCCCCTACAACCCCGATCCCGCGGCCGAACCGGTGGGCTACGTCGCCGACATCTATCACCAGTGCATCGACCTGGTGTTGAAGCGAGACATGCCCGGAACCGGCGGCGCCGGACCAGGTGGCGCGGGTGGCGCGGGCGGTGAAGCCGGCACGGGTGCCGGTGCGACAGGCGGTGACGGCGGCGCCGGTGGCAGCGCAGGCGGCGCAGGTGGCGCTGGTGGTGCAGCAGGCGGCAGTGGCGGTGCGTCGGGTGCCGGCGCGGGTGCCGCGGGTGCCGCGAGCGGCGCGGGTGGCGTCGGTGGAGTCGCGGGAGCGGCAAGCGGCGGTGCTCAAGGGACGACACCGGCTGCCGCGAACACGGAGGACGACGGGGGCTGCTCGTGCGCGATCCCCGGGCGCACGGCCGGCGCGTCGAGCGGGCTCGCCCTGCTGGGACTCGCGCTCCTGATGCGGCGTCGCACGCGGCGCTGACTCGGCGCCGCGGTTGCCCCAGAGCAGGCTAGCGATAAGCTTTCGTGAATGCTTGCTTTGGGGCCGAGGTCGTCGGGTATTGGTCTGCTACTCGCGGGGAGCGTCCTGTGCGCCGCGAGTTGCGGCGGCTCGACGAAGGACGACACGCGCTCGATCGCGGGCGCCGGTGGGCAGGCGGGCAGCGCTGCCGGAACCGGTGGTGGTTCGAGCGGAAGCGCCGGGACGAGTGGAGGCATGGCCGGCAGCGTAGGGATGAGCGGCAGCGGAGGCGCGGGCGGATTGCCGGAGCGGTGCAAGCTGCCGGAGGCTCCCGGCAACTGCAACGCCTACTTCCCGGCCTACTTTCACAACGTGGGCACCGGCGTGTGTGAACCCTTCGTCTACGGCGGTTGCGGCGGCAACGAGAACCGGTTCGAGACACTCGAGGAATGCCAGGCGGCGTGCCGCGGGGGAACGCCCGACATGGACGCTTGCACCGCCACGAGCGAATGCATGGTCACGAGCGTGGGGTGCTGCCCGAACTGTCAGCCCGAAAACGAGCGCGGGCTCGTCGCGATCAACCGCATGAACCTGAGCGACTACCAGGTCGTGAAGGGCTGCAGTGGTGTCGACTGCGCCGCATGCCCCGAAGTCGACGAGCTCCAGATGACGAGCCAGAACTTCGTGGCGAAGTGCGAGGCGGGAGCCTGCAAGCTCGTCGACATCCGGAAGACGCCGATCACCGAGTGTGTTCACGATCAGAATTGCATGCTGCGCGACGGCGCCAACTGCTGCGAGGGCTGCGACGGCCGCGGTCTGGTTTCGGTTCGCCCGGATATGAACCTCGAGCTGTGTGACGCCCCCTCGAGCTGTCCGCCCTGCGTCCCGCAGATCCCGCCCGAGTACTATCCGTTCTGCTCGGAAGGGCGGTGCACGGTCGGCCGGGTCACGCGCTAGGCTGCGCCGAAAAATTTTGCTACGTAGGCGTCTAGACGGGGCTCGAGTTGCCGCGGCGCCGCAAGCGAAATATCCTTCGTCAATGTTTGGTTCGGGGAAGAAGTCTTTCGGGGGAGTGGTGCTGCTCGCAGGGAACATGGCGCTCGCCGCGAGCTGCGGCGGCTCCACCAACGACAACGCGCGTTCCGTCGCCGGTGCGGGCGGCCAGGTGGGTGACGCGGAGATCTCGGGTGCTGGTGGCGCTGGCGGACGCGGCGGTGCGAGCGGGCGCGGCGGCGGCGCGGGCGGCAGCGGCGGCGCGGGCGGCAGTGTCGGCACGAACGGCACCGCGGGCGACGGCGGTACGGGTGGCGTCGACGGTGGATTGCCCGCGCGCTGTTTGCTGCCCGCCGCGGCCCCCAACTGCGACGCGCTGATCGGAGCGTACTTTCACAACGCGAAAACCGGAGTTTGCGAACCGTTCATCTGGGGTGGCTGCGGGGGCAACGAAAACAGGTTTCCGACGTTCGCGGCTTGCCAGGCGGCGTGTCACGGTGGCACTCCGGACATGGACACTTGCACCCGTACGAGCGAGTGCATCGTGAGGAGCGTCAGTTGCTGCGCGGGTTGCGAGCAGAGCACCGGCGGGGAAGTGGCGATCAGCGCGCGCCACGCCGAAGCCTACGAGGCGGCAAAGGCGTGCCAGGTCGCTTGCGGCGCGTGTCCCGCGGTCGACGAGCTAAAGACGACGATCCAGTACTTCGTGGCGACGTGCGAGGCCGGGGCTTGCAAGGTCGTCGACATCCGCACGACGCCGGTCACCGAGTGCGCACGCGATCAGGACTGCACGCTGCGCGACAGCGCCAACTGCTGCGACGGGTGCGACGGCCGCGGTTTGGTCGCGGTGCGGCTCGATAGGAACCGCGAGCTGATGTGCGACGGGAACGAGGGCTGCCCGCCCTGCGTCGGCGTCATTCCGCCCGAGTTTCTGCCGCGCTGCATCGAGGGGCGCTGCACCGTGACGCGGGTCGCCCCGTAGGCGATCAGCGCGAACGCGCGCCCTGCTTCGCCGGGGAGCCGCGCTTGCCGACGCCGCGCGACACCTTGAGCCGCGCGGTTTTGAGCGCTGGAAGGGCCGCCGGTATGCGCAGCCGCGGCGGTTTGCGGCCGACGTTGTCGGCCTTGAACGCGCACGGGCACTCCGCGCTGACCGGACAGGCGGCGCACGCGGGTTTTCGGGCGGTACAGATGCGGCGGCCGTGGAAGATCAAGGTGTGGGAAAGGATGTCCCAGTCCTCGCGCGGGAAGGTGCGCATCAGATCCTGCTCGATGTCCGCGGGATCGCCGTGCCGGGTCCAACCCAGGCGCTGCGCGATGCGCTGGACGTGCGTGTCGACGACCACGCCTTCCGGCGTCCCGAACGCGACGCCGAGCACGACGTTTGCCGTCTTGCGCCCGACGCCCGGCAGCTCGACCAGCTCGGCGAGCGAGCGCGGCACTTCCCCGCCATGGCGCTCGACCAGCATCTTGGAAAGACCGATCAGATTCTTCGACTTCTGGCGAAACATGCCGAGCCGGCCGATCGCCTTTTCGACGTCGGGCTGCGCCGCCCGGCTCAGCGCGCGAGCGTCGGGCCAGCGCTTGAACAGCGACGGCGTGACCTGATTCACCGCCACGTCGGTGCTTTGAGCGCTGAGCACCGTCGCCACGATCAGCTGAAACGGATCGGTGTGGTCGAGCTCGCAGTGCGCGTCCGGGTGAGCCGCCCGCAACAGCGCCAGCATGTGCCGCGCTTCGTCGGGGGTTTTGAGCTTGGGCCTTTTGCCGGTTTTCTTCGCCGGCAAAGGCTTCGCTTTGGCCGGCTTCGCGCGGCCCACGTCAGCCGTCCGCCGGCGGCTCGGAGTCCCCGGGGTCGGCTTCGGGCGGCGTGCTGCTCCCGTTGCCGCCCGGGGGCGGCGCGATGCTGCTCCCATCGCCGTCGAGCTCGGAGCCCACGCGCGATTCACCCACCGACTCGATCGCCACCACGCGTTCGCCCTCGTCGACGCTCATCACCTTCACGCCCTGGGCGTTGCGTCCGGTCTCGCGGATCTCGCCGACCGGCGTGCGCAGGGTCTGGCCCTTGTCGGTGATCAACATCACTTCGTCGCCGAGCTTGACCAGCGCGATCCCGACCACGGGACCGTTGCGGTCGCTGCAGTCGATCAGGATCACGCCCTTCCCGCCGCGGTTGATCTTGCGAAACTCCTCGAGCTCGGTGCGCTTGCCGAAGCCACGTTCGCAGACCGCCAGCACCTGGGTGCGCTCGGCGTCGGTGCAGGCAAGGCCGACCACCTCGTCGCCCTCTTCGAGCTGGATCGCGCGCACGCCGCCGGTGTTGCGCCCCATCGGGCGCACCTGGTCCTGATCGAAGCGCACCAGCATGCCGCGGCGCGTGGCAACAAGGTACTCGCCCGTGCCGTCGGTCACGGCCGCCGTGAGCAGGGTGTCGTCGTCGGCGATCTTGACGCCGATGATGCCCTTTTCCCGGTAGTTCTCGTACTCGAGCACGCTGGTCTTCTTGATCTGGCCGCCGCGCGTGATCGTGGTCACGAACAGGCCGTCGCGGAACTCGGCGACCGGGGTGATCGCGGCCACCTTTTCGCCGCTCTCGAGTCCGATGAAGTTGACGATCGCGCGGCCCTTGGCGTTGCGCGCGGCCTGCGGGATCTCGTACACCTTCTTGACGTAGAGCTTTCCGCGGTTCGAGAAGAAGAACACGAACGAGTGCGTGCTGGTGACGAACAGCTGGTTCACGAAGTCGTCGTCGCGCGCCTCCATCCCGCGGTTGCCTTTGCCGCCGCGGCGCTGCGCCCTGTACACCGAAAGCGCCGTGCGCTTGATGTAGCCCTCGTGCGAGATGGTCACGACCATCTCTTCTTCCTGGATCAGGTCCTCGATCTCGATCTCGGCCTCGTCGTCGACGATCTCGGTGCGGCGCGGCTCGGCGTGCTTCTCCTTGACCTCGAGCAGCTCCTTGACGATGAGCTCCATCAAGAGATTTTCGTCGGCGAGAATCGCACGCAGGCGCGCGATCTCGTCGCCGAGCTCGCCGTACTCCTTGGCGAGCTTCTCTTGCTCGAGGCCCGTCAACCGCGCGAGCCGCATCTCCAGGATCGCCTTGGCCTGACGTTCGCTCAGCCGGTAGTCGCCGCGCTTCACGGCTTCGGCGATTTCAGCTTCCGGGCGGCCGGCGCGGCGCACGAACGCCTCGAGCCCGCGCAGCGGTAGCCGCATCAACGCTTGCAGCGCTTCGTCCGGATCTTTCGACTCGCGGATCGTCTTCACCACCAGGTCGACCTCGGTCACGGCCATGCCCAGGCCTTCGACCAGCTCGCGCTGCGCTTCGGCCTGGGTGAGCTCGAAGCGCGTGCGACGGCTCACCACGTCGCGCCGGTGCTGCACGAACAGCTCGAGCGTCTGCTTCAGATCGAGCGTGGCGGGGCGGCCGTTGACGATGGACAGGTTGTTGATGCCGAACGACGTCTGCATGTCGGTCAGCCGGTACAGCTGATTCAAAACGACCTGCGGAAACACGTCCTTCTTCAGCTCGATCACCAGGCGCATGCCGTCGCGATCGCTCTCGTCGCGCGCCTCCTTGATGCCCTCGATGCGCTTGTCGCGCATCAGCTCGCCGATCTTGGCGTGCAGGCGCGCCTTGTTGACCTGATACGGGATCTCGCCGACCACTATTTGCTCGCGATCGGCGCTGCCGTGCACCTTCTCGACCGTGGTGCGGGCGCGCATGACCACGCTGCCGCGTCCGGTCTTGTAGCCCTGGAAGATGCCCATCCGCCCGTAGATGATGGCGCCGGTCGGAAAATCCGGGCCGGGCACGAGCTTGATCAGATCCTCGACCCGCGTCTTCGGGTCCTTGATCAGAACCACGGTGGCGTCGATCACCTCGCCCAGATTGTGCGGCGGGATGTTGGTGGCCATGCCGACCGCGATCCCGCCCGAGCCGTTGACGAGCAGGTTCGGGAAGCGCGCCGGCAACACCACCGGCTCCTCCTTGGTCTCGTCGAAGTTGGGGATGAAATCGACGGTCTCCTTGTCGATGTCGGTGAGGAGCTCCATCGCGATCCGCGCCAGCCGGCATTCGGTGTAACGGTAGGCGGCTGGCGGGTCGCCGTCGATCGAGCCGAAGTTGCCCTGGCCGTCGACGAGCATGTGGCGCATCGCAAAATCCTGCGCCATGCGCACCAGCGCGTCGTACACGGACATGTCGCCATGGGGGTGGTAGGAGCCGAGCACGTCGCCGACGACGGTCGCGCACTTCTTGTAGCCGCCGCCCGGCGTCAGGTTCAGTCCGCGCATCGAAAACAGGATGCGCCGGTGCAC
>Ga0111539_10003535_pt1 | contig 20606 bp, 10 predicted proteins | sample RhiMethybrSRZTD1_FD_79667 | JGI IMG/M metagenome (GOLD analysis project Ga0111539, IMG submission 79667) | Populus rhizosphere microbial communities from Tennessee, USA - Rhizosphere MetaG P. TD hybrid SRZTD1 (version 2) (version 2) | ecosystem: Host-associated > Plants > Roots > Rhizosphere >...
GCAGTGGCGTGGCCGTCGTGATCGCGAGCCCCGTGCCATTCACGGCCAGCGTGAACGCCTTCGTGGCCGTGCCGCCCACGTTGTCGGTCACCTGGATCGTGAAGCTGAACGGGCTGCCCGTCGTCGTGTTCGGCGTGCCGCTGAGCACGCCGGTCGTGGCCGCGAGCGAGAGGCCGGGCGGCAGCGAGCCGACGGTCACCGCCCAGTTCACATAGGGAGGCGTGCCGCCCGTCGCCGCGAAGGTGACGCCGGAGTATGCGGTGCCCACCGTTCCTGCCGGCAGCGGCGTGGCCGTCGTGATCGCGAGCCCCGTGCCATTCACGGCCAGCGTGAACGCCTTCGTGGCCGTGCCGCCCACGTTGTCGGTCACCTGGATCGTGAAGCTGAACGGGCTGCCCGCCGTCGTGTTCGGGGTGCCGCTGAGCACGCCGGTCGTCGGCGCGAGCGCGAGGCCCGGCGGCAGCGAGCCGACGGTCACCGCCCAGTTCACATAGGGAGGCGTGCCGCCCGTCGCCGCGAAGGTGACGCCGGAGTATGCGGTTCCCACCGTCCCTGCCGGCAATGGCGTGGCCGTCGTGATCGAGAGCGCCGGCGCGGTGACGGGAAGCGTGAACGCCTTGGTGGCGGTGCCGCCCACGTTGTCTGTCACCTGGATCGTGAAGCTGAACGGGCTGCCGACCGCCGTGTTGGGCGTGCCGGTGAGCGCGCCGGTGCCGGCGTTCAGCGTGAGGCCGGGTGGCAGCGTGCCCACGGTCACGGCCCAGGTTACGTACGGCGGTGTTCCGCCTGTCGCGGCGAACGTGACGCCCGGATACACCGTGCCGACCGTCCCCCCTGTCAGCGGCGTGGCCGTCGTGATCGTGAGCTGTGGCGTGATGGTGAGCTGGAACGCCTTGGTCGTCGTGGCCGCAAGGCTGTCCTGCACCTGCACGGTGAAGTTGTAGGTGCCGGGCGTGTTCGGGTTGCCGGTGAGCTGGCCCGTGGCGGGCACGATCGAGAGTCCCGGCGGCAGTTGGGCGGGAACCGTGGCCTGCCAGTTCGAGTAGCCCGGCGTGCCTCCCGCAGCTGCGAAGGTCAGGTTGTACACGGTGCCTACCGTTCCGTTCGGCAACGGCGTCGGCGTCGTGATCGAGAGCCCTGCGTTGACTTGCAGCGTGAACTGCTTCGTGGCCGTGGTGCCGAGGCTATCCTGCACCTGGACCGTGAAGGTGTTCGGTCCGGCGGCCAGCGGCGTGCCGGTGATCTGGCCCGTGCCGAGCCCGAGCAGCAGGTTGGCCGGCAGCGCGCCGATCGTGACGGTCCAGCTGGTGTAGACGTTGGATCCGCCCGTGGCCGCGAAGGTCAGGTTGTAGGGCGATCCGACAACGCCGTCCGGCAGCGGCGAGGTGGTCGTGATCGTGAGCGGCGCCTGGATCGTGAGCTGGAAGGGCTTGGTCGTCGTGGCGCCCACGCTGTCCTGCACCTGCACGATGAAGTTGTAGGTGCCCGGCACGGTCGGCGTGCCGGTGATCTGCCCGGTAGCGGGCACGATCGAAAGACCCGGCGGCAGGTTGGCCGGGACCGTGGCCTGCCAGGCCGAATAGCCTGGCGTGCCGCCGGTCGCATTGAACGTCTGGTTGTACAGGGTGCCCGTCGTGCCAAACGGCATTGGCGACAAGGTCGTGATGCTTGGAGGGGCGTTGATCGTGATCTGCAACGCCTTGGTCGCGGTCTTGCCCTCGCTATCGGTTGCCTGTACCGAGAAGTTGAATGTCCCGGCAGCGGTCGGCGTCCCGGAGACAACGCCTCCCACGGAGACCCCCATGCCAGCGGGCAACGCCCCGCCGCTGAGGGCCCATGTGTAGGGTCCCGTGCCGCCGATGACCGTGAGCGGGGCGTTGTAGCCCGGCTGGTTCTGGGTCCACGGCGCGAGCGGGCTCACTGTCGTGATCTCGAGGATCGACAGCTTGAAGACCTTGGCTCCGGTCTGCAGCGCCGAGTCGGTCACCGTGATCGTGAACGTGTACGGGCTCGCGGCCGCGCTCCCCGCCGACGGCGTGCCGGTGATCTGGCCCGCGTTGGCCACGGTGTTGATAGCAAGGCCCGGAGGCAATGCGCCTACGGTGACGAGGAAGCTGTTGTAGGTGCCCGTGCCGCCGGTCGCGTTGATCGCCGTAGGTCCATAGACGACGAGCGGGTTTCCACCAGGCAGCGGGCTCGCGGTCGTGATCGAGGGCGCATTGAGGATCGTGATCTGGAACGCCTTCGTCGTCGTCAGCGCCAACGGCGAGGCTTCGAGCACCTGGACGGTGAAGTTGAGCACCGTGGCGGCTACGGGCGTCCCGGTGATGGCCCCGGTGCTCGGGTTCAGGACGAGGCCGGCCGCGGTGAAGGCCGCGAGCTCTCCTGCGTTGGGAATGCTCCACGTGTAGGGCAGCGTGCCGCCTGTTGCGGCGACCGACGAGCTGTACGGCGTGCCCACGAAGCCGTTGGCCAGCGGCGAGACCGTGGTGATCACGAGCGGATCGATCACGTTGCAGTTGACCGTGTAGGTCGCCGGGCTGCCCGGTGCGTTGTGCGTGACGGTCAGCGTCCCGGAAGTGCTCGAGGGGCTCGCGTTCTGGCAGGTGATGGTGAGCGGCTGGCTCGCGCCGGTGTCGTTGATGGTGAAGGGGGCCGCGGCGCCGGCCGTGATCGAGGCCGTCGGGGTGATGACGGTGTTGTAGCTATTGATCGTGAGGTTGTCGTCTCCGGTCTCGCTGATCGTGAGGATGCTGGTTTGCGCCGCACCGGAGAGGGTGGTGATCGTGATGGTCGAACCGGGCACAGGCACCGCCGAGCCGTAGCCGGGCTGGCGCGAGGATTCGTAGGCGCCGCTATCGCAGGGCGAGCCGCCCAGGGGACGGATCGGCGCGCCGAGGAGGCGCTGGTCGGCCAGGAGGACCGGGAAATTGGTGCAGTGGGTGGCGTCGCCCACGCGCAGGGCCGCGCTTCCGGCCTGCAGCGACTGAGTGACCGTGAGGATGTCGGGCGGGTTGATGAACGGCGCGTCGAGCTTCGGATCCCCGCTCGTGATGAGGGAGTCGGCCGAACACGTCAATCCGGGCCACTGGATGTTGCCGGCGATGTTGTTGAGAACGCCGCTGTTGACGTTCACGCAGTTGCTGTTGCTGTTGTTCGAGACGATCGTGTTGGCGAGTCGCGTGGTCGCCGTGCCGCCACCGATGTTCTCGGTGTAGATGCCGCCGCCGCTGGCCGAGGCGGTGTTGCCGTCGATCGTGACGTTGACCAGCTTCATCTCGCGGCCGCCGGACGACGCGAAGGAGTAGACGGCGCCGCCGTTGGCCGCCGTGTTCCCGTTCATCGTGCTGTTGCCGATCAGGTTGCCGAGCTCCAGCCCCGAGGGCGTGGGAGAGTCGCCCGCGAAGGCGCCGCCCTTGCCGGGTCCGGCGTCGTTTCCGATGAAGGAGCTCGCGCGCACGGTCAGGTTGTCACTGCTGTAGATCGCGCCGCCCATCGAGAGGGCGGTCTTGTTGGCCTTGTTGAGCAGGAACTTGGCGTGGTCCACGACCGTGTTGGCGTCCGAGGGCCCGTTGAAGATGGCGCCGCCGCGGCCGTCGTTGCCGTCGGCTTCGTTGCTGAGGAAGGTCACGTCCGCCATGCTGATGAGCGTCGTGGCGCCGTTCGCGATCGAGCGGATTGCGCCGCCGCCCTTGGTCGAGGCCGCTCCGCTCGCCTTGTTGAGCTCGAAGGTGCCGAAGGTGATCGCCAGGGTGTTGGGCGTGACCGACGAGGTGAGGTTCACGTAGATCGCGCCGCCGTCGTCGCCCGCGGTGTTGCTGGTGAAGTTGCTGGTGGTGATCTGGCTGGCGCCCGCGCCGCTGAAGGAGAGCCAGATCGCGCCCCCCTGGCTGGTCGCGCTGTTGTTGGTGAAGTTGACGGTCGTGAGGTTGATCGGGCCGTTGGCCTCGATGGCTCCGCCAAAGCTGCCGTTCGACGAGTTGCTGTTGAAATTGCAGGTCGTGCACGTGAACGAGCCGTCGCTGGTCTGGACCCGCACCGCCGTCTTGGCGTTCGAGAGGGTGAGGCCGGTGGCGGTCAGGCTGCTGTTCGACGTGATGTTGAAGATCCGGTCCGAGCCGTTGCCGACGATGCTCGTGGCCACGGCCATGGTGACCGCGTTCTTGATGGTCGGGAACGCTCCGGCCGTGCCCTGGTTGATGGTGCCCCCGGGGAGCGTGACCGTGTTCGGGCCGCCCGCGGTTGGCGCAGGGGCGCAGTCCGTGAACGTCTGGGCGTCGTTGAAGATGTTCTGCAGCGCCTTGCGCAGCGTGCAGCCGTTTCCATCTCCGTTGACCGCGCCACCGTTGGGGTCGGCGGTACTCGTGACAGTGATGTTGGCGGCCGTCGAGGCGAAAGAAACGGCCAAGAGGGCCGAGGCGGCCCAAACCATGAAGCGCCGGCGGATCAAGAGCATGGTTCCCCCCTGAGGGACCAATTGCTTGTTATTCGGTGCGCGGGCCTTGTATCGAGAGCCTCTGACGGACCCCCTGAAAGGACGACGAACTATAGGCGCGTATGCGCGCGGCTGTCTACGGAGGCGTCAACCCGAAAGCCCGGAGTCAGGTACGGTTCAGGTGGCCAGCGAACCGCAGCGAGTAGCTCCCTTCCCGGAGCTGCACTGTTCCGGCGCCGCCGAAGGGCAGCGTGGCCTTCCGGGCGATGTGCCCGAAGGGGAAGTTGGTCAGCACGGGATAGGGCAGCAGCAGTCGCAACGCCTCGACGACCTCCTCCATCGAATAGGGGTAGCGCTGGGTGTTGGTGGCCGAGCACTGGGCGAAGTCGCCGAGGATGAGCGCCTTCTGGCGTGCCAGCACGCCCGCGTGGTGCAGCTGCATGAACTGGCGCTCGATCGCGTACGGCTCCTCGTTCAAATCCTCGACGTAGAGGATGCCGTCGTCGATCGAAGGGAAGTACGGCGTGCCCACGAGGTGGGCCACCAGGGAGAGGTTTCCTCCCCAAAGGATCCCATCGACCCGCCGCTCGTCATACCCGTGGTCGCACGCGATGCCCTCGATGCGGTGCTCGTTGTGCCTCACCGCCTGCCAGAAATGATTTTCCGCAAAGGTATCGGGCTCGGTCTTCGCCAGGTCCGAGGTGAGCATCGGCCCGTGGAAGGTGAGCAGGTTCGCGCACGCGTGCGCCGCCATGTTGAAGGCGGTGAAGTCGGAGAAGCCGCAGTAGATCTTCCCGCTCGCGGCCACGCGATTCCAGTCGATGTGCGCGATCAGCCGCGTGAGGCCGTAGCCGCCGCGCGCCGCGATGATCATGTCGATCGAGGGATCGTCCACGAGCCGGTGGAAGCCCGCGAGCCGCTCCTCGTCGGTGCCCGCGAAGTAGCGCCAGGTGTGGTGCGCCTCCTCCGACACGATGACCCGATGGCCGAAGGTCTCCAGGTACGCCACGCCCATTGCGAGCAACACGTCGTCCACGCGTCCCGAGGGCGCGCAGACGCCGATCACGCCCGGCTCCGGCAGCGCGCGCGGCAGCCGCAGCGTTTTCGTCCCGGAAACCGGCGTCACGCTCCTCGCCACCGTGCTCATGCCGTCGCCATCTGGGAGTCCACCACGGTGAGTGCGGTCATGTTCACGATCCGGCGCACCGTGGCGCTGGGCGTGATGATGTTCACGGGCTTGGCACACCCGAGCAGGATCGGCCCGATGGTGATGCCCGAGCCGCCCACGATCTTGAGCAGGTTGAACGAGATGTTCGCCGCGTCCAGCCCCGGCATGATGAGCAGGTTCGCTTCGCCCTTGAGGCGCGAGTTCGGGAACGCCTTCTTGCGCACCTCCTCGGAAAGCGCCGCGTCGCCCTGCATCTCGCCCTCGACTTCCAGCTCCGGCATCTGCTCGCGGATCATCACCAGCGCAGCGCGCATCTTCGCCGCCGCCGGCGCGTCGCTGTTGCCGAAGGTGGAGTGCGACACCAGCGCCACCTTGGGCACGAGGCCGAACCGCCGGATCTCCTCGGAAGCCATCGCGGTCATCTCGGTGATCTGCTCCGGCGTGGGATCCAGGTTCACGTACGTGTCGCAAAGGAACAGGGTGCGCTGCGGCATCATGAGCAGGTTCATGGCGTAGTAGTTGCGCACGCCCTTGCGCCGCCCCAGCACCTGGTCGACGTAGAGCAGGTGCGTGGCATAGGCGCCCACGAGCCCGCACAGCATCCCGTCAGCCTCGCCCTTGTGGATCATCATCGCTCCGATGAGGGTGAGCCGGCGGCGCATCTCCAGCTTCGCGATCTGCTGCGACACGCCCTTCCTCTCGGTGAGGCGGTGGTATTCGGTCCAGTAGTCCTTGTAGCGCGGGTCGCCCTCGGGATTGACCAGCTCGAAGTCCTTGCCCGGCCGGATGCGAAGCCCCGCGCGCTCGAGCCGCCGCTCGACGACCGCGGGCCGGCCGATCAGGATCGGCTTCGCCAGCCCCTCGTCGATCACCACCTGGGTCGCTCTCAGCACGCGCTCGTCCTCGCCCTCGGAGTAGACGATCCGGCGCGGCTCCTTCTTTGCCAGCCCGAACACCGGCCTCATGGCGAGCCCGGAGTGGTAGACGAACTCGTTCAACTTGTCGACGTACGCCGGGAAGTCCGTGATGGACGCGCTCGCCACGCCGCTGTCCATCGCCGCCTTGGCCACCGCCGGCGCGATCTTGACGATCAGCCGCGGGTCGAAAGGCTTCGGAATCAGGTATTCGGGCCCGAACCTGAGTTGCTCGCTCTCGTAGGCGCTCGCCACGATGTCCGACTGCTCGGCGTGCGCGAGCTCGGCGATCGCGTTCACGGCCGCCAGTTTCATCGGCTCGTTGATCGTCGTGGCGCCCACGTCCAGGGCGCCGCGGAAGATGAAGGGGAAACAGAGGACGTTGTTCACCTGGTTGGGATAATCCGAGCGCCCGGTGGCGATGATCGCGTCGTCGCGCGCCGCCTTCACGTCCTCGGGCAGGATCTCGGGGTTCGGGTTGGCGAGCGCGAGGATGAGGGGCCTGGCTGCCATCTTCTTCACCATGTCCGCCTTGAGCACGCCGCCCGCGGAAAGGCCCAGGAAGATGTCCGCGCCCCCGATCACGTCGGCGAGCTTGCGCGCATCGGTCTTGCGCGCATAGCGGACCTTGTTGTCGTCCATCTCTTCCTTGCGGCCCTCGTAGACGACGCCCTTGATGTCCGTCACCCAGACGTTCTCCATCTTCACGCCGAGGGCCACGAGCATGTCCAGGCAGGAGAGGGCGGCGGCACCGGCGCCGGAGACGACGAGCTTCACCTTCCCGATTTCCTTGTTCACGACGCGCAGGCCGTTCACCACGGCCGCGCCCACGATGATCGCCGTGCCGTGCTGGTCGTCGTGGAAGACCGGGATCTTCATCCGGTCGCGGAGCTTGCGCTCGATGTAGAAGCACTCGGGCGCCTTGATGTCCTCGAGGTTGATGCCGCCGAAGGTGGGCTCGAGGGCGGCGATGATGTCGACCAGCTTGTCGGGGTCGTTCTCGGCGAGCTCGATGTCGAACACGTTGATGCCGGCAAACTTCTTGAAGAGGACGCCCTTGCCCTCCATCACCGGCTTCGCGGCGAGCGGGCCGATGTTGCCCAGGCCCAGCACCGCGGTGCCGTTGGTGACCACCGCCACGAGGTTGCCGCGCACGGTGAGGTTGCGCGCCTCGTTGGGATTCTCGACGATCGCCTCGCACGCGGCGGCCACGCCGGGCGAGTACGCGAGCGCCAGATCCCGCTGGGTGATCAGGGACTTGGTCGCGGTGATCTCCACCTTCCCGGGAACGGGCTCGCGGTGGTACTGCAGGGCGGCTTTGCGGAGGTCGTCGAGCATCGGGAGATAACTCTTTGAGACGAAACAGGTTTTGAAAATCAGTTTAGCACTTGACTTAACGCGTCGATATAACTAAGAATATGGTTACATTGAAGAAGAACTACATGCAGTCGATTCCCAGGGAGTGGCGCAACATCTCGCGCGCCTTCACCGCGATGGGCGACGAGCATCGCCAGCGCATCCTCCTGTGCTTCGAGCCGGGCGAGCGCCTCAACGTGGGCCAGATCGTCGAGGTCTCCACGCTCTCCCGTTCCGCCGTCTCGCACCATTTGAAGCTCATGCGCGAGTCGGGCGTGCTGCAGAGCGAGAAGATCGGCAAGGAGGTCCACTACTGGATCGACAAGGCCTTCCTCGAGGACGCGCTCGCGTCCGTGCTCGCCTACATCAAGGCCAAGACATGAACCGGCGCGCGTTCGTCCGCGCCGCGATGCTGGCGCCGCTCGCCACCACCGCCGGGTGCCGGCTCTCGTTCGAGCAGGGCCTGTACAGCGCGTGCCGCACCGGGATCGATTCGGTGGCCGCACCCGTGGTCGAAGCCGCGTGGGAGGGCCTGCGTCCGGAGCTCGTCTGGGACACCCACGCGCACGTCTTCGGCAACGGCCGCGGCAAGGTGGGGATTTTCGTCGGGCCCGAGCTCGACAAGCCTTTCTGGCCCGGCGCGCGCGCGCGGCGCGAGTTCTTCATGAACGGCGGCTGCGTGGGCGAGGACGATGACAAGGTCGACCAGCGGATGATGAGGCGGCTCACGCGGCTGGTGGCCGACCTGCCGGCCGGCGCGCGCGTCATGCTGCTCGCCTTCGACGCGACCTACGACGCGACCGGCGAGCGCCGCCCGGACATCACCGGCTTCCTCGTTCCCAACGACTATGTGCGCAGCCTTGCCGCCGCGCTTCCCTCGCGCTTCGAATGGGCGGCTTCCGTGCACCCGTACCGGCCCGACGCGATCGAGGAGCTCGAGCGCGTGAAGGCCGGCGGTGCGAGGGCGATCAAGTGGCTGCCGCCGGCGATGGGCATCGATCCCTCGTCGGCGAAGTGCGCGCCCTTCTTCGACGCGATGAAGCGCCTCGACATCCCGCTGCTCACCCACGCGGGCGATGAGCAGGCCGTTCCCGGAGCGCGCGACCACCCGGCCGCCAACCCGCTGCACCTGCGCCACCCTCTCGACCGCGGCGTGCGCGTGATCGCCGCGCACTGCGCCACCCTGGGGGCCAGCGCCGACCTCGACCGCGACGCGGATCCGGGCAAGGCGCCCGAGGCGCTCAACTTCGATCTCTTCTCGCGCCTCATGGCCGATCGCCGCTACGAGGGCCTGCTCTTCGGCGACCTCTCGGCGGTGACGCAGTCCAACCGCCTCGAATTCCTCGGGCCGCTCATCGCCAGGAAGGAGTGGCACGGGCGCCTGCTCAACGGCTCCGACTACCCGTTGCCCGGCATCCTCCCGCTCTTCTCGCTCGACCGCATGGTGGGCGACGGCTTCGTCGATCCGGCCGTCGTCCCGGCGCTGCGCTCGCTGCGCGAGAGCAACGCGCTGCTGTTCGACTTCGTCCTCAAGCGCAACCTGAGATTTGGCGGGCAACGTCTGCCAAACTCCGCCTTCGAAACCCGCGACTTCTTCCTAAGGGCAGGGTGAGGGTCATGTCCAGCCAAGACAAAGAACACAGCCAGTTCGAGCTCCTCACCCAGCGCCGCTTCGCGCCGCTCTTCTGGACGCAGTTCCTGGGGGCGGCGAACGACAACCTGTTCAAGTTCTCCTTCACGCTGCTGGCCACGTACCACGCGGCGCAGTGGGGCGGGGGCGACGGCGCGACGGCCGGCTTCATGATCGGGGCGATCTTCATCGTGCCCTTCCTGCTGCTGTCGGCCACCTCGGGCCAGCTCGCCGACAAGTTCGAGCGCTCGCGCCTGATGCGCATGGTGAAGGACCTCGAGATCGCCATCATGGTGATCGCGGCCTTTGGCTTCCTGCAGCACAGCGCCGCGCTGCTCTTCATCTGCGTGTTCCTCATGGGCGTGCACTCGACCCTCTTCGGGCCGGTCAAGTACGCCTACCTGCCGCAGCACCTGAAGGACACGGAGCTCACCGGCGGCAACGGCCTGGTGGAGATGGGGACGTTCGTCGCGATCCTGCTGGGCACGATGGCCGGCGGCCTGCTGGTGAAGACCGGGGAGTCGGGACCGCTTTTCGTGGCGATCGGCTGCCTGGCGCTCGCGGTGGCGGGCCGGACCGCGGCGCACTTCATCCCGCATTCGCCCGCGCCCGATCCCACGCTCGCCATCAACTGGAACCCGTTCTCGGAGACGTGGCGCAACCTGAAGATCGCCGCGCGCGACAAGGCGGTGTTCAACGCGCTGCTGGGGATCTCGTGGCTGTGGTTCTTCGGCTCGATCTTCCTCACCGCCATCACGCCGTTCGCCAAGGACGTGCTGAAGGGCGACGAGGGGCTCGTGACCGGGCTGCTCGCGCTCTTCTCGATCGGCGTGGGTATCGGGGCGATGGCCTGCGAGAGGCTTTCGGGGCGCAAGGTCGAGATCGGGCTGGTCCCGTTCGGGTCGATCGGCGTCACGGTGTTCGCGGTCGACCTCTGGCTCGCCTCGAAGGGCGTGGATCCGTCGCGCACGCGCGTGATGATCGATCTCTTCCTGCTCGCCATGTTCGCCGGGCTCTATTCCGTGCCTCTCTACGCCGTGATCCAGGCACGGGCCGAGCCCACGCACCGCGCGCGGATCGTCGCGGCCAACAACATCCTCAATGCCCTCTTCATGGTGGTGGCGGCGCTGATGGCCAAGGCGCTGCTGGACGCCGGCCTCACGCTGCCGCAGCTCTTCCTCGTGCTGGGCCTCATGAATGCCGCGGTCGCCGCGTACATCTACACGCTGGTGCCCGAGTTCCTGATGCGGTTCATCTGCTGGCTGCTGATCCACACCGTCTACCGGCTGGAGAAGCGCGGCCTGGACAACATTCCCGAGGAGGGCCCGGCGGTGATCGTCGCGAACCACGTGAGCTTCGTGGACGCGCTGGTGGTCCTGGCGGCGAGCCCGCGGCCCATCCGCTTCGTGATGGACCACAACATCTTCAAGGTGCCGGTGCTCTCGTTCGTGTTCCGCACCGGCAAGGCGATTCCGATCGCCTCGGCCAAGGAGAACGAGGCGTTGCTCAACGCCGCGTACGACGAGATCGCCAGGGCGCTCGAGCAGGGCCAGCTCGTGGGGATATTCCCCGAGGGGCGCATCACCGATACGGGCGAGCTCTACCCGTTCAAGGGCGGCATCAAGCGGATCATCGACCGCACGCCGGTGCCCGTGGTGCCGATCGCGTTGAAGGGCCTGTGGGGCAGCTTCTTCAGCCGCATGGGCGGTGCCGCGATGACCAAGCCCCTGCGCCGCGGCCTGCTGTCGCGGATCGGCATCGAGGTGGCCCCGGCCGTCGCGCCCGCCGCCGCCACGCCCGAGGCGCTGCAGGAAACGGTGCAGTCGATGCGCGGGGAGTGGCGCTGACCATGACCTGGATCGGACTGATCGGCGGCGTCGTGATCGGGGGCCTCATCTGGGAGCTCGAGGGCGCCCTAGTCCTCGGCTTCCTCGGCTGGCTCGCCGGCATGATCATCAAATCGAATCGTGCGGCGGCCCAGTCCGTCGCCCAAACATCCACACCGGGGCCAGGTACGGGACAGGCGCAGGTACCTGTCCTTGGTGTTGCCGTCGATCGCTCCCGCTGGCCGATGGAGCAACGGGTGGCTCGCCTGGAAGAGATGGTCGCGCGGCTGGAGGCGCAGTTGGCGGCAGGCACGGTTGCGGCACCTGCGGCACGCGCCACACCCGAACCGCCGCCCATCCCTGAAACGGCCGCAGCGCCCGCCGAGGTGGCCGTGCCTGCGCCGGCACCCGAACCCGAGCCTGCCTTCGTCGCCGAACCGGCACCGGCACCGGCACCGACACCCGCGCCCGAACTCGCACTTCCCCCGATCCCTCCGACGACGCCGAACCCTATCGTCGCCTGGCTCACGGGCGGCAACACGATCGCGCGGGTTGGCCTGCTCATCCTCTTCATCGGCTTCGCGTTCCTGCTCAAGTACGCCGCCGACCAGAAGCTCTTCCCGCCCGAGCTCCGCATCGCGGCCGTGGCCGCCGGCGGCATCGCGCTGCTCTTCCTCGGCTGGCGGCTGCGCTTCCGCAACGAGGGCTACGCCCTCGGCCTGCAGGGCGCGGGTGTCGCCGTGCTCTACCTCACCACCTTCGGGGCGCTGCGGCTCTATCACCTGATCCCGCCCGAGCTCGCGTTCTTCCTGCTGGCCGGCATCGCGGTCTTCTCGGCCATCCTCGCGGTGCGCCAGGACGCGGTGGCGCTCGCGGTCATCGGTGCCGGCGGCGGCTTCCTCGCGCCGATCCTCGCCTCGAGCGGTGGCGGCAGCCACGTGATGCTGTTCAGCTACTACCTGGTGCTGAACCTGGGCATCCTCGCGATCGCCTGGTTCCGCTCCTGGCGCGCGCTGAACCTCACCGGCTTCGCGTTCACGTTCGTGATCTTCTGGGTCTGGGGCGAGCGCAGCTACCAGCCCGAGCATTTCGCGACGACCGAGCCCTTCCTGATCGCCTTCTTCCTCGTCTACGTCGCCCTCGCGGTCCTCGTGGCTCGTGAAAAACCGGGGTCAGACTCCAATTATGGTTTCCGCCGCTACGTGGACGGCACGCTGGTCTTCGGCGTGCCGCTGGCGGCGTTCGCGCTGCAGGCGGAGCTCACCAACGGCATCGAGTACGGCCTCGCCATCTCCGCGCTCGTCACCGCTGCCTTCTATGTCGCCCTCACGTGGGGGCTGCTGCGAACCCAGCGCGAGAGCTGGAAGCTCCTCGCCCAGTCGTTCGTGGCGCTGGCCGTCGTCTTCGTCACGCTCGCCATCCCGCTCGCGCTCGACGCGCGCTGGACCTCGGCCAGCTGGGCGCTCGAGGGCGCGGCGATCATCTGGATCGGCATCCGCCAGAAGCGCACGGCGGCGCGCGTGTTCGGCCTCATCCTGCAGTTCCTGGCCGGCGTCGCCTACCTCGCAGGGCGCAAGTATCACGGCGACGGCATCCCGCTCGTGGACGCGCCCTTCCTCGGCGCGGCGATCATGGCGCTCGCGGGCCTCTGGACGCACCGCCTCTTCCTCACCCATCGCGAGGCGATCACCAAGGCCGAGAGCTGGCTCACCGTGCCCCTCTTCGCGTGGGGGCTCATCTGGACGCTCGGCGCGGGCCTGGATGAGATCGACGCCCACGTGCCGGGCCAATACACGCTGCCGGTCGCGCTGGGCTACCTCGCGCTCCTCGCCACGGTCTTCGGCATCCTCGCGAACCGCTGGCAATGGCGCGCCGCCGCGTGGACCGCGCGCGCGCTGCTGCCCGCCATGTGGCTGGTCGCCATCATCTGGCTGCCGCAAGCACACCCCTTCGCCGACGGCGGCTGGCTCGCCTGGCCGCTCGCGTTCGCGACGCTCGCGTGGGTCCTGCGCCGCGTCGACCCGGAGGTCCGCAGCCGATACACCACCATCCTGCATGCCGGGGCCGCGGTGCTGCTGGCTTTCCTCGGCGCGCTCGAGCTCAACTGGGCCGCGGCCAAGATCACCGCCCACGGCACGGCGTGGTCCTCGGGCGCCACGGCCTTCGTTCCCTCGCTCGTGATCCTCCTCATCGCCCTCCCGGCGCTGGACGCCCGCTGGCCCATCAACGATCACGCGCGCGCCTATCGCCTGCACGCGGTAGGCATCATCGCCGCGTGGCTCGCCCTCTGGTCGCTCTTCGCCAACGTGACCCACGACGCGCGCAGCGACCCGCTGCCCTACATGCCGATCATCAACGCGCTCGACCTCGCGCACGTCTTCGCGATCCTCACGCTCGTGATGGCATGGCGAGCCGCCCAGCGCTCCGGAATCGAGATCCCGCAAACGCTCCGGAGCGGGGCAGGGGCCCCGTTCGCCGGGGCCCTGCTCTTCATCTGGCTCACCGCGATCCTGCTGCGCACCGTAAGCCACTGGGGCGGCGTGCCGTACGCGGCCGGCACGATGATGAAGTCCCAGCTCGTGCAGGCCTCGCTCTCGGTCTTCTGGGCGCTGCTCGCCCTCGCCGCCATGATCTTCGCCACGCGCACCGCCCGCCGTCCGATCTGGATCGTGGGTGCCGTGCTGATGGCCGTGGTGGTGGCCAAGCTCTTCCTCATCGACCTGGGGACCGTGGGCACCGTCGAGCGCATCGTCTCGTTCATCGCGGTGGGCGTGCTGATGCTCGTCATCGGCTACTTCTCTCCCGTGCCCCCGCGTAAACCGGAGAACGCATGAAAAGAGTGGCAACCCTCCTCCTGCTCGCCGCGCTGCCCGCGCTGGCGCAGTCCCCGTCGACGTTCCGCAGCAACGCGGAGGTGACGCCCGCTGGCCCGGACGCGCTGCACCTCCTCCAGCTGCCGTTCGAGGCGTACCGCGACGCGCGCCGCGACCTGGCCGACATCCGCATCTTCAACACCAGCGGCGATCCGATGCCCTTCGCGTGGGCGCCGGACCCGGGCCGCCTCGTCGAGCCCGCCACGCCGATTCCGTTGCCGATGTTCCCGGTGCGCACCGTCACCCCGGAGGGCAAGGCGAGCACCGAGGTGACGATCCACGCCGCCGACGGGACGCTGGTCTCGGTGCGGGGCGCCGCCAAGTCTCCGGGCAAGCCCATCATCGGCCCCAAGTCCGCCGCCTGGCTGGCCGACGCCAGCAAGACCAACGAACCGGTGCAAGCCGTCGTCTTCGACTGGGAGGCCGTGCCCGGCTCGGAAATGCTCACCGTCCGCGTCGAGGGCAGCGACGACCTCAGGTCCTGGAGCACGCTGGGCTCCGCGCCGATGGTCCGGTTGACCGGCGCAGGGCGGGCGCTGCTGCAGAACAAGGTCGAGTTCGCGCCCCGCAACGTGAAGTACCTGCGCTTCACCGCCGACTCGCCCGCCTTCGAGCCGACCGCCGTCGCCGCGCAATACTCGCCCCGCGGCAAGGCGCCGCCGCGGCTCGTGCAAACGGTCCAGGGTACGGCGGGCGAGAAGCCCGAGGACATCGTCTTCGACCTGGGCGCGCGCCTGCCGGTGGAGGCGCTGCGGCTCATTCCCGCGCAGGAGAACGCCATCCTCGTGGGCACGCTGCAGGCGCGGGACGACCCGGCCGAGCCGTGGCGCCCGGCGGTGTCGGCCACGTTCTACAAGCTGCAGCGCGAGGGCGTGGAGTCGTCCTCGCCGCCGCGCGAGATCGGCCGCCGCATCGCGCGCTACTGGCTCGTGCGTCTCGCGCCGGGCAGCTCGCAAGGCGGGATGCCCAAGCTCGAGGTGCACTGGTCGCCCGTGCGCCTGGTGTTCGTGCGCCAGGGCGAGGCTCCGTTCCACCTCGCGTTCGCCAACTCGCAGGCGGCCTCGACCGCGCTGCCGATCGCGAGCGTGATGCCCGACTACAAGATGGGCGCCGAGGAAATGCTGAAGCCCGCGAAGGTGGGCGCCGTGAAGGCCGGCCCGCCGCCCAACCGCTGGGAGAAGCTGATCGGCGAGATGGATGGACGGCGCGCCACGCTCTGGGCGGTGCTGGTGCTGGGCGTCGTGGCGCTGGGATTCATGGCGTGGCGGCTTTCGCGGCACGTGCGCTGACTCACTGCGAGTCCCGCACCAGCCGGTCCGCCGCCCGCAGCCGCGCCGCGAGGTCGTTGGCGAGGAAGCGATAGAGTCGCGTGAAGGCCTCCGGCGATTCGCGCGCGAGGTTTTCCAGGTCCACCCGGTGCAATTGCAGGACGCGGCTGTCCACTTCGCAGATGGCGCTCGCCGATCGGGCCTGGCCGTCGATGAACGCGACGTCGCCGAAGACATTGCCCGGAAGGAACGTGACGACGCGGATCGCAGCGTCCCCGGCGCCATGCATGATGGAGATCCGGCCCGACAGGAGGAAATAGAGGTGGTCGCTCGGGTCGCCGTAGCGGAAGATCGTGTCGCCCTTGCGCAGCGAGCGCTCATTGGCCGCCTCGAGCACGATCCGCGCGCTCGACTCGTCCAGCCCCGCGAGATCCGCGAACGCCTGCGCCGGCACCGCGGCTGCGGCGAGGGTGATGTCCTCGCCGGCGAGCAGGCGCTCCTCGACCCACTCCATGGCGCGGTCGCGGTCGGGGAACGTGGGCGGCAGGCTGCCGTCGACCGTCCCGAGTCCCGCCGGCCGCCCCGACAGGGCGATCTGCCGCTGCTCGCCCTTCAGGCGCGCATGCAGCCGCGTGAGCACGGCGTTCGCGGATGTGTCGATCGCCTGCACGCGGCGCAGGTCGAAGACGACGAATTGCACCGCCGCCGGAAGCTTCTCCACTTCCTCCACCAGCCGGTCCGCGGTCCCGAAGAAGAGGGGTCCCTGCAGCTCGATGAGCGCCACGGAATGCAGCCGCTCGGCGAGCCGTCGCGAGACCGAGGGCGGGAATAGCCGTCGCGACCTCAGGCTGGGGCCGAGCGTCACCCGCCGCACGACGTGCATGTTCATCGTGCGGATGAAGATCACCGCGGCCACCGCGACGCCCATGCCAAGCGCGGACACGATGTCCAAAAGCACTACCGACAACGCCACCAGCAGGTAGACGAGGAAGGCCGCTCGGATGCCGTGCGCATTGCGGGTAGCCTTGCGGGCGACTTTCCCGAGAAGGGCGAACCCCCAGGGGTCCGCGAGGCGGCAGGCCACGAAGACCATCAGGCCGGCGATGACCGCGAGCGCGATGCCGTCCACCAGCAACGCGAACGCGAGCGCAATCCCCGCGACCAGCACGGCGGCCAGCGGACCGGCCCACCGCGTGCGGGCCCCGGCGGCATGTGCCGCCGCGGCCTGGACGGGCGCGTAGGAGATCGCGATGCCGCCGACGGAGCCCGCGGCGATGTTGCCCAGGCCTTGCGCGAACAGGTCGCGGTCCGGCTTCGATCGGATCCCGAAGCGCGCCTCGATCGCCATCGTGCCGATGAGCGAATCGATCGAGGCGACGCAGGCGATGACGATCGCGAAGGACAGAACCTGGGTGGCGAGCAGGGGATCGCGCAGCGTGTGCGGCACGCTGGACCATTCCATGAACGGCTGGCCGACCAGGCCGATGTCGCTGAGCTTGACCATGGCGCCGGGGTCGAATCCCGGCAGCCAGCGGGTGAGGGCCACCTGGGCGGCGACGGCGACGGCCAGCGCCGCGAACACCGCGGGCAGCTTGAAGCCCGCGCGCCCGGCGGCGAACGCCACAGCGGCGGCCACGACTCCGAGCGTGAACGGCCCCCACGAGGCAGTGCTCCAGTCCGGCCAGCGCATGCCGGGTGTCGTGGCGCCGCCGACCAGAAGGGGAAGGTAGGAGAGCAGCAGGACGATGGCCACGCCGTGGGTGAAGCCCGCGATGACCGGGAAGGGCACGAAGCGCACGATGCGCCCCATGTGCAGGGCCGCCGCCGACACCTGGACCATCCCGGCCGTGACGCAGGCGATGCACGTGAGCGCGATCACCGCGGCGTCGGGAAGGTCCGGATGCGAGCGATGCACCGCGGCGACGAAGCCCGCGATCACCACGCCGGTTGCGGCGCGCGGCGAGCTGATCGTGAGCGGCGTGGAAGTCGCGAGCGCGGCGATCGCTCCGCCCACGATGGTCGCGATGAGGGCTGCGGCCACCCCCACGGCGGCGACCTGCGGCCCGAGGGGGGAGAAGACGAGCGTGCCGAGGGCGGTCGCGATGGCGATCGACGAGGCCGCGCCGTTGAGCGCACCGAAGGCCTCGCGCATGCCTGGCCTCACCGGCCTCGAGGATTCCGCGCCCACGGCTGCGGTGCCCGACATGGTTCGCCTCCGACTGGCCAGCTACCTCGCCCTTGCAAGCCTCGCTGCACGCCGCCAGGCCGCGGGCGGCGTTCCGAACTCCCGTTTGAACGCGCGGTTGAAGGCCGCCTCCGACTCGTAGCCCACGCGCTCGGACACGCGGGCAACAGAATCGTTCGATGTCGACAGCGCTTGCGCGGCGAGCGCCATCCGCCAGCCGGTGAGGTACTGCATCGGCGGCTCTCCTAGGAGGGCCACGAATCGATCGGCCAGCGCGGAGCGCGACAGCCCCGTCTCCCGGGCGAGCGCCTCGACCTCCCAGGCGCGCGCCGGATCCCCATGCAGCAGCGCCAGCGCGCGGCCCACATGCGGATCGCGCAAGCCCGCGAGCCATCCCTGCTGGCTCTCGGGCAGCGAGCGCACGTACTCGCGGATCCCCTCGACGAACACGAGCTCCGCCAGCCGCCCCAGCAGCACCTCGCTGCCCGCGCTCGGCGCCTGCAATTCGAGGGCGCCCTTGCGCAGCGTCGCCTCGATCCATTGCGCGGCCGGGGAATCCCCCAGCGAGACGCGCAGCATGCGGGGCAGGGCGCCGAGAAGGGGCTTGCAGGTGCGCTTGTCGCAGGCCATGAACCCGCAGACGATCCGCGAGCGCGCGCCACCTCCTCCATGGCGGATGTGCGCGAGCCCACCGCCGGGCGCCGTTTGCGCGAGCTCGCGGGCCGGCACGCCAGGCAGCTGCACGTCGCTGCCCAGGAGGTGGCCGTCGCCGTGCGGGAACATGAGCAGGTCGCCGGCCTCCAGTTCCAGCGCCGGCCCGGCTGCGGGCAGCTTCGCGCGCAAACGGCCCTCGGTCACCAGGTGGAAGATCGAGACGTGCTCGGCGTTCGGCAGCATGTGCGCGACATCCTGCTCACCGGCCGCCGAGTCGAGGCACCAGGGAGAGGTGAACTCCGCCTCGAGGAAGATGCCGCTCGTCAGGCGGACGGCCTTGAGCACTTCCGACAGCGCGTCCATTTGCCACCAGCCAGGGGTATGCCGGCGATGGTACCGGAGGCGCCCTCGCGACACCCGGTGTGCCGGTCAAGTGCGGTGGCGTCGCGGTCAATCGACGTGCGCCCGGTGGCGCCGCGCGCAAGAACGGCGGCGCCGGCGCCAAGGCAGCCCGGGCGCCAGCGCCCACGATTCGCTCCATGGACGGCACCCACAACCACTCACAGGAGAACCCATGGACATGACCCTCCCCCGCACCAGCGGCAACCGCTACGCCAAGTGCATCGAAGTCTCCAAGCGCATCCGCTGGGAGATCGACGCCGACGTGATCCGCGGCCGCGAATTCGAGTTCAACCGCAAGTTCCTGCCCGACGGCCTCTCGATGGTCGCGCGCCTGCCGTTCCTCACCGACGTCGAGAAGCGCGTCTTCAGCCAGGTCCAGGGCCGCACCTACGCCAACATGTTCGGGCTCGTGGAGCGCTTCATCGGCGCCAAGATCCTCGAGGTGAGCCGCGACCACTGGATGGGCGACCAGGTGGCGCTCGAGGCCCTGGTGCGTTTCACCGACGAGGAATTGAAGCACCAGGAGCTCTTCCGCCGCCTCGAGGAGATGGTCGCTGCCGGAATGCCCGAGGGCTACTCGTTCATTCCGCAGCCCAACGAGGTCGCCGGCGCCGTGCTCAAGGCCTCGACCTGGTCGGTGCTCGGCCTCACCTGCCTCATCGAGCTCTTCACGCAGGCGCACTACCGCTCGAGCATCGAGGCGGACGAGCACCTTTCCGCGCTCTGGAAGGACGTGTTCCTGTTCCACTGGAAGGAGGAGTCGCAGCACGCGATCCTCGACGAGCTGGAGTGGATCCGCGAGGACGGCAAGCTCAACGCGAAGGAGCGCGACAAGGCGGTGGACGACCTGATCGGGCTGGCCGCCGCGGTCGACGGCATCGTGCAGGTGCAGGCGAAATCCGATGCCCGGTACTTCCTGTCGATCGCCGGCCGCCCTTTCGCGCCCGAGCAGCGCTCCGCCATCGGCGACGCCTTCCTGCGAGCGTACCGCTACCAGTACATCGTGAGCGGCGTGCAGGACGAGCGCTTCAACAAGATCCTGGGCAGCATGATCAACGCCGTGCAGGGACAGCGGATCGCCAAGGCGCTGGAACCCATCGTCGCCTAGCCATGGCACTTGCGCGCACCGCGATCCTTGCCTCGCTCGCCTTCCTGGGCGCGTGCACCCCGCCCGAGCCGCCGCTCGGGCGGGGCGTGGATCCCCCGCTCGAAACCGGCCTCGCCTCCCTGCGTGAGGTGGATATCGCCTACACGGCCGAGGCCGTGACCGAGGCGGTGCGCCAATCGACCGTCGCGGCGCAGGTGTCGGGGCGCATCGTGGACATCCGCTTCGACGTGGGCGACCGCGTGAAGAAGGGTGAAGTCATCGTGCGCATCGACGAGACGGCGGCGAACCAGGCCCTCGCCGCGAGCCAGGCGCAGGCGGTCGGGGCGCGCGCGACTTACGAGAACGCACGCGCGCAGCTTCACCGCTCGCGCCAGCTCCTCGGGCGCGGCTTCATCTCCCAGGCCGCCCTCGATGGGGTGGAGGCCAGTTTCCGCGCGGCCGAGGCACAGCTGAACGCCACGCTCGCCGGCGCGGGGCAGGCCGCAACGGAGCGCGCATTCGCCACCGTCGTCGCGCCCTACGATGGCGTGGTCTCGGCGCGCCACGTGCAGCTCGGGGAGCTCGCCACGCCGGGGCGCCCGCTCATGACCGGCTTCGACCCGGCGAGCCTGCGCGTGGTGGCGACCGTGCCCTCGACGCAGGTGGCGGCGATCCAGGCCTCCGGCCGCGCGCGAGTGGAGATTCCCTCGACCGGGCGATGGATCGAAGCGCGCAAGGTGACGGTGTTGCCATCGGCGGACCCGCGCACGCATGCGACGCAGGTGCGCCTGGAGTTGCCCGAAGGCGC
>Ga0111539_10003538_pt1 | contig 20601 bp, 15 predicted proteins | sample RhiMethybrSRZTD1_FD_79667 | JGI IMG/M metagenome (GOLD analysis project Ga0111539, IMG submission 79667) | Populus rhizosphere microbial communities from Tennessee, USA - Rhizosphere MetaG P. TD hybrid SRZTD1 (version 2) (version 2) | ecosystem: Host-associated > Plants > Roots > Rhizosphere >...
ATGCGGTGGAACTCGCTGAACGGGGTGCCGCGCGGCTCGAAGAACGGCTCGGGCGCGATCATCAGGATGCGCACGGTTGGGGTGATTTTCGCACGAATACCATCGAATGATAGTACAGTGGCACTCTTCCTATCGCCAGAATGCCCGCGGACCCATCCGAGACGTCGCCGGCGCGCCGCTACACCCTGCTCGCGATCAAACTGTCAATCAGCGTCATCCTGATGGTCGTGCTGTTTGCCAGCATCGACGTCGGCAGCCTGTGGACGACGGCGAAGCTGGCGTCGATCCCGTGGCTGCTGGTGGCGCTGGCGATCTTCGCCGTCAACCAGGGCGCGGCCGCGTGGCGATGGCGCCAGCTGCTGGCGGCGCAGCACATTCACGTGCGCGGCCGATCGCTGCTCAGCTCGTACCTGGTCGCCAACTTCTTCAATAACTTCCTGCCCAGCAACATCGGCGGCGACGTCGTCCGCATCCGCGACACGGCGCGCGCGGCCGGATCGAAGACGCTCGCGGCGACGGTGATTCTCGTCGATCGCGGCCTCGGCATGATGGCGCTGGTGCTGGTGGCCGCCGTCGGCGCCACCGCCGCCGGCCGGCTGCACCCGGCGAGCGCGCCGATCTGGCCGTTGTGGCTGTGGGCCGGGTTCCTCGCCGCCGCCGGCGCGTGCGCGCCGGTGGTGTTCGCGCCCGACGGGTTCGGCCGCCTGCTGCAGCCGCTCACCGTGTTCCACCCGGAGTGGGTCGGCGATCGCATCGACAAGCTCACCGGTGCGCTGGCGAAGTTCCGCGATCGCCCGACGGCGCTCGCCGCCTGCTTCGGCGGTGCGGTGTTCGTGCAGGCCGCGGTCGTCATCTTCTACTGCGCCGTCGCCTACGCGCTCCACCTCGACGTGGCGTTCGCCGACCTCGCAGTGATCGTGCCGGTCTCGCTGGTGATGCAGATGCTGCCGGTGTCGGTGAATGGCTTTGGCGTGCGGGAGGCGACCTTCTCCTTCTATTTCCGCCGCATCGGCCAGCCGATCGAGTCGGCGCTGGTGATGTCGCTGGTCGCCCAGGCACTGGTGATGCTGTTCTCGTTGACCGGCGCCGCGCTCTACATCAATCGGACCCGGAGACGGCACCTCGGGCAGAGCTGAATTGCGGCGACAGCCCCTCTTCTGTACGACCCAGTCGGCGTGGACCGCGCGGCCGATGGGCGCCGCCGACCGTCTGTGAACCAACAGAAGATCAGAAGAACAGAAGATCAAGAGGCTTGTCGCCGCCCATGGTTCGGCGGGCTGGCCTGCGACGCAGGCCCGCTGCATGACCGGATCGCAGCCTCCTGATCTTCCGCCCTTCTGATCTTCTGTTCCCCGCCGCGGCCGTTAACCGTCCGTACGCGGATGTTTTGAGGAGGGGTGACGCCCGATCGATGGCCGTTATCCCGAGGCGGGCGGCTATCATGGGCGGCGCAATGGAGGTCGCCTCCGATCGGCCGCCGGCGCCGCGACTGCGCCGCGAACGCGTCGTGGTCGCCGCAATCGTCGTGCTCGTCGTCGTGGCGCGCTCGGCGATCTTCGTGATCTGGCCGCACGCCCAGTTCGACTCGGACCAGGCTGTGATCGGCCTGATGGCCAAGCACCTCAGCGAGGGTCGAGCCTTTCCGCTGTTCATGTACGGGCAGAACTACATCCTCGGCGTCGAAGCCTGGATGGCTGCCCCGGTGTTTCTGGCCGCCGGCGTGTCGGTCGCCACGTTGAAGCTGCCGCTGCTGGCGGTGAACCTGGCGACGGCGCTGCTGCTGCTGGCGCTCCTGGAGCGTGACGCCGGCCTGCGGCCGGCGCTTGCCGGCGCCGCGATCGTCCCGTTCGTGCTGCCGCCACCCGGCACCGCCGCGATGTTCGTCGACGCGAGCGGCACCAGCATCGAGCCCTTCCTCTACATTCCCCTGCTCTGGGCGACCCGGCGCCGGCCGGTCGTCTTCGGCATCGTCTTCGCGATTGGATTCCTGCAGCGCGAGTTCACGCTGTTTGCGCCGGTGGCGCTGGTCCTGGTTGCGGCGGCGACGCACGAGCTCTTCGCGCGCGAGAATCTGCGCCGCGCGCTCGCCGCCGTCGCTGCGGCGGCGGCTGTCTACGCGGTGGTGACGATGGCGAAGCCGTATGCGTCGGCGTTCGGCCCCGACACGTCGATCGCCGAGCTTCACGCGCCGGCGAACAACCTGATCGATCTTCTGCGGCGGACCTGCTTCGACCCGGGCAAGGTCGGCGACGGCGTCGCGCGGTTTCTCTCGGTCCACTGGGGACGGCTGCTCGGCACCGCGGTGATGCCGCTCTGGGAGTTCGGCATCGAGAGCCGCGGCAGCCAGGGACTCCCCGGGCTCGGACTGCTGCTGGCGGCGGCGATGCTGTTCGCCGTTGTCCGCATCGTCCTGGCCACAGTGGCGGCGAAACGGATCCGGAAGGAACATGCGTTCTGCGCGTACCTGACGGTCGTTGGCGTGCTGACCGCCGGCGCCGTGATCGTCGCGCGGTGCGGCGCACAGGGACCGACGCGGTACGCGCTGCTGTCGATCTACGCGGTCGTCGGCATCGGCGCCTGGTATCTGGCGACGGAGCGGCTGGGGCCCGCGCGGAACGCGTGGCTCGCTGCGATGGCGATCTGGACGCTCGTCAACGGCGTCGAACACGGGCGGCTCTGGATCGAGTATCTGAACGACCCGCCGGTGTCGGCGAAGCAGCAGATCATCGAGCAGCTCGAAGCGCGGCACATCCAGTACGCGACGGCCGACTACTGGCTCTCGTACTACATCTCGTTCCTGACCCGCGAATCGATCATCGTCACGCCGAACGATTTCCCGCGCATCGGGATCCATATCCGTCAGGTGCAGGCGCACCGGGGCGAGGCCGTGCGCATCGCGCGGACGCCCTGTCCGGGAGGCGATGAAGTGGTGGCCGGCGTGTATTTCTGCGCCCCATAGTGGCTAAGCCAACTTCGCCAGATATCAGCAACCGGCTAACCAGCACTAACCTTCTGAACTTCTGTTTTATTGGCCCTTGGACGAGCGCCCGTGGGCCGCAAGTTCCAGCCGGTTATTTCAGGAGTTGCAGTGGCTGTCGCCGACGTCACTCCCGTACGTTCCACATCGACGTCTCGGCGTCGAAGTACTCCGGCAGGAACCGGACGAATGCCCCGAGGAAGCGGCTGTCGTTGGCGTCGGGCGCGTGGAGGAAGGGCGTGAACCCGCTGGTCGTCCGGATCGATACCACGTAGAGGAAGCTGGTGGGCTGCTCGATGCGGTGGTACGGCACCCCCTGCTCCACCTCCATCCGGAGCGTCACCGTCTCCGACGGCTTCATCTCGAGCGTCTTCGATTCGCGGCCGGTCGTGATGGTGACGCGGTCCGGCAGACCGCCGTTGCGAATTTCGACGCCGAGGCGTTTGATCGCCTTGCTGACGAACTGCCCGCCGCCCGCGTCGACCACCGGCGCGCGCAGGATCACTTCGGCGCGCGACTTCCCTTTCACCCAGAACCCGTCCCCTTCGGGGTTGAACGCGTTGTCGTCGGGAAAGTACCCGAGCATCGGCGGCGTGCCACCGAGCGCCAGCTTCGAGCGATCGGGGTTGGCCGCCATCGGCAGATCCTGGAGCAGCGTCAGCTCGAGCGGCAGCCACCGGTGCGCGCCTGACTTGAGGTGCTCGCCGGGACGAAACGACGAATAGAACGGGTTGAACAGAATCTTCGCCGTGAACAGCGCGCCGACCGCCAGGGCCGCTGCCGGCGCGCCGAGTCCGGTCAATGCCGGCGTCAACAGCAGGAACAGCGGATAGAAGCTCATGAAGTAGCGATTGCCGACCGGGCCGCCGCCGCCGGAATAGGTGAACGGCGTCAGCACCAGCAGCATCAGCATGGCGCCGAGAATCGTCGCCACCGTCAGCCACTGCCACATCTGCCGCCGCCCGAACGCGAGGAAGAGCAGCAGGCTGAGCACACCGGGGAAGAAATACGGCAGCAGGCCGCTCGATCGGCCAAACACGAAATACCCGAGGTTGTGGCGGAACACCTCGAGCGAGTGCCGCGTCGCGATCACGCGACCGGGCAGCACGGCTTCGAGGCGCTGCTGCGGGCCGATGTTGTCGAAGGTTTCCCGCTCGTTGGCGAACGGAAAGCCGGTGTAGCTGTAGAAGGTCTTGCGATCGCCGCCCTGATAGTTGAACTCGCCGGTAATCGCGGCGTTCAGCGCGAACAACCCGCCGGTCACGAGCGCCCAGACGAGAACCGTACCGGCCAGCCGGCTCCATTGCCGCCGCCACAGCAGCAGGAAACCGATCGGCCCCATCAGAATCGCGTGCGTCGGCTTCGAGTAGGTCAGCACGCCGACCAGCGCCGCGGCGAGCAAGTCCGATCCGCGGCCGCGAAGAAATGTCGCGCGCGCCGCGTGCGGCTCCTGCGCGGCTTCCTTGTAGCTCCATAGAAACAGCGCATACAAGGCGACCGAGAAGTTGAACAGCTCCGGCGTCAGCCAGATGAAATACACCGGCACGACCGACCCGATGAGAAAGGCGACGGCATATGCCGACGCGGCGAGCGGCGGGCTGCCGCGCGCCGACAGGAAGAGATAGATGACGAACAGATCGAGCGCCAGCAGCAGCGCGTGCAGGACCAGGAACCCGTTGGTGCCGGCCGCGAAGACGAACGGCGCCGCGACCAGCGGGTAGATGTAGGCCTTCGAGTAGTAGAGCCGCGTGCGAACCAGATCGTTCCGCTTCACCCAGCGAAGGAACGGAAACGATCGCGAGCCGCGAATCTCGACCCGCTTGCCGCGCTTGAGGAAGATGCCCTCCGGTCCCGGGAATTCCTCCCACACGCGCACCAGGTCCTGCCGCTCGAACGTGAAATCGAAGTCGCGCGCCAGGCTGTGCGCCAGGCTGTAGTAGGTTGCCTCGTCGCCCTTGAACCCCTGCGCCGCCTTCGGAAAATCGACCGTCACCGCGAAGGCGAGAAGCACCAGGCCGAGGGCGACCGCAACGATCGCGCCGGGCTGACGCGAAGCGCCCGCGGGCGCCGCGGCCGACGCCGCGTCGATCACCGCGCCGCTCCGGTGGTGAGAAACGACAGGTCCGCGCGCAGCACGCCCTGCCGCCGCGTCGCGCGCGACGTTTCGTGGAGCAGCATGTACAGCCGCTCCATCTTGCGGACGAAGGCGCCGATGTCGTAGCGCTTGCCGCTCTCGCGCGCCGCCGCCGCGAGGCGCGCCCGCTCGTCCGGCCGGTCGACGAGCGCGACGATCTGCGCCGCCAGCGCGTGGGCATTCGCTTTCGGCACGATCGCCGCGTCCTGCCGATCGGTGAGGATATCCACCAGACCGTCCGCGTCCGTGGCGACAATCGGTTTGCCGGCAGCCAGCGCTTCGAAGGCGGTCAGCGGCGTCCCCTCCCACAGCGACGGAAACACGGCGAGGTCGAACGCAGACAGCGTGCGCGCCGCATCGCGTCGGAAGCCGCCGAACACGAACCGATCGCCGAGGCCGAGCCGTGCCGCCTGGGCCTCCAGCTCCGGACGCAGCGGCCCTTCACCCACCAGCACGAATCGTACGCCGGGCCGCTCCGCGGCCACGCGCGCCGCGGCATCGACGAGGTACGAGTTGCCTTTCGAATCGTGGAGACGGGTGATCGTGCCGGCGACGAAATCGTCCGGCCGAAGGCCGAGCTCGCGTCGCGCCTCGGCGATCTCCCCGGCGCTGCGCGGGCGGCTGAACTCCTCCACGGGCGCTCCCAGGTAGACCACTTTCACCTTCGACGCCGGCACCATCCGGGAGCGGATCACGAACTCGGCCGTGCTCTTCGACACCGCCATCGCGATGTCGGTATACGGCTCGAGCAGCCGGTCGGCGATCTTCTGAAACCACGGTGTGTCGGTGAGGTTGGCGTGCTCGTGCAGGATCGTCGGGATGCCGCGCAACCCCGCGGCCAGCCGGCCAAACGTCGTTGCGCCGTAGCCGTGCATATGAAGAATGTCGGGCTGCTTGCGATCGACCACCTTCAGCAGCGCCGGCAGCGTCATCGGATCGAACTTCGAGCGCTCGAGATAGGTGATGTCGACGCCGAGCGCCTCGAGCGGCTCCTCGGAGAGATCGCGCTTGCGCAGGCTGAGCAGCGAGACGTTGAACCGCGCCGGATCGAAGCGCGGAATCATCCAGCTGAAGAGGCGCTTGACCCCGTGCATCCGCGATCCTTCCCAGCCAAGGTGATCGCAAATCTGCAGCACGTTCAGCGGTCGATCACTCATCAGGGGCGGGTGCGGCCGTCGATACGGTCGAGTTCGATGTGTTCATTTCCCGTGAGTTCGAGCTCATCAACGCGCCAAAACGGAGCACAATCGGCGATTTCGTGGTTGACGGAATGGCTCACCCTTGCTAGAATTTTCTCCGCTCCCACTCTCTGTTCGCGCGGTCGAGCCCCCAGCTTACCGCTTTCTCCGACGGTCTGTAGCGTTCCGCGTTTTCGGACGATAACCCGAGTGCGTCTGCCACCGGTTTGTTCAGGACACCTATGAAGAGACTCAGCCTCGTCTGTTTCGCCCCGCTGCTGTTCGGCCTCGCCGGCTGCGCGGCCGAAAAGAGCACGACGCCGTTGAGCCCATCTGTTGCGGGCCCGATTCCAGGCATCGAAATCAGCGCGCCGAAGACCCTCGAACCGGTCTCGGCGAAGATCCCCGTCAGCCAGCAGCCGGTCACGCTGCTGATCGAGAACGCGTCGAGCACCGGCCCGCGTCCGCTGACGCTGACGGTCGAAGTCGCCACCGACGTCAACTTTGCGAGCAAGGTGTTCGCGCAGTCCGGCATCGCCCCTGGCGACGGCGGCCGCACCGCGATGCGGCTCCCCGATGCGCTGGCGCCGGGCCGCACCTACTACTGGCACGTGCGCGCCGAGGACGGCGCCAATACCGGCCCGTTCTCGCCCGCGGCCGCGTTCGAGGTCTTCACGCCGGTCGTGCTCGGCGAGCCGATCCTGCTCTCGCCCATCCACAACGAGCAGGTCGACACGCGCCGGCCGAGGTTCACCTTCCAGAACGCGCCGCGCTCCGGGCCGACGGGACCGATCTCCTACATCCTCGAGTTCTCGAACACGCCGGCCTTCGCGCCCGCGTTCACCGTCGGACCCGTGGCGGAGCAGGCGAACCGGACGACCGTCGACGCGCCGCAGGATGCGCCGTACGACCTCGTGCTCTACTGGCGCGTCAAGGCGACCGACGGCACCAACACCGGGTTCTGGTCGGATACGCACGACTTCCGGACGCCGGATACGCCGCGGCCGCCGACACCGTCGCCATCGCCCAGCCCGACGCCGGGGACGGGCGGGCAGAACGGCCACATCGGCGCCGGCCCGCTCACCGAGGATCGCGCGCGCCTGGTGACCACCGGCACGTATAACGAGTTCCCGAACCTCCATGCCGTGTTCGGCAGCGAAGGCGAGGCGGTCGGCGCAGCGGATCAGCTGCTCCGCCGGACGATCTGGCACCTGCAGCTGGCCGGCTTCGAGGCGGCGCGACAGAAGAATCCGTCGGGCGCGATCTCGAGCGACAAGATGTGCGTCAAGATTGGCGGCGTGTGGCGCGTGTTCGATATCTACAGCCTCGGCGTGGCTGGGCGCGCAACCACCGTGCACTGGCTCGAAATCAGCGGCGCCAACCCGCAGAACATGCCGGTGATTCCGGACTGATCGACCGCGATCGCGAGACACGAAACCGGAGAGGCGGGCCTGACGCCGCTCTCCGGTTTTTTTTGAGGCCTAGAACCGCACCCGCACGCCGCCGCCCGCCTGGAACCCGCCGACGCTCAGCCCTTCGACCGGCCCGACATCGACCTTGGCCCCCGCATAACGCAGGAACACGCCGGCGCCGAAGTTTCTCGTGATGAGGTACGTGCCATCGACGCCGATGTTGGCGCCAACGCCGGTTTTCTTCTCGCTGCTCTGGTTGAGGTTGGCCGTCTGAGTGCCCGCGGGCACGGTCACCGACGACACCAGATCCTGCTTCACCATGATGAACGACGGCCCCGCCGACAGGGCGACGTCGATCTTGTCGGTGACCGGCACGAACCACACCGCCTGAAGGTGGATGCCGCGTTCGCTGTGTTCCAGGTTCGAGACGGTAGAAGTCGACGCGCGCGGCCGGTCGAAGACCAGCGGATCCGGAATCGAGGTCGACACCGTCGCGTCCGACGAGTTGCTGAAGTTGGAGAAGCCCACCGCGACGCCGAACGCCGGCCGGATCTTGTAGCCGGCGGTGATGTCGAACATCGCTCCGCTGCCGTTTTCCTGCGCCGTCGTGAAGGTGGCCGTCTCGCCGTAGAGCGGGAAGCTCTGGTTCGTGCCCACATCGTGGCTGCCAGGCTGGGCGCCGAAGTTGACGTTGAGGAACCCGAGATTGGCAGGCGGCGGTTGGGTTTGCGCGCTCGCGTTGGCCGCACCCGCGGCAATCAGCATCGCCATCACCAAATTTCTCGTCATCGGCATTGACTCTCTACTCCTCGTGCGCGTGTTTTCGATCTCAGTAGGACTGCGTGTCGGACTATGTGTACCGCCGGTGATGGTACCACGGAACAAGATGGCACGGCCGCGGTGTGTCGATTCGATGGGCAGCGCGTACTGCTCGGTTGAAGGCCCTCGTGAAGCGAGGCTACGATGAGCCCGCCATGGAGGCCAAACGCGGCAGTGCATCGAACGACGACAGTCGCGCGGCGCTGTGGAAGGCGTCGATCCTCTACGCCCTCCTCACCCTCCTGCTGGCCTACCCGCTGAGCATCGATCCTGGCGGCCGCCTGCTCTCGGCGAGCCCGGACACGCTGCTGATGATGTGGATGCTGCTGTGGGATACGCACGCCTTCCTCCACCGGCCGTGGTCGATCTTCGAGGCCAACATCTACTACCCGCAGCACGACACGCTCGCCTACTCCGAGAACCTCATCGGCAGCGCCGGGTTCGCGGCGCCGATCCTCTGGCTGACGGGCAGCCCCGTCCTCGCCATCAACCTGGTGGCGCTGCTGTCGTGCGTGCTGTGCGGCGCCGGCGTCTGGCTGCTTGCACGACGCCTCGGCACGTCGCGACTCGGGGCGACGATCGCCGGGCTGGTCTTCGCGTTCTCGCCGCCGCGCTTTCTGCGCCTCGGGCAGATTCACCTCACGACCATCCAGTGGATTCCGTTCGCCCTCGCGTTCCTGCACACCTATCTCGACCGCGGGCGCAAGCGGGATCTGAGAATCGCGATCGCGTTCTTCACCCTTCAGGCCCTCACCAGCGGCCATGGCGCCGTATACCTCATCGTCGCCATCGCCGCTCTTCTCGCCTATCGATTCCTGCTCGGCGAGCCGATCGCGCTCGTCAAGCGCCTGCGCGACGTCGGGCTCACCGGCGCCCTGCTCCTGCTGCCGGCGCTGCTGATCGTCTTGCCTTATCGCCGCGTGCAGGCCGAGATGGGGCTGCGGCGCTGGCTGGTCGACTGGCCGAGCCCGTTCGGCAGCCTGCTGGCATCGCCGGCGCATCTGCATACGCTCGTGCTGTCGCTGTTCCCATCGGCGCGAATCAACGAAACGGCGTCGGCGTATCTCTTTCCCGGATACGTCCCGCTCGTCCTCGCGGCGGGCGCGGTCTTTCTGCTGCGCCGCCACCGCGCGACGCCCTCCGCTCCGTCCGGTGCCGCCTGGCGGCGCGCCGCGCTGGCGGTGGAGCTGGTCGCGCTGGCCGCCATCGGCGTTGCCCTGTATGCCACGCTCGTCGGCCCCGTGCGCCTGCGCCTTGGCGAGACGATGCGATTGACCGCGCGCGAGCCGTGGCGCGCGTGGCTGATGGTGGCGGTGCTGGCAATGACGCGAGTGGCCATCGGGCGGCGGGCGCCATTCGATCCCGGCGCCCGCGCGGCGCGCGCGCGAACGGCCTTCCGCGAGTGGTCCGCGCGATACCGCAGCGACCCGACGATCTTCTATGGGCTGCTGACGCTGCTGTGCGTCGTGCTGTCGCTCGGCACGTCGGGCGGGTTGTGGGCGCTCGTCTACTGGATGCCCGGGATGAACTTCATCCGCATCCCATCGCGTTTCATGCTCCTCGGCGTGCTCGCAGTCGCGGTGCTGGCGGGCCTCGGCTTCGATCGGCTCACCTCCGGTGCCACACGCGGGAAAGCCCGGCTCGCCGCCGCCATCCTCGGCGTCCTGCTCGTCGTCGAGTTCGCGGCCATGCCGCTCGACACCATCGTCTATCCGATCGAGATCCCGGCCATCGATCGCTGGCTCGATACCCGGCCGAAGCCGTTCGCGATCGCGGAAGTGCCGCTTGCCAACCCGCGCAACGTCGGCGCCTACGAGCGGCGGCAGACCGAATACATGCTCCACTCGACCGCGCACTGGCAGAAGACGGTGCATGGGTACAGCGGCCTCCGCCCGCCGCTGCATTTCGAGCTCTACCCGAAGCTGGCGCAATTCCCGGACACGGCCAGCATCGACGCGCTTCTCGCCATCGGCGTCCGCTACATCGTCGTCCACACCGACTACTACACACCCGCCGACTGGGCTGCGGTCGAGGAGCGCATCAAGCGCTACGACAAGTCAGTGAAGCTGGAACATGTGGAGGGCGCCGGCCGCGTCTACTCGCTGATTGCGAACAGCGCTCAGTAGGGACTGGGGGCTGGGGACTGGGGGCTGGCTGCGACGCTAAAGCGCTTGGTCAGAGCGATGACACTACGCGGCCAGTCAGCGTGCGGCTCCGAGTGACGCGAGAGCAGTTCGCTCGTTGGGTGCGAGCGCATCGAGGAACGGCTTCTGCTTCAACCCGAAGCCGGCATTGGTGTGGAACAGCCACGCCGCCGCGCCGGCCTGGCGCGCCTGCGTCAACGCGGTGCGATAGGCGGCCGGCTCGAGCGCGACGCGATCGTCGGACCGCCGCTCCTCGTTCAGATAGATCGGCAGCTTCCGGCCGATCTTGTCGAGCACGGCGCGCACGGCGGCAATCCGCGCGCCGGTGGCAGCCGCCCAATCGTCGGTTCGCGGGAAATGCGGCGCCAGGATATCGACGTTGACCGCGTCAGGTCCGGTGCCCGCTTCCTCGCGGATGTTGCGTTCCTCGCCCGGACCGACCTGGCTGGCAGCGCTGACTATGTGACCGCCGGTGCTCGAGATCGTCACCAGGCGTCCAGGATCGATCGCCTTTACGGCGTCGCGCAGCGCCCGTGCGGTGGCATGCGAGATCGGGCCGCCCGGGTGATCGTGCTCGTTGTAGAGGTCGAAGATCACATCGCGATGGCCGCGCAGCGCGGACGTGATCGCCTGCACCGCGCGCACGCGCGCGGCCTCGTCCGGGAAGATCGCTGAACCCTGGCCGGGGAGCTGGCCCGGCTTGAGCAGCGCCAGCTCCAGGATCAAGCCGCGGCTGCGAAGCCGCTCGATGAGCGTGAGCAGGCGCGTCCGCCCTTCCGCGGTCAGCGCGCCATCGGCCTGATAGATCGGTTCCAGCCAGTGCGCCCAGACGCGGACGATCCGCACGCCCCAGGCGGCGAGCTGGTCGAGATCGCGATCGCGCGGCGGCGTCGATCCGAGCGCATCGAACAGGCTGACGCCGACGAGGAACGTCTGGCGACCGTCCACCTGAAATGAGGTCCCTGAAACCGCGATCGTCGGCGATGTCTGCGCGGCTCGCGAGCAAACGATCAGGGCGGCGATGGCGATCGCGATAGCGAACAAACGTGCGCTCACGACGCCCCGTTACCGCTTGAACATGTCGATGACGTTGCCGAGCTGGCCGCCGCCGGCCAGCGCGCCGAGCGTCTTGCCGGCGCTTTCGACGTCGCGGCGCACCTGCTCGAGGGTTTCGAGGATGCGCTGGCGCAGCGCGTGGTCTTTCTCCTGGGCCGCCCGCATCTCCTGCAGCAGCGTGGCAATCTGGCCAAGCGCGCGCGCCACGTCGCTCTCGGCGACCACCGGCTGCGCCGGAGTAGTCGCCTGAGGCGGCGCTGGAGCTGGAGCTGCGGCAGTCGCTGCGTCCGGATCGAAAGGCTCGGCGGCGCTGGCGTTGTTCGGATCGCGCACCGCGTCGGTCCATCCCCATACCGGCCGATTCTCGTTCGCCGGCGGTCCGGCGTTCGCCAGGCAGTCCACCCAGCCGTCAGGAAACGAGATCGCATCGTGCGAGTAGCGCTCGCCTGCGTGCGGGCCGCTTTCGATCGTGTAGCCATTCTGCGCCGGCGCCTTTCGAAGCAGCCGGGCGCCCTGGCCGCGAAGAGCCCAGGCCAGCCGCGAGATGATCTCGAAGGGCGTACGGTTGTCGGTGGGGTTCGGCGGGATGATGCCGCGCGCGAGCAGGTCGCGCTTGATTTGCTCCAGCAGCGGCACCTGGCTTGGAATCGGCACGGACGCCTCCAGCGGAAACGATCGATCCGCGGTCGACTGTACCACGCCCTCGGGCTGAACAGCGGCGTGCGCGCTTTTCCGTCGCGCTATACTCGGCGAGGATGCCGACCTCGGCGATTGGTCCACCGACTGCCACCCTTCGACGCGCGACGCTCCGGCCCGACGTTCCCCTGCTGCTGATTCTCGCGTTCGGCGCCTTCCTGCGCCTGCAGTACATCGACATGCCGATGGCCGAAGCGCACCGCTGGCGCGAGGTCTTCAACGCCGACATCGCCCGCAACTTCGCCGAGCGGTCGATGAACATCCTGTATCCGCAGGTGAACTGGGGCGGCGCGGCCGATCCGTACGTCGGTTCCGAGTTTCCGCTGATGCACTGGCTGGTCGCCGTCGGTTATCGCGTCTTCCGCGAGGATGCCATCGTCGGCCGGCTCGTCAGCGTCGCGTTTTCGCTGGCGACGATCTGGGCGGTATTCGCGCTCGGAGCCCGGCTGTTTGGCGTCGCCGCCGGCCGCGGCGCCGCCTTCCTGATGGCCGTCTCGCCGAGCGCGGTCTTCTTCGGCCGCTTCTTCATCTCCGACACGCCGATGCTGTTCTTCTCGGTGGCGGCGCTGCTGGCGTGGGTCGTGTATTTCGATACCGGCACGACGGCGGCCGCCATCGCGGGCACCGTCGCGGCGGCGCTGGCGTTTCTCGTCAAGCTGCCGGCGGTGATCATGCTCGCGCCGATCGCGTGGGCCGCATGGGAAGCGAGGGGCTGGGCGGCGCTGCGCGATCGCCGGCTGCTTGCCGGCACAGCGTGCGCGCTCGCCGCCACGGCGCTGTGGTACTGGCACGCCGATGTGCTGTTCCATCGCACCGGCCTCGGCGTCGCGATCTGGCACCAGGCGGGGTCGTATCCGGCGTCGATCGCCGTCGCCGCCGGCCCGTGGGCGGGCGTGTACAACGTCGCCAACTTCTCGCTGCTGCGGCAGCCCGACTTCTACACCCAGATGATCGACCGCATCTGGGCGCTGCACCTCACGCCGGGCGGCTTCATCCTCTCGCTCGTCGGCCTGCTCGCGATGTGGCGGCGGCCGCGGCGCCAGATCGTCGATGTCTGGATGGCGGTGGTCATTTTCTACATGCTGATGACGGCGGAAGGCAACCGCAACCACGAGTACTACCAGCTGCCACTGATCCCGCCGGCCACGCTTTTCTTCGGCCTCGCCGCCGCGCCTGCCTTCGACGGCGCGTGGCTGCGGGCGAACGGCGGCCGGTTTGCCGGCCCGCTCGCCAGCGCCGCGGCGCTGCTGTTCACCGCGTGGCTGTCGTTCAACTTCAGCGGCGTGGTCCGGTCGCTGTATCGCCCCGACAACCTCGATCTCGCGCCGATCGAGGCCGGCGTGGCGCTGCAGCAGATCGTCAGCCCGGACGCGCTCGTCGTCACCGTCGAATACGAGCTGCACGGCAACAACTCGCCGATTCTGCTCTACTGGATGCGGCGGCGCGGCTGGACGTTCGATCTCGAGTCGATCTCGCCGCACGTCATCGATCGGCTGCACAAGCGGTTCGGCGCCACCTATTTCGTCACTACGATCTGGCCGCGCCTGGCGGCGGCGCATCCCGACGTGGCCGAGTACCTCCGCGCACGCCGGCAGGTCACCGTGCCGAACACCCCCGCCAATCTCGTGCTGTTCGATCTGACCTCGGACTCGGACGGCGCGCAGGCACGGCGGTGACGCAGTCGGGCGCGGTCGCCAGCGGCACGCGTGAAACGACGCCGGCGCCGGGGCCTGGCCGGGCTCGCCGCGTCTCGAACGCGGAGCTGCTGCTGGCAATCGGCGCGCCAGTCGCAATCGTGATCCTGCGATCGATCGTGCCGATGGCCTACGAGCGATTCGACTTCAATTCGGATCAGGCGATTGTCGGCCTGATGGCCAAACACCTCAGCGAGCTGCGGACCTTCCCGCTTTTCTATTACGGGCAGAACTACATGCTCGGGGTCGAATCGTGGATCGCGGCGCCGTTCGTCCTCGCCGGCGGGACGACCATCGCGATGATGCGGCTGCCCCTGGTGATCATCGGCGCGGCGGCGGCGCTCATCTGCATCCTCACCTTCGTACGCCAGGGCATGCGCCCGGGTTACGCGCTCGCGGCGGCGCTGCCGATCGTGGCGACGACGCCGATTGTGTCGGCGACGATGCTGGAGCTGGGCGCCAGCGTGGAGCCGTTTCTCTACGTGATGCTGCTGTGGTGGCTGCGCCGGCGTCCGTATCTGTTCGGCGCTCTCTTGTGCATCGCCATCCTCCATCGGGAGTTTGCGATGTTCGCCGCCACCTCGATCGCGATCGTGCAATGGCGGGATCGGTCGTGGTCGTGGCCGGCGGCCGCCAAAGCGGCGGCCTCGTTCGCCGCGGTATGGCTCGCGGTCGACCTCCTCAAGCGCACGGTGAACATGTACGGCCCGGCCGGCGGCGTCCACGAGAGCGCGTCGCTGACGCTGCAGGCGAAGCAGATCGCCATGTGGCTGTCGATCGAAGTCCGGCCGTACCTCGCGCGCCTGGTCAGCGTCCTCACGAACGGGCTGCCGGACCTGGTCGGCGGGCGCAGCCACCTGATTCGCACCTACGGCCCCATCAGCACGATTGCGGCGGGGTCGGGGCTGGCCGGCTGGGCCCTCGCCAGCGCGCTGCTGTTCTCTCTGTGGCGACTGGCGCAGCGCGCCGTCCGCGGCGAGGGGTTCGCGCGCGACGACCGCGCGTCGTTCCCGCTCTACCTGGCGCTCATCGGTATCCAGACGCTGCTGGTCTACGGCTTGAACAGCGGCATCGTCGCCCAGGCGCCGACGATCATCCGCTTCGTGCTGCTCGCGCTGCTCATTCCAATCGGCGTGTTCGGCGCCTACTTCCACCACGAACAATCGGCGCGGTATCGGCAGGCGGTTGCGGCGCTGATCCTGGTGTGGACCGTGCCGACCGTCGCCGACAACGCGCGGCTGCTGCGCGAATACCTGGTGTCGCCGCCCGAGAACAACTACCGCGCGATCACCGACTACCTCGTCGACCACCGCATCAAGTACGCGCGCGCGATCTACTGGGATTGCTACGTGATCTCGTTCCTCTCCGGCGAGCGCGTCATCGTCGCGTCCACCGACAAGGTCCGCGTCGGCGCGTACCAGGCGCGGGTGGAGGCAAATGCCGCCAATGCGGTGCGGCTGCGGCGTCAGCCGTGCAGCTCCGGCCGTGCCGTCTCCAGCTGGTGCCTCGAAGATCCGCTCGGCCGGTGAGCTGGTCAGACGAGATTGCGCAGGAAGGACCAGACGTAGGCGAACCACAGCTTCCAGACCACCACCTTCGACGTGCCCCAGCGCCGCTCGTACTCGTGGCTGGCGACCTCGCCGACGCGGTAGCCCTGCTTCAGCGCCTTCATCAGCATTTCCTGCTCGATCGTCGTCAGGTTCGAGGTCAGCCCGAGCTTCAGCCCGACGTCGCGGCGGATCGCGCGGAAGCCGTTCTGGCTGTCGGTCAGCCGCACGTTCCAGCGGTAGTTGATCGCCAGCATGATGATCTGCGAGCCGACGTAGCGGATGAACTGCTCGACCGTCCCGTGCAGCTCATCGCTGCCGCCCTTGCCGCGCGAGCCGATCACCAGATCCGACTGGCCGGCGCGGATCGGCGCCACCAGCTTCGGGATGTCGGCCGGATCGTGCGAGCCGTCGGCGTCGATGAAGACGACAACGTCGCCGGCGGCCTCGCGGAGGGAGAGGCGCAGCGCTTCGCCCTTGCCGAGGCCGCGATCGCGGATCACGCGCGCGCCGTGCGCCTCGGCGATTTCGCGCGTGCGGTCGCGCGAGTGCCCGTCGACGACCAGCACCTCATCGGCAAACGGCTTGACCGTCTCGACGATCTCGCCAATCAGCCCTTCTTCGTCCTTCGTGGGGATGACAACGGTGACGCGCGAATCGGGCACAGGGTGGGGCGGCAGTATAGCGACCGCTTTGGCGGAGGGTCAACACGCGCGGACGGTCAGGACCCGGCGGCGCCGGAGCTCCGCCGGCGCCGCCGGCGCTTGGCCTGCAGCACGATCACCGTCCGCTCTTCGATCGAGGTCGCCTTCGACAGCCGCGCCTCGCGCAGGATGCCGGCAATCGCCTCGAGCGTCTGCCGTTCGCGCGCGCCGACCTCGTCGCCCTCGAGGGCGTCGCGGATGTCGAGCTCGAGCTTCGGAATCGCGTTCCGCGTCTCGAGCGAGATCAGCGCGCGGCCGCTGCCAACCGGGATCAGCTGGACGCCGGAGATCTTCGCCAGCGCGCGTACCGGCGTGACGACGATCACCGCGCGGGGCCCGTAGGGAATGACTTCGGCGCGCGGCGGCGCGCGGCGCGGGGACGGCGCCCGCTCGACCAGCTGTACGATCGCGCGGCCGAGATCGGCATCGATCGCGGCCAGCCGCTCGATCACATCCTCCGGCAGCGTCAAGGCGATCGCGCGCGACTGCCGGCCGTACTTCTGCGGCCGGCCCCGTCGCTGCCTCACCGTGCTCATTGATCGCCGCGCGCCGCTCTCAGCCGTCTACCGGTTGGCGTAGTCAGGGCGCGGCTGCGCTGACACCCAGACGTGACGCAAGATCATGCCGGGAACGCTCTGCGCATCCGGCCCGCTCGTGCTGTCGGGCGAGCCGAGGAACACGACGTGCGGGTTCGGGTCGTACACGCCGGCGTACGGCGAGCCACGCTGGTAGACCCGGGCGCCGCCGACGCCGCCTTCGTCGATCGTCAACAGGTAGTTGCCGCCGCCCCACGTCGCGCGCCAGAAGTAGGTGAGCGCCGGATCGAACTTGACGAAGCGGCGCGCGGCGCCGATGGTTTCGATCTGGCCGCCGCTGGTGATGATCCGCCAGGCGATCGAGCCCGGTTCGGCCGCGCCGCGCTTTTCGATCGTGAAGCGGCGCGGGTTGGTGGTCATGTTGCTGTAACCCGAGCTCATCGACATGATCTTCGTCTTCAGCCCCTTGGATTGGTGCTCGATGCCGGTGATCAGGATCGAGAACTCGCCGCCGGTCAGCGTCTGCGGCAGCTGGTAGCTGACCCAGCTGGTGTTGTCGTTGATGCGCAGGCCGACGTTGGGGACGAAGGTGACGTTGCCGTGGATCTCGCCGACCGTCTTGCCGTTGACCAGCGGATCGTAGAGCGCGTCGGAGCGGATGAACCCGTCGTTGATCGGGGCCAGGAACGACGCCTGCGCCGACCAGGGGCCGAAGGCATCCTGGAACTCCGCGCGCGCGCGCCACCGGTAGAGCGCTCCGTCCTGCAGCAGCGCCGGCGCGACCGTGCGGCCGGTCGTCGCCGCTCCGCCGGCGACCAGGGCGTTGTCGACGACGGCGCCGGCGGCGTTGGTCAGCTCGAACCGGTACGACAGCGGCGCGCCGGTCGCGAACGGCGTCGTCGAATTGGCGAGGAGGAGCGTCACCGGCTGGAACGCCGCGGCTTGCACGCCGTTGATCGGCGACTGCAGCGTGGGCGCACTGGCCTTGAGCGTCGTGCCGTCGGCGGCCGCGTCGCCCGTCCCGGGCGTCGCCGAGGTCGGCGACACCGGCGCCGCCTGACGGCGGCCGCAGGCGATCGCCATCGACACGATCGCCGTTACCAGAAAAGCCAGGATGATCGCTCGTCGCATGCCGGTCGTCTCCAGGGGGTGTGAGGCGCGCGTTGAGAGAAAAAGAAGCGGCTATCATATGCGAGGCCGCGTCGTTTTTCCGCGCGGAAAAATCGCGTCGCCGGCATTTATCGCAAATTTATCCCTCGGCGCGGTCGAGCCTGAATCGCATGCCGCGGCCGCGAGATTGGTCACGCGCCCCCGGCTCTGCTACAATCGCGAAAGTACTTTTTCGTCGCAGGCTTACAGGGATCCCGACTCGAAGCTCGATGCTGACCCGCCAAGCCGGCCTGGCCGGCGCGATTCTCGGCGCCAATCTGCGCACCCCGGCGTTGCCCTACAAGGTGACGTTCGTGGCGACCTATCACTGCAACTTCCGCTGTGAGATGTGCAACATCTGGCAGAAGAAGAGCGTGAACGAGATGACGCCGGACGAGGTCGGGCTGTTCTTCGATCGCTGGTCGCAGTTCCGGTGGGTGCACCTCACCGGCGGCGAGCTCTTCATGCGCCGCGACCTCGACGATCTGGTGGCGGCGATACAGAAGAACTGCCGCTCGCTCTTCCTGCTGAACTTCCCCACCACCGGCTGGTTCGGGGACAAGACCGTCTCGCTGGTCGAACGCACGCTCAAGCGCGGCGTCGGCCGGCTGATGGTCACCATCAGCATCGACGGCCCCAAGGCGCTGCACGAGGAGATGCGCGGCCTGCCGGGCAGCTTCGACAAGGGGCTCGAGACCTTCCGGCGGCTGCGGGCGATCCGGAAGCCGAACTTCCAGACCGTCATCGGCATGACGTTGATGGCGAAGAACGCGGCGCGCGTCGACGAGACGATCGCCGCCATCCGCGAGGTGATTCCCGACTTCAAGCGGTCGGAGCTGCACCTCAACGTTGGCCACGAGTCGGGCCACTATTTCGACAACGTCGGCTACCCCGTCGAGAAGCACCACACCCAGATCCTGCGCGCGATCGAGGAGCACCGGAAGGCGAACGGCTCCGCGCTGCACCCGGTGAAGTTCCTCGAGGATCGGTATCAGGCGCTGGTCAGCAAGTATTACGAGACCGGTAAGTCGCCGCTGCCGTGCACGGCGCTGTCCTCCTCCTGTTTCGTCGACGCCTACTGGAACCTCTATCCGTGCTCGATCTGGAGCGAGAAGATCGGCAACCTGCGCGACAACGGCTTCGATCTCGGCGCGCTGTGGAACGACCCGCGCCGGCTCGAGCTGCGCGAGGCGGTCGTCGACGAGCGCTGCTCGCACTGCTGGACGCCGTGCGAGGCGTACCCGACGATCCTCGGCAACCTGGCGCGCGCGGCGATCACGCGCGGGCCGGCGGAGCTGCAGCCGGTTCCGGCCGAGACCCCCTGAACCACACCTCGCCTCTCAGATGGAAGCGGTTTCACGGCCTGCTGCGGCACCGGAGGCACCCAGCCGGTGGCGCCGCCGGACCGTCCCGATCGCGCTGACCGCGATCCTCGCCTTCGCCGCCGCGCTCCGCTTCTACGGCCTGGCCTGGGGCGCACCCTACTTCCACTTCCACATCGACGAGCACTTCGTCTTCGTCGGCGCCGAGCGGCTGCGCGTCAGCATGCGCGCGGCGGCGATGTCGGGCAAGTTCTTCATGTACGGCGCCCTGCCGATGCACCTGCTGAACGGCATCGTCTGGCTGTACGAAGCGGTCAAGGGGCCGCTGGCGCTGACGCTGTTCCAGGATCAAGTCACCTACATGGTGATGGGGCGCGCGATCTCGGCGGCGCTGGGCACGGCGACCGTGCTGGTGATCTATTTCGTCGGCAGGCGCGTCTCCAATCCGGTCGGGGGCGCCCTGGCGTCGGCGCTCCTCGCGGCGACGGTCGTCCACATCGCCGAGTCGCACAGCTTCCGCGTCGACCTGGCGATGATTTTCTTCGCCTCCGTGGCGTGGTTGTATTCGTTGCGCATCGCCGAGTCGGCGCGCCTGCGCGACTACCTGCTGGCCGGCGCGTTTGCCGGCGCCGCGATCGGCTCGAAGTACTCGGCCGCGTTCATCGTTGGCGTGATTGGCGTGGCGCACCTCATCGCCCCCGGACGTCCCCGCACGCTTGGCGATCGGCGCGGCTGGACAGCGTGGACGGTGCGCGGCATCAGCCCGCTGGTCACCTGCGCCGCCACCTTCGCGGCCATCAATCCGATGGCGTTCCTCTACTTCCGCAGGTTCCGGCAGGACATCCTCGAGCAGATCGTGAACCCGCTCACCGGCGGCACCACGCCGCTGTGGGCCGCGCAGTTCACCGACGTGCAGCCGCAGCTCTACTGGTTCACGACCAACTTCTGGTGGGGATTCGGGCCGGCAATGGAAATCTGGGGCCTGGCCGGCATCGCCTGGTTGATCTGGCGGCGCACGCCGGCGGCAATCGTCGCCGCCGCGTTTCCGCTCTTGTACTTTCTGACCGCAGGAGGCACGACCGCGCCAATGGCGCGCTATGCCCTGCCTCTCGCACCGGCGTTCGCCGTCGCGGCCGGAGGGTTCAGCGCGTTCCTGCTCGAGCGCCCGCGCTGGCGGCGTCCGGCGATGGCGATTGCCGCCGGCGTGCGCCGCCAGATCAACCAGGCGATGCC
>Ga0111539_10003540_pt1 | contig 20591 bp, 17 predicted proteins | sample RhiMethybrSRZTD1_FD_79667 | JGI IMG/M metagenome (GOLD analysis project Ga0111539, IMG submission 79667) | Populus rhizosphere microbial communities from Tennessee, USA - Rhizosphere MetaG P. TD hybrid SRZTD1 (version 2) (version 2) | ecosystem: Host-associated > Plants > Roots > Rhizosphere >...
CCCGCGAACGCCTCGGTGATCTGCGTGCCGATGCTGGCGATCGAAATCATCGGCGCCGCGAGCAGTCCGATGAAGAAGATGTACATCACGAAGTCGCCGAGCGTCATGCGCCCGGCGACGATGTCGTTGCCGCCCATCCAGATCATGACGACGCCAACGACGCCGATGATCACCGTGCTGCCGGAGGTGGTGGCCGACACGCCGGTCATCGACTGCGCGATGTTCCGGAACAGCCGGTGCGCGCCGTGCGTGAAGACGATCTCTTCGCGCTTCTCGGCGGTGTAGCTCTTGACGATGCGGATGCCGCCGAGCGCCTCGGTGAGGCGGCCGGTGACCTCCGCTTGAATCTTGCCGCGCTCCCGGAACAGCGGCCGCAGCCGTCTGAACGCGTAGGCCATGCCGCCGCCGAACAGGCCGAGGACGATCGCCGTGACGATCGTCATGCGCCAGTTCAGATACAACAGTACGAACAGGCTGATGATCGCGGTGACGATGCCGCCGACCAGCTGCACGAGGCCCGTGCCGACGAGATTGCGGATACCCTCGGCGTCGCTCATGATTCGCGACAGCAGCACGCCGCTCTGCGTGGAGTCGAAGTAGCGAACCGGCAGCCGCATGATCTTGGCCTGGACGCGCTTGCGCATGTCGGTGATCGCCCGTTGCGCGGCGACGCCGAGAATCTGTGACAGGCCGAAACTGGTCAGCGCCTGGACGATCGTCGCGGCGCCACACGCCAGCGCGATCGGCACCAGCAGGTCGTGCCGCCCCTTGCCGATCACATCGTCGATGACGTATTTCGACAGCGCCGGCAGCACGATGCCGGAGAGGCGGCTGATCATCATCAACGTCAGGCCGATCGACAGCCGGCGGCGATGCACCCAGACGAGCTCGCGGAACTCGCGCCAGGCCGCCTTCGAATCGAGCTTCTTCTTCGCGGTGGCCGCCGTCGCGGACGTCACCGTGCCGCGGCGGGCGCCTGCCCCTTCTGCTCGCCGCATGCTCGGAGCGCCGGATCGCATGAAAGCCATGAAGTGATTAGAGTCCTAATTGAGTGCGTTGGGTACAGCGAGTGTGAAGGGCGCAATCCGCGCTTCAAACGTCTCCCCGGCCGGCGTCACCATGGTGTATTCGCCATGCATCGTCCCCACCGGCGTCTTCAGGTGGCAGAAGCTGTTGTAGTTGTAGAAGGCGCCTGGCGCCAGCACCGGCTGCTCTCCCACGACGCCTTCGCCGCGAACTTCCTCCTCTTCACCGTCCGTGTTCGTAATGACCCAGTGCCGGGTCAACAACTTCGCGGTTTCCGATCCGACGTTTGAAATACGAATGAAGTAGGCAAACCAGTATTCGCTGTCGCGCGGCGAGCTGCGTTCGGGAAGATACTTCGTCGTGACTTGGACGCGAATGCCGTTGGTCGTGATGTCGCTCACAGAATGATTATTACCTATCGGGTCGTCAGGTCGTCAGGTTGTCAGGTCGTCAGTCCAGGTGACCGCGTTCTGAGTCACCCATCGCGACATTGCCGGCCGGGAAGTATTCCTTCCAACGATTGGTGACGGTTGCGGCGGTGATCGAATCGCACGTCACTTCCTTCGGATACCAGGGCTTCATCCGCGCGTCGATGACGATGGGCGGCTCATACGCCAGGTGATGACGTACCACGCGCTCGGCGCTGGCATGAATGTCGGCCGCGGGCTCGAAGCGGGTGAAGGTGGTCCACAGGAAGTTCATGTCGCTGCGCGTGGCGCGTGCCGGCTCGTCGCTCACGACGATGAGCGGCCATCCCGCGAATGCCGGATGCGAGGCGACTCTGGCCGGCGCGTCGCGGTCGTCGGCGAACGATCGCGTGCCGACAACGAGGCAGCCGCCGCAGTAAACGCGTACGTCGGTGACGTCGGATGGCGGCGGCACCGGAGGTGCGAACGCGCGCGGCAACTCGCGAATCGGATCGCCGAGCCCGAGCCATACACCCTTCGAACCCTCGTTCACCACCGGCCCCGTGTAGTCGAGCGTGTCCATCGACAGGTTGGAGAACACATAGAGGTCGGTTTGCGGATTGGTGCGGGCGAGCACGTGCTCCAGCGTGGCACGAAAGTCCTTCAAATCCACTAGCCGATCGGTCAGGAGCAGGAACTTGGTCAGCGACAGCTGTCCTTCGCCGAGGATGCGGAAGGCGCTGGCCATGGCCTCGCGCTTGTAGCGCTGCTTCACCACGGCGCCGGCGAGCGAGTGATAGCCGGTCTCGCCATACGACCACAGCTGCTCGACCGCCGGCATCACCAGCGGGAACAGCGGTGACAGCAGATCCTGCAGCAGATCGCCGATGAAGAAATCCTCCTGGCGCGGCTTGCCGACGACGGTGGCGGGATAGATCGCGTCTTTGCGATGCGCGATCTGCCGGATGTCGAACACCGGGTAGTCGTGCTGCAGCGAGTAGTAGCCGTAGTGATCGCCGAACGGTCCCTCGGGTTTCCGGACACGCGGCGCGACCTGCCCCATCAACGCAAATTCAGCGTTGGCGACGAGCCTGTGGGGATGCCCGTTGGGACCCGCAACCGCCTGCACCCGTTCGCCCGCGATCAGCGACGCGAGCATCACTTCAGGGACGTTCTCCGGCAGCGGCGCGATCGCCGACAGGATCAGCGCCGGCGGGCCGCCGAGATACACCGTCAACGGCAACGGCTCGTTCCTCGCCTCGGCAATCGCGTAATGAAAGCCGCCGCCCTTGCCGATCTGCCAGTGCATGCCGGTCGAACGCTGGTCGTAAACCTGCATGCGGTACATGCCGATGTTGCTTGCCGCGCCGAAGCCATGCGAAGGCGGGTGTCCGCCCTTATCGGGATGCTTCGTGTATACGAGAGGTAGCGTCACGAACGGCCCGGCGTCTTCCGGCCAGCACGTGATAATCGGCATGCGATCGAGACGCACGTCCGTCGTCACGACGTCACGCACCGGCCCGCTCGGGACGATGCGGTTCCCCACCTTCAGCAGATCGAAGGCGACGTCACGCGCGGCCCATAGTTTCCCGGGCGTCACCGGCATCATCGTTTCCGCGAGCTGAACCGCGCGTTTGATGAAGGCCAGCGGCCGCGTGCCGAACGCCAGCTCTGCTCGCCGCGCGGTGCCGAAGAGATTCGTGACCAGGGGGAAGTCGGCGCCTTTGACGTTGGTGAACAGCAGCGCCGGTCCGCCGGCAGCGATCACGCGGCGATGAATCTCCGCGGCTTCCAGCTTGGCATCAACCGGCGCGCTGATTTCGACGAGGTCCCGATCGCGCCGGAGCTGATCGAGAAACGATCGGAGATCGCTGAACATCAACGCACGGCTCCCGTCTCATGCACAATCCGGCCGCCCATCATCGTCAATACGCTCTTGATGGCCTCCATCTCGGCGGGCGGTGCAGTGAACACATCGGCAGAGAGCACGGCGAGATCCGCGAGCATGCCGACCGCCAGCTGTCCCTTCTCCTTCTCCTTGAATTCCGCGAAGGCGGCGCCGGCGGTGTAGGCGGTCACGGCTTCCTCGCGCGTGATCGCTTCCTTCGGATTGGCCGGATGCGTCGACGCCGCCATGATGTTGAGGAAGGGATTCGTCGCGCCGTCGGAGCCGATGGCCAGCGGAATGCCGGCCTTCAGAATCGATTTCATGGGCTGCATCCAGGCGAGACGCTCCGCGCCGTAGCGCTGGAGAAAGATTTCCGGAAACATGAAATGCGTCGGGTTCTGGACGAGCACCATACCCATCGCCTTGACGCGCGGGATCAGATCGGGCGCCATCATGTCGCCGTGCTCGATGCGCGGACGTTTTTCGCGCCACACTTCGGGACGTCCGCCCCGCTCGATCGCGGCCACGTAGGTTTCGATCGCCGCATCGCCGAACGCATGCACCGCCAGCGGATCCTCGGATCCATACGCCCATCCGACGAATTCATCGATGCGGCTGTGCGGAAGACTGAGGCGGCCGCTCTCCTTCGGCGCGTCGGTGTACGGCGCGCGCATGAAGCCGAGCCGCTCGATCGGCGTACCGTCGAGAATCCACTTCATGCCGCGGATGTCGACGGTCGGCGACGGTTGCGGCGGCAACGGCGGCCGGCTGTCGATCGTCTCGGCGCCGGCTTCACGCATCGGGAAGCGAAAGACTCTCATGCGAATCGGGATGTTGGCCTCGACGATCCGCCTGGACGATTCGGCGATCGGCAGCGAATCGCCGGCGAGCTGCGTGCTGGTGATGCCCCAGGCCGAAGCCTCGGTTGCGAATTCGCGGTAAAGGCGGACGACCTCGGCGGCGCCGGCCTTGAGCGCAAGCCGCTGATTGGCGAGGTACTGCGCGTACTCCTCGAGTCGTCCGTTCAGGCTGCCGCGCTCGTCGCGGACGAAGACGCCGCCGTCTGGGTTCTTGATCGCCTCGTCGATCGCTACGAGGGCGAGCGCCTTGCTGTTCAAGAGCGCGCCATGGCCGGTGAACGCCGTGAGCCAGACCGCGTGGTTCGGCGCGAGGCCGTCCAGCCACGCGCGCGCGAAGGACGGATTCCCCCACGCGACTTCGCCAAAGTCTCCGGTGATCAGTCGATCGGCGGGGGTCGTCTTGATCTGCGCCCGCACCGCGTCCGCGATCTGATCGAGCGTCGGATCCATCGGGAGCGAGAGTTTGTCGTGCGGCGGCGCAATCGACACGTGCTGATGCGCGTCGTTGATACCGGGAATGATCGTCCGCCCGCCAACATCGAGCCGGCGCGTCGACGATCCGGCCAGCGCGGAGATCGCGGCGGTGTCGCCGACGGCGATCACGCGATCGCCACGGATCGCGATCGCCTGCGCCCACGGCTGCGCGGGATTGGCGGTGAAAATCTTGCCGTTGACGAGGATCGTATCCGGCCCGGATGTACTTCCGCATGCGGTCAACGAGACCAGCGCAAGAACTCCGACAATCCGGCTGAGCATGTCCTGAAAGTATAGATTCACTTAGAAAGCGAAGTAGATAAAGTTCAGCGCCGTCTGACTACGCAGCACCAGGATCACCGCGAACATCACCCCGCACAATGCCGCTTGCGTCGCGACGCGGCTCCAGCGCGGCGCCGGTTCAGGTCGATCGATCGATGCGGTGAGATCGCGACCACCCAGCTCCGCCCACAGATCGTGAAGCCATAGCGGCACCGAGTACAGCAGCGCCAACAGGAATAAGTAGAGGCCCGCGGATCGTTCGAGCGGCGTTGATGCCGACGGCACGAGACTGAAGTCGGCGATCAGCTGTGTGAGCTCGGTTTCCCTGAAGATCAGCCAGCCGATGCACGTCAGCACAAACATCCCGACGACCTGCAAGGGGCGAAGCGATTTTGGGACCCGGGGCGCGATCGACCGGGCGATGATCAACAGCGACCCGTGATACGCGCCCCACAGCACGTAATTCCAGCTGGCGCCATGCCAGAAGCCTGACACCAGGAAGGTGATCATCAGGTTGGCGGCGACGCGCCCGGGGCCGCGGCGCGAGCCGCCGAGCGGGATGAACACGTAATCGCGGAACCACGTCGACAACGAAATGTTCCAGCGGTGCCAGAAATCCGCCGGCCCGCTCGCGAGGTAGGGCCGCTCGAAGTTGCGAATCAGATCGAAGCCGTACCACTTCGCGACGCCGCGCGCGATGTCGGTATAGGCCGAGAAGTCGGCGTAAATCTGAATCGCAAACGCGAACACGCCGGCCCACAACACGAAGAAGTCCGGATGCTGGAGCGCGAACACCTTGTTGGCGATGACGCCGGTGTTGTCCGCGATCACCAGCTTCTTGAACAGGCCCCACACGATCAGCACGGTGGCATCGCGCGCGGCCGCCGGCGAGAAGCTCCGCTTTCGCTCGACCTGCGGCAGCAGGTTGGTCGCGCGCATGATCGGTCCGGCCACCAGGTGCGGGAAGAACGAGACGAACGCCGCCACGTCCACGAACCTGCTCCGCGCCGGCGCGTGTCCGCGGTAGACGTCGATCGTGTAGCTCATCGACTGGAATGTGTAAAAGGAGATGCCGGCGGGCAGGGCCAGGCGCAACGCGATCGGCGGGATGTTCCAACCGAGTGCCGCGCCGGCAGCGGCGACGTTGCCGACGAAGAAATCGAAATACTTGTACACACCCAGCAGGCCAAGATTCGCAGCGATGCTCAGCCAGAGCCACTTCTTCTTCTGATCGGGATGCTCTGCGATGCGCCGCGCCGACCAGTAATCGACAACCGTCGTGATGAGCAACAGCACCGGCCACCACGGATGGACCCAGCCGTAGAAGACGTAGCTCGCCACGAGCAGAAACATGTTCTGCGCCGCGAGCGGCAATCGCCAGTAGATTGCCACCGAGATAACGAAGAAGACTGCGAACGCGAGGCTGTGAAAGATCACTGCAGGAAGCGCGCGTGCCTCTCGGCAAAGCGCTGCGTGTAGCGGATGCGGCCCTCCGCGGTCAGGTGATCGCCGTCGGCATACGCCGACAGCGGTTCGTCGGGATCACCCCAGTCGTCGTGAAAGTACGCGCCACGCGCCTCGAGGTAGCCCTTCAATGCATCGACGTAGGTCTTCAGCGCCGGCGATTGCGGCGGCGGACCCGCGGCAGTAGGCCTGCGCTGCACGCGGATGAAGGCGAGCTTGATCTTCGAGCGCTCCGCCAGCCTGATGATTTCCGGCAGCAGCGAATCATCGACGTTTGCATCGAAATCGAGCGCACTTCCGCTGGCCGCGGCAAGATCGGCGGCTTCGAACGGCCGCAACCGATCGAGTGCAAACACTTCGGTGTTGATGGCAGTGACCAGCTCTGGCGCTGTCAGCGCCTTGTCCACCGTAGCGCGAAGCGCGAAGGTGGCGGGCGCACCGAGCAGTTTCGGCTCGAGCCAGATCCGCGTGCGATCGAACTGGTAGACAGTTCGAGCGGCACGGTGCACATCGGCAAACCCGCCAAGCCGATTGGCCGCGAGCACGCGATCGAGCTCCGGCTCCCGATCCCTGGCGACGCGATCGAGGGAGCCCGGCGTGACTTGCACTTGCGTGGTGAGCTGATCGTCGCGGAAGAAGAAGATCGCGCCGCGGAGGTTCTTCAGATCGTTCTCGGCCGCCAGGTTCTTGAAGGCGAGATACCAATACGCCACCGGGCTGCCCTGTTGATACAGCCCGACGACGCTGGTCCGCGACTGCCGCGATAACTGGAGCGGATCGATCCGGATGCCGGCCATCGAATCGCCGATGACCACGAACTGCGGTTGGACGTCGCGGACCGCGTCGGCGGCCGCCTGATCGAAGGGCTCGCGCGGACGCGGCGTTTCGACGGTCGGCAGATAACTGTCGCGGACCTCGGCGCCGGGCAGCGCGTGGTTGAGCACGCGCAGCCCGAGCGGCACGATCAACGTGCCGGCCAGTACGATCGCGAGTGACAGGACCTGCTTAGCCACCCATTTTTTCGTCGAAGCTTTCGCCGTACATCGCCGGCACCTTGTTGCCGGTGGGCCGGATGTAGGTGGTCAGCTGCCCGCGATGGTGAATCATGTGGTTGTTGGCGAACATCAGATAGGTCACCGACGGCAGCTTCATGCCCCAGCTCTCGACGATCTGGCAAAGATGGTTGCCGTCGAGCGCGAGCACCTTCTCGAGCGCCTTCGGCATCTCGTGCTTGTACCAGTCGGCCAGCTGCGGGATGGTCTTCGCGTCCGTCTTCGCGGGGAAGCTCTTGAAGCTGTTGTTGGCGACCGCCTGCAGGAAGCCGACGTCGCATACCGCAAGGTGATGCGCGAGGTCCCACGCCGAGCGCGAATCGCTGGCCGGCTTGTAATCCTTCTTCGCATCGTTGATGGCGTTGATCGCCTTGTAGGTATGCATCCACTCGGTCTGGAGGTTCTGGCCGATCACACCCGCGAGAAACTTCGCCTGATCTGCGTTCATGATTTCTCCTTTCGCAGGCGGGTCCAACGACCCGCCTCTACGACCTTGTCAGCTTTCGATACTTGATGCGATGCGGCTGATCGGCCTCGGCGCCGAGGCGGCGCTTCCGATCGGCCTCGTAATCCTGGTAGTTGCCCTCGAACCACACCGTTTGGCTGTCGCCCTCGAACGCCAGGATGTGCGTGGCGATGCGATCGAGGAACCAGCGATCGTGGCTGATCACCACCGCGCAGCCGGCGTAGTTGAGCAGCGCCTCTTCGAGCGCGCGCAGGGTGTCGACGTCAAGATCGTTGGTCGGCTCGTCGAGGAGCAGCAGGTTGCTGCCCTGTCGCAACAGCTTCGCGAGATGCACGCGGTTGCGCTCGCCGCCCGATAGCGTCCCGACCTTGCGCTGCTGCTGCGCGCCCTTGAAGTTGAACCACGACACGTAGGCGCGCGACGCGACCTTCTTCTTGCCCATCTCGAGCTCGTCGAGGCCGCTGGTGATCTCGTCGAACACGCTCTTGTTCGGATCGAGCTCGCGCGACTGGTCGACATAGCCGACCTGCACGGTCTCGCCCAGCCTCAACGTTCCCGCATCAGGCTTCTCCTGTCCGGTGATCAACTTGAACGTGGTCGTCTTGCCGGCGCCGTTCGGTCCGATCACGCCGACAATGCCGGCCGGCGGCAGGGTGAAGGTCAGATTGTCGAACAGCACGGTGTCGCCGTACGCCTTCTTCAAGCCGCGCGCCTCGACGACGATGTCGCCGAGACGGGGACCGGGTGGAATATAGATTTCCACCGACTCGACTTTCTGCGCGCTGTCTTCCGCCAGCAACTGCTCGTAGGCGTTCAAGCGGGCCTTGCCCTTGGCCTGGCGCGCCCGCGGCGACATGCGGATCCAGTCCAGCTCGCGCTGCAGCGCGCGCTGGCGCTTTGATTCGGTCTTCTCTTCCTGCTGCAGGCGACTCTGCTTCTGCTCGAGCCATCCCGAGTAATTGCCCTCGTAGGGGATGCCGCTGCCGCGATCCAGCTCGAGGATCCAGCCGGCGACGTTGTCGAGGAAGTAGCGATCGTGCGTGATCGCGACGACCGTGCCCGGATAGTCCTTCAGGAAACGTTCGAGCCACGCCACCGATTCGGCGTCGAGGTGGTTGGTCGGTTCGTCGAGCAGCAGCAGATCGGGCGAGAGCAGCAACAGCCGGCACAGCGCCACGCGGCGGCGCTCGCCGCCCGACAGCTTCGTGACGTCGGCATCCGCCGGCGGCAGCCGCAGCGCGTCCATCGCGAGGTCGAGCCGAGAGTCGAGGTCCCACGCGTTGGTCGCGTCGATGCGATCCTGCAGCTTCGACTGCTCCTCGAGGGTCTTGTCCATTTCCTCGGGCGAGAGATCCTCACCGAGCCTGGCGTTGATGGCGTCGTACTTGTCGAGGATGGCCTTAATCTCGGCAACGCCCTCTTCGACGTTGCCGCGGACGTCCTTGGCGGGATTGAGCTGCGGTTCCTGGGCGAGATAGCCGACGCTGACGCCCTGGCCGACGAAGGCTTCGCCGATGTAGTTCTGCTCGACGCCGGCCATGATCTTCAGCAGCGTCGATTTGCCGGCGCCGTTCAAGCCGAGCACGCCGATCTTCGCGCCCGGCAGGAACGACAGCCAGATATCTTTGAGGACCTGGGAGTCGGGAGGATAAACCTTCCCGAGCCCCTTCATTACATATACGAACTGCGGTGGCATGAACCACCGATGATACTTCCCCTACTGCGGCGGCTTCAACGTCTCCTCGGGCTTCAACGTCACCAGCGTGTAGCGATCCATCGGGAAGTACTTCTGGAACATCGCCTTGATGTTCTCCTGCGTCAGCCGCTCGGTGCGCTCGGTGCGGCGCGCAATGCCGGCCGGATCCCAGCCATACATGTGCACGGTTTGCATCGAGCCCAGCCAGTAGGCGTTCTGCTTGGCGTTGGTCTCGAGGTCGCGGCGCTCGAGCTCCTTCACCTTGCTGACATCATCCGCCGACGGCCCTTCGGTCTTGAGGCGCTCGATTTCCTTGAGGCTCGCGGCGACCAGCTTGTCGATGTTGTCGGGCGAGCTGCCGTACTGGATCACCATCGACCCGTATCCCTTGAGCGGCGGGGTGTTGGTGAATCCGACGTTGACGCCGTAAGTGCCGCCGAGCTCTTCACGAAGAATTTCGCGAAGGCGGATGTTCAGCACGGCCGCGGCGGCGCGGGCGCGATGCATTTCGAATTCGTCGAAGCCGGGATCGGCGAAGAACGAGAGCAGCGTCTGGCTCATCGGCTCGCGGCCCTTCTTCACCTCTTCCTTCACGATCGCGGCCGGGAACTTCACGCCCATGTCGCGGGCGGCCGAGGTCTTCTTCCCGGTCGACGGCAGCGACGCCACCCACTTCTCGAGCAGCGGCGTGATCTCGGCTTCGGTAAACGCGCCGACGAAGAAGTAGGTGAAGTCAGCGGCGTTGCCGAAGCGCGCGTTGTAGAACGAGCGCATGGTGGCGAGATCCAGTTTCGGCAGATCCGCCATCGTAAACGGCTGTGCGCTGTAGTGGTTCGAGGTGTTGACCTGTTCGACCTTCTCGCCGAACACCGCGCGCGGATTCTGATCGCGGTTCTGCAACGACGGCTCGAGCCGGCGCTTCAGCAGCTCGAGGACATCCGGCGTCATGTTCGGCGCCGTCTGCGCCAGGTAATTCAACTGCAGCGCGGTCTCGAGGTCCTTCGGCGTGCTCGTGCCGCTGATGCCCTGCTGGTAATCGGAGATCTGCGGCTGGGCCTGCGCGATCTTGCCGGACAACATCTTGCTCAGATCGACGGGGTTGAGGCCGCCCATGCCGCCGACGCCGACCATGGCCGTGGCGAGGTTGGCGCTCTTGTAGCTCTGCTCTGGCGCGAGCGAGTAGCCGCCCGGGGCGTAGGCCGAGAACATCACTTGATCGTTCTTGAAGTCGGTCGGCTTGAGCCACACCTCGACGCCGTTCGAGAGCGTCAACACGGTGGCGCCGATTTCCGGAACGGTGCGCCGCGAGGCGACCTTGCCCGGCGCCGGCGGTTTCTCCACGAGCTCGCGTCCCGCCGTGGCTTCCGCCCAGCGCTCGACCGGCGCGGCCGCGGCGCGGTTGATCGCCGCGCGCATCGTGTCCGCGGTCGGCGGCGGCGTGTCCTTCTTCTCGGGCGCCACGCCGAGCACGACGCGGTTCTCTTCGGTGATCAGCTCCTTGGCGAGCGCGGAGATCTCGTCGTTGGTGATCGTCGGCAGGTAGGTGGCCGCGATCTTGTACTCGAACTCCATTCCAGGAATGGGTTCCTTCTGGAGGAAGTGGCGCACGTACTCGTTCGCGTAGCTCGCGCTCTCGGACGTCTCGCGCTCCTTGTAGGCGCGCTCGTAGCCGGCGAGCAGCTGCGCCTTGGCGCGATTCAGTTCGTCGGCGCTGAATCCGAACTGCTGGACGCGCTTGGCTTCGGTCATCAGCGAGCCGAGGCCCTCGGTGATCTTCCCTTCGGGCACCACCGCCTCGAGCTCGAAGAGTTCGAGCGAGCGGCCGATGCCGCTCGTGCCGGCGTTGGCGCCGATGAACGGCGCGTTCGGGCGGCGCGCAATGTCCCGCAGGCGCAAGTTGAACATCTGCGACAGCAGGTTCTCCGCGAGCGTCTTGCGATAGCCGCGCACCGTCTCGTCTTCGGTGGCCTTGTGCTTGAATTCGACCGAGACCGACCAGCCCTGCGCCTCGGGATCGGTCGACATGTTGACCAGGGTTTCCTTGTGCGCGGGAACGCTGGTGTCCACGGTGGCCACCGCGCCCTTCGCGGCGGGAATGCCGGAGAAATGCGAGACGATCATCTTCTCGGCGTCCGCCACCGCGATGTCGCCGACCACCACCACGGCCATCTGATCGGGGCGATACCACTTCTGATAGAACGCGACCAGCTTCTCGCGCGGCGCGCTCTTCAGGATTTCAGGCAGGCCGATGGGGAGCCGTTCGGCATACCGCGATCCCTGGAAGATCACCGGCAGCTGCTTGTCGGTGAGCCGCGATCCGGCGCCGAGACGTCCGCGCCATTCTTCGAGGACCACACCGCGCTCCTTCTCGACTTCGGCGGGCAGGAACGAGATGCCGTGCGCGAAGTCCTGGAGCACCGTCAGGCCGCGATCGACATAGCCCGGCTTGTCGGTCGGAATCTCGAGCATGTAGATCGTTTCGTCGAACGACGTCGAGGCGTTGACGTGCGGGCCGAAGCGCGCGCCGATCGATTCGAGGAACGACACCAGCTCGCCCGGCTTGAAGTGCTCGCTGCCGTTGAAGGCCATGTGCTCGAGAAAGTGCGCGAGGCCGCGTTGATCGCCGTCCTCCTGGATCGCGCCGGCATTGACGGCCAGGCGCATGGCGACGCGATTCGCCGGCCGCTTGTTCTCGCGAATGAAGTAGCGGATGCCGTTCGGCAGCCGGCCGGTCTTGACGGCCGGATCGATCGGCAGCGTGCGATCGAGCGCGAGCTCAGGCGGAATCGCCGCTTGCGGCGCCGCGGCCTGGGCGAACGGCATGCCGGCGAGCGCGAGCACCGAAACTCCGAGGGCAAACAGGAAGCGGCGAATCATGCGATCTCCTTGACTCCAAAGCATACTATTCGGCGATGCGTCTAAAGATTAAACGTCTGCACCCTGCCGTTGGTTTACCCGAGACCGCCACTCCCGGAGCCGCTGGATTCGACCTCGCCGCCGCTGCGGACATGGAAATTCCACCGCGCAGCGTCCGGCTGGTAGGGACGGGCTTGGTGATGGCGGTGCCGGAGGGCCATTTTCTCGGGATATTCGCCCGCAGCAGCACGCCGTTGAAGCGCGGACTGATGGTCGCCAACGGCGTCGGCATCATCGACTCGGACTATTGCGGACCTGCAGACGAAATCAAGATCCAGGTGCTCAACATCACCGATGCGCCCGTGAAAGTGGCGCGCGGCGATCGACTCGCACAAGGAATCGTGCTGCCCTCCCCTCGTGTCGAATGGGAAGAAGTTGAGGAGATGAGTGTTCCGACCCGAGGAGGGTTCGGTTCGACCGGAATGTGAGACGGATTCTCCACATCGACATGGACGCGTTCTACGCGTCCGTGGAACAACGCGACAACCCGTCGTTGCGCGGACGACCTGTCGCCGTCGGCGGCGATCCGACCCAGCGCGGCGTCGTCGCCGCGGCGAGCTACGAAGCGCGCAAGTTCGGCGTGCGCTCGGCGATCCCGATGTCGCGCGCCGTGCGGCTCTGCCCTTCGCTTGTCATCGTGCGGCCGGATTTCCAGAAGTATCGCAGCGTGTCGCAGCAGGTGTTCGGCATCTTCAAGGAAGTGACGCCGCTTGTCGAAGGCCTGTCGCTCGACGAAGCGTACCTGGATGTGACCGAGAACAGTTTCAACGAGCCGCTCGGCGTCAACGTGGCGCGGCGGATCAAGGAACGAATCAAAGAGGTCACAGGCCTGACCGCGAGCGCAGGCGTCGCGCCGAACAAATTTCTCGCGAAGATCGCATCGGGCTGGCGGAAGCCCGATGGCCTGACCGTGGTCGCGCCGGAGCGCATCGAATCGTTCCTGCAGGGATTACCGGTTGACGCGCTGTGGGGTGTGGGGCCGGTGACGGCGGCGCGCCTACGCGAGCGCGGCATCGAGAAGCTGATCGACGTTCGCGCCAGAACCGTTGAAGAACTGACGGAGATCGTCGGCATGCACGCGGACTGGCTGCTCGAGCTCGCGCACGGCCGCGACGATCGCGCCGTCGAGCCCAATCGGCCGTCGAAGTCGGCGGGATCGGAGGAGACCTACGCCACCGACATCGAATCGCTGGAGGAAGTAAGGCAGGAGATCGATCAACTCGCCCGCGGCGTCGCTGAGTGGCTCGAGAAGAAGTCGATCAAGGCCCGGACGGTGACGATTAAAGTCCGCTACTCGGACTTCACGACGATTACTCGAAGCCAAAGCTCGCCTGATTACACCAATGACGCAGACAACATTGCGATGCGAGCGATCAAGCTGCTAGAGAAGACCGAAGCGGGCCACCGGCCCATCCGCCTGCTTGGCGTGAGCGCGCACAATTTCGATCGCGACTCTGATCAAGCCGCGGCAGGCGCAGATGACGCGGAAGGGCGGCTCCCCTTCTAAGAAGATGCGCCGCCCATCCGCCGAACTCCTCTTTAGCGCGCCGGCATCAAGTAGCCGCTGATCCAGTTCTCGGCTTCCGCGTGACCAGCCCCTCCGCTTCGCCACGCGGTGATGCGAAACGACTCCCCACCACGAATGTAGATCTTCATTTGCTGGCTGGCGCCCGCGTGCATATATTTGCCTTCTAGAGGCTCGTCGAACACGCCCTGCTCCGTCAGGAGGATCTTCAGGTTCGCTGGTGTCTTGCCCTCGCCATATCCCGTCTTGATGCCGATCGACATGTGCTCCACCGGGTCGTAGCAGGCGACGACGTTGGCGTACTCGAGCACGAGGATCATGCCGGCAGGCACGAAGAAGTCCTCGCTCTCTTTGTACTCGGCGAGCCTGACTGGGCCAGGTGGGAGTTCGTCCGTCCCGCCCGTCTCGCCCTTCCCGAACTCCAACTTTGTCCACACCGCGAACGGCTTCTTTGCCGCCTCGTTCACGTCGATGACCGGCGTTGGCGGGCGATAAGCATTGAGGGCCGCGGCCGTCGTGCCATTGTTGTTCTGCGCGGCAACGTTAATGGGGATGAGGGCGGCGGCGAACGTGACCATCGCGCCAACGACGAAGGACCTGCAGTTCATACACTCTCCTTGGGGATCCGGGGGTTGGGGGAGTGTAGGAGAAATACGGAAAAAAACAATACCCGAAGGGCGCCCGCCTTCTAGGGTTCCCGGTCGGCGTCGAACACGACCTGCGCAAACTCGGACGCCATCCGCGCCGGATCAGCGGCATGCTTGCGCGATACGTAGAGCGTTCTGCCGTACTTCATGCCCAAGTATTCAGCGGTCCTTCGGAAGGGAACATCGAACCCCTCCGGGATCTCCCGATCGGTTCCGGATACGACGACGAACAGGTGACGCCCGGCGAGTTGCCGTCCAAGATCTTTTCGGACCGTGACGAGATCGGTGAATCGATCCATGAGCACCTTCAGCCGTCCGCTCATCGCGTACCAGTAGACCGGAGTGGCGACGACGATGACTCGATGCGCAATGAATGCCTCGGCGATGCTCGCAAAGTCATCCCGGTCCACGGGCTGCTCATATTCATAATGCGTCAGGTTCATCGCTCGCAGGTCCATCCGCGTGACCGCGCGATCACGCACCACCAGATCGAGAAGTGATGCGGTGTGGCCGTCTGATCGAGCGCTGGCAAGAATCGCGAGAACAGGCATTTCGTGAAACATGAATAGTATCTGAGCCTTCTGTGCCTGCTGTGGCCCTGGCGTGTGAATCTGTGGCCCTGGCGTGTGATTTAATCTGTGGCCGATGACGTTCGAAGCTGCGCTCATTCTGGCGTTCTTCATCCTCGTCGGCACCGTCGTGGCCGTAGGCGCGATCTTCGGCAGCCGGAAAGAGGCGGCGCGCCAGGAGGAAATGAAGGCCGCAGCCTCGGCACGCGGCTGGAAGTTCGAGACCAGGTCCGAACACGGCTATCGCATCAATCGCTGGACCGGCACCACCGAGGGCGTGTCCTGGGAGGCCGAGTCCCTGAGTCGCGCGGCCGGCGGCCACAACCGCCGCGAGCGGCGGAGTCACGTTGCGCGCTGGCATGGCGCGTGGAGCCCGGGCATCAACGGCGCGATCGTCGCGATGGGACTGCCGAAGGGCAAGGAGGAGCTCGGCACAACGATCGCCGCCGGCGATGGCTTCTTCGCGAAGCTTGCCCAGAAGGCAGCCGGCTTTGCGTTCGACAAGGCGATCGATATCTATTTTGGCGAAGCGCCGGGCAAGGAAGTCGACGCTGGGACCATGCATCGCGTCGAGACGAAGACGCCGGGATTCGTCGTGATGGCGGCGGATAAAGACGAAGGCGCGCGCATCCTGTCACAAGGACTGGAGAAAGCGATCGTCGACGCGTCCAACGACAAGGCGTCGGTCCTGTCGAATGACGATCGCCCGTGGATCCTCTTGCGTCCCACCGCGATCTCGCTCGCGCGCATGGAGAAGTATCGCGACATCAACGAGCTCGAAGGATTCGTTCGTGCCGGCGTGGGCCTGACGAGGGCATTCAAGTTCGGACGAGCCGTCTAGGAACAATCCGGCTAACGCCGGATGCTACCTCTTGAGGATCGTCACTTTCCTCAGCTCGACGCGCTGTTGCGGCTCTTCGCCGTTCAGCGCCACGCCTTCGATCTTCTCGACCACGTCGAGGCCGCTCTCCACTTTTCCAAAGGCCGAATACTTGCCGTCCAGCGCCTGCGCGCGCGCCGTGACGATGAAGAACGAAGTGCTCGCGGAATCCGGATCGGCGAGCCTCGCCATCGACAGCGTGCCTTTGTCGTGAATCTGATCGTTGAACTCCGCCTTCATCTGCCGGATGTATTGCTGTTGCGCCTCACCGAGCGGCCCGCGCGTCGGCAAGTGGCCGGACTGAATCACGAATCCTTTGACCACACGATGGAAGCTCATGCCGTCGTAGACACCCGCCTGCGCGAGTCGAAGGAAATTCCGCACGTGGTTCGGCGCCTTGTCGGGCGTGAATGACAGGGTGATCTCCCCCATCGACGTGTCGAGCACCGCCCGATACCGCGCCAGCTCCTCGATCGATTCGGTCGAGAAGGGTTCCGGCGTCTCGGCCGGCTTGTCGCGGATCGTGACCTTGTTGACAACGACGCGGTCGATGGCCAGGCCTTTGTCGTCGACAGCGGTCTCCGAGATCTTCTGGACGGCGAGCATGCCTTCCACGACGCGCGCGAAGATCGTGTACTTGCCCTCGATGCCCGGCTGATCGGTGACGGCGATGAAAAACTGCGTGCCCGCGCTGTCGGCCTTGCCCGGGATCAGCGTCGCTGACACCGCGCCGCGCGTCTGCTTCTCATCCGTCATCTCGGGCTTCAGCAGGTTGAGACCGCCGGTTCCGTATCTGGCCCGCGCGCTCGGATCCTTCGTCACCGGATCGCCGCCCTGCACGATCCCGTATTTGATCATCCGAAAAAACGTCGTCCCGTCGTAACCGCCCGACTCGGCGGTCTTGATGAACAGCGCCACGTGATTCGGTGCCTTGTCGGCCAGCAGATCCATGACGATGGTGCCGGCAGAGGTCTCGAGCACTGCCTGTTTCGGTGCCTGGGCCAGCGCAGGAGTTGCGCAGAACAGCAACGCGACTGCAATTCGTCCCACCATTACGTCCCTCAACTTGTTCAAGTGTTCCGCAAGCGGTCAGGTCCGCTCGCGCGCCACATCTTATCCCGCGACTCGCCACAGGAAACGCCAATCACTCGCGAACCGCCCTTCGCGGCGGCCCGTCGAACCTCGCAAGCGTGATCGTTTTGTAAGACCTTCAAGTTTTTTCGATGGCGAGTTACTGACCGGCAGGAGGAAGCCATGCGCGTAGTGCTCGCTGTTGCTCTTGTTGGTTTTGTTTCCATCTCTTCCGTCCTCGCGGCAGAGCGCATCGGCGGTCCGCGCCTGCGGCCGCAAGATGGTCGCAGCACCCAGGTGCTCCGCGAAGGGGCCGCGCGCTCGGAGACGTTCCGCGCGCTCGTGAATCGCATCGAGGCCAGCAACGTGATCGTCTACGTCGCGGTCAGTCCGATCCTGAAGTCGAGCCTGTCCGGACAGTTGACGTGGATGACACGCGCCGGCGAATTCCGCTACGTGCGCGCATCGATCAAGACCGATTTGACCTTCGACCAGATGATCGCCTCGGTCGCGCACGAGCTGCAGCATGCCGTTGAAGTGATCGAAGACGAATCGGTGACCGACGAGCCTTCGCTCGTCGCGCTCTACAAGCGCATCGGGCATCAGAGCCGCTCCGCGGGACCAAGCGGGTGGGAAACACTGGCGGCGCAGCGCACCGCGACGCAGGTTCGACGAGAGCTGGGGGCCGCGCCGACCATCGTGCTGGCTCGCGCCAGCGATCGCGAGTCGTGACGTTCGAGTTCGTTCCTGTTATGCTGTGGCCGGCAAGCGGGCCCCCCCAGCGTTTCCGTCCCTCGCTTGGCTTGCCCGACCAAGCCGAATGTACGAGGAGTTTTACGGATTCGTCCAGCCCCCATTCAGTCTCACGCCTGATCCACGATTTCTGTACCGAAGTGAGTCACACGACGTCGCTTTGCAGCAGGTCTGGCAGGCGATTCGCCGCAAGGAAGGCTTCATCGTCCTGACCGGCGACATCGGCACGGGCAAGACCACGCTGTGCCGCACGCTCCTCGAACAGTTCGATCAAACGACGTTCACGGCGCTGATCCTCAATCCTTTTCTGTCGGTCGAAGAGCTGCTCCGCGAAGTGCTGATCAGCTTCGGCGTGGTCTCGAAGGATGCGCTGAAGACCGGGCGGCTCGCGACCGCCAGCAAGCACGAGCTCGTGCGGACGCTGCATGACTTCCTGCTCTCGCTGGTGCCGCTGCACGGCAGCGCCGTGCTGATCATCGACGAGGCGCAACACCTGTCGAACGACGTCCTCGAAGAGATTCGCGTCCTGTCGAATCTCGAAACCAACGACCAGAAGCTGCTGCAGGTGGTGATCGTCGGGCAGCTCAACATCCTCGACATCCTCAACCAGCCGGATCTGCGCCAGCTTCACCAGCGCATTTCGATCCGCTGCTTCCTCAAGCCGCTGACGCGTGAAGAAGTCGAAGCCTACGTGACGCACCGGCTGTGGGTGGCGCGCGGATCGACAGCGGTGACGTTCACGCCGAAAGCCTTCGACCTGGTGCATTCGATCTCCGGCGGCGTGCCGCGCATGATCAACCTGCTCTGCGATCGCGCGCTGATGGTCGCCTGCGAGAAGCAGACCAGCCGCATTGCCGAAGAGGATGTCGTGAAGGCCGCGGGGCACCTGGGCCAGGAGATTCCGAAGGGGAAAATCAAGGGAGAGAAGGCGCCGACGTCGATCCCGTCGATTTCGGCGCCATCGCGGCGCACGGTGATGATCGGCGCCGGGATCGCCCTGGTGGTCGCGCTCGCTGCCGTCGCGATCGCGGTCGTCGGCAATCCGATCGATCTCTTCAGCGCGGGTCCGCCGCCGGCGATACCCAAGGCGCCGGCGCGCGCGATGCCGATGGCGGCCGTGGCGCTGGCGGCGCCAACGGACATGCCTGAGCCCGCCACGGTGCCGCCGCCGATGCCCGGATCGTTCTCAATCGTGGTCGGCACCTACGACAATGTGCGCGATGCGCAAGCCGCGGAAGCCGCGCTTCGCGAGCGGAAGCTCGCTCCTTACACGATCGATATCCTGATGGCGCCCGGCGATATGCAGCGCCGATTGCTGCTGGGACGTTTCGCGACACGCGAAGAAGCGGAGGCGGCGAGAGAGAAGCTCGGCCCGCTTACGGTCAATGCTCGTGTGATCACCGGCGCGCAGGAACGCGCGCGCGTCATTCTTCCCTAGCGCGATCTCTGTAGAGTTTCTTCAGCGACTGATTGACGGACTTTATCTTGCGCTTCGCATCGATCTGCGCGCGAACATCCTTGCGCGATTCGAGGCTCTGCAACTCGTCCTGTAATTTCAGGAACCCGTCGAGGCGATCGGCGGCGAGGGTGCCGTCTTCAATCGCCTGCTTCACCGCGCAGCGCGGTTCGCCGCGATGGCGGCAATCGGTGAAATGACACCCCTGCGCCAGTTCGATGATGTCCTCGAACGTGTCGCGAGCGCCCTCGCCTTGCGACCACAACTGCAGCTCGCGCATGCCTGGCGTGTCGACGAGCAAACCGCGGCGCTCGGGAAGCACGATCAAATGGCGATGCCTGGTCGTATGCCGGCCGCGCGAATCGTGCGCGCGGACGTCCTTGGTCTTGAACTTCTCCTCGCCAAGCAGCGCGTTGACGATGGTCGACTTGCCGACGCCGGATGATCCGAGGAGCGCACCCGTCTTGCCGGGGCCGAGGTAGCCGGTAATCACGTCGATGCCGCTTTTCTCCTTGGCGCTGATGGCGTGGACCGGAATCCCAACCGCCAGGGCCTGGATTTCGTCCATGTCCTCAGCGAGATGCTCTGCCACATCGGACTTGTTCAGGATCACGACGGGACTGGCGCCGCTTTCGTAGGCGAGGATCAGGTAGCGCTCCAGGCGCCGCGGGTTGTAGTCGCCGTCGAGCCCCATCACGATGAAGACGCTGTCGATGTTCGCGGCGACGATCTGCTCCACCGTCAGCTCACCCGCAACCTTCCGGGAGAACTTGCTGCGGCGAGGGAGGATCGCCTCGATGGTGCCGGCCGCTTCACCCGGCGTCGGCCGGATCGCGACCCAGTCACCGACCGCCGACAGGCTGTCGGCTTCGTGGCGCAGCTTTCCGGAATGCTGCACCTGCAGCTCGCCCGACTCGGCGAACACCCGGTAGATGTAGTTGAATTCGATGGCGACCCGGCCGGGCACCAGCTGATCGGCCGCATACGGCGCGAAGGCCTGCGACCAGCCGTCATCCCATCCAAGGTCCTTCAGATCAACCGCCACTCCCGCTTAGGATACCCCCATGCTTCATGACCTCAAGCACGCCTACCGGATGCTGCTGCAGTCGAAGGGCTGGACCATCGTCGTCCTGCTGTCGCTGGCGATCGGCATCGGCGC
>Ga0111539_10003547_pt1 | contig 20567 bp, 16 predicted proteins | sample RhiMethybrSRZTD1_FD_79667 | JGI IMG/M metagenome (GOLD analysis project Ga0111539, IMG submission 79667) | Populus rhizosphere microbial communities from Tennessee, USA - Rhizosphere MetaG P. TD hybrid SRZTD1 (version 2) (version 2) | ecosystem: Host-associated > Plants > Roots > Rhizosphere >...
GATGACCGCCGCCGGACATCCCGCACGCGGCGGATCCAGGACGACGACGTCGAAGCGTTGCCGCAACCCAGGCAGCGCCTCTTCGACACGACGACGGATGAATCGACACTGTTCCTCCGCCACATCGTTCAGCCGGCGGCTTGCCTCTCCATCAGCGACTGCGACGTCGTTGTTTTCAACCGCCACGACCCGGTTGCCCGCACGCGCGAGCGGAATCGCGAACAGTCCTGATCCGGCGTACAGGTCGAGCACGCGCGACGGATGCGGTACCGCATCTATGACCAGGCGGCCCAACACCTCCGCAGCGCGGACGTTGGTCTGAAAGAACGCGGTGGGGGAGACCAGGAACGCGGTGTCGCCGACCTGCTCGCGCATCCGCTCCGTTCCGGTGATGCGACGCGTCTGTCGGCCGAAGATGTAGGCGTCGCCGCGCGGATGGATGTTGACGTGAAACGACGACGGGCCGCCCGGGGCTTCGATGATGCGCCGGCTCACTGCGCGCAGCCGCCGATCGGCATTGGCGGTCAGCACGAAGGTCGCCATCATCTCGTCCGTGCCGGCGGCGACGCGCACTGCGAATCCTTTCACGGTCGGAACGTCCGCCGCTGTTATTCCGCTCTCCTTCACGGCATCCCGTAGCCGAAATGCGAGCGCGTTACCCCGCTCGTCATGCACCGGGCAGGTGACGACAGGAATGATGCGACGCGTGCCACGAACGTAATGACCCATGGCCAGCGCCGGACGACTCCGGTTGGCCTGTGTCCGCTGCGACGTGGCTGCGAAGACGAAATGGGCCTTCTGTCGGTATCCCCACGGCGCATCGAGCGGTGTTCCCGGGATGGCGGCATGAGCCGGAGGCGAACCGCGAACCGCCTCGCCGATCAGACGGGTGACAAGCGCAGATTTGAGGCGCAGTTGTTCGGGATAGGCGATGTGCTGCCAGGTGCACCCTCCGCAGCCCGCGGTCGCCGGGCCTTGTCGCAGGCCAAAATGCGGACAGCGCGGATCGACGCGATGCGGCGATCGCTGCAGCAATTCCGTGACTGCGCCGACGAAGCCGCCGTCGCCGACACGGCGCACGCTGACGCGCACACGCTCGCCGGGAATGGTGAACGGAATGGTGATCACCTGACGCCGATAGCGGGCGACCCCATCGCCGCTGGCGTTCAGGTGATCGATGAGGACCTCGGCGTCAGCGGACGTCGAGCAGCTCCACGTCGAATACGAGCGTCGCGTTCGGCGGGATGACCCCGCCGGCGCCGCGCGCGCCGTAGCCGTAATCGGGCGGGATCGTCAGCGTTCGCCGGCCACCGACCTTCATGCCGGCGACGCCTTCGTCCCAGCCGCGGATCACCTCGCCTGCGCCGAGACGAAAGGTGAACGGCTCGCCGCGGTCGCGCGAGCTGTCGAACTTGCGCCCCTTGTGGTCGCCTTTGCCCTCGTCGTACAGCCAGCCGGTGTAGTGGACAGTCACCCGCCGGCCCGAGGCCGCCTCGTTGCCGCTGCCCGCGACGTCGTCCGTTTTGATCATTTGCGTGATGTTTGAATGTCCCATGTCGTCGTCCTCGGGAGCGCAGCTCGAGATGACCGCGATGATTGCGCCAATTACCGCCGCCCGGTATAACTGATTCGCCACACACGCCCCTTTGAGTCGTCGGTCACAATCAGCGATCCGTCTGGTGCCTGTGCAATGCCGACAGGCCGGTAGACGGCATCGTTCGGTCCTTTGACGACCTCCATGCCGGCAAAGCCGCTGGCGAACACACGACTGTCACCGGGCGTCTCGCCTTTGAACGGCACGAAGCGGATATTGAAGCCCTCCATCGGGAATGGTGCACGGTTCCACGATCCGTGGAAGGTGATGAACGCCCCGTTGCGATATTCGGCCGGGAACTGTGAGCCGGTGTAGAACACCATGCCGACCGGCGCGTTGTGCGCGGGGAACGTCGCAATCGGCTTGTCGTACTTCGCGCAATCGCCCTCCGTCTTGCCGTCGCCACCATACTCGGGATTGAGCAGCCGCTTCCTGGTCTGCAGGTCGTAGAAGCAGTACGGCCAACCGAAGTTCGCGCCCTGCTTCAACAACTGCATCTCTTCCGCCGGACGATTGGCGTTGTCCGGCGCGGTGAACGACTTGGGCCATAGCGTGTCGAGCTGATCGCGGCCGTTCTGCGTCGCGTACAACTGACGCGTCGTCGGATTCCAGGCCATGGCGACAGTGTGCCGGATGCCGGTCGTGAATCGGTGCGCTGCGTCGTGTTTCTGACCGGCTTTGGCGGCATCGTACTTCCAGACGCCGCCGTGCAGTTCGAGCTGGCTGCACGGGTTCTGGCCGGCGAGGCCCGGCCGCCGATCAGGATCCTGACAGGCATTGGTTGGCGCTCCGACGTGCACGTAGAGCGTACCGTTGTCGCCGATGGCGATCGATTTGGCCGAGTGCGGATTCGCGCGCGGCAGCGCGTCGACGATCACTTCCGGCTGCCCGGTCGGCACGAGAGACTTGCCGTCCATGCGGAAGCGGACGACCTGTGTGTTCGATCCGACATACAGGTAGCCGTCGCGCCAGAGGATGCCCGTGCCCTGCAGGCCTGGGCCGAACTTTTCCTGCAGTTCGTACTTCCCGTCGCGATCCGCATCGCGCAACGCCACCACACCCGGGGTTGGCGGACCGGACGGAGGCGGGGCGAGCGGGCCGCCGGCGACGGCAAGCACCGTGTAGATATCGCCGCTCGGGCTGACGGCCACGTGTCGCGCCGGTCCTGCCACCTCGGCAATCACTTTCGCGCAAAACCCGTCTGGAAGCTTGAGGCCGCCGTTGTCCGGGTCGCACGGATTGGGCCGGTTCTGTTGCGCTAAGGTTGCCGCCGCCGCGCTCGCAATGAACAGGGCAATGAGTAATCTGTGCATATCCGCGATCTTATGCCTAGACCAACGCTTGGGCCTTAGGCCTTAGGCCTTAGGCCTTCATAATCTGTTGAGCGTTTAGAAGGAGGCCACGTGCGTCGTGCAATCCGCTTCGTGCTCGTGTTCATCGGCCTGGCCGTGATGGTATCGGTCGCGGGCATCGTCCTCATGTATCTCGTCGTGTCACGCGGCCCGACGGTCCCAACCGCGGCGACGCTTGTGCTCAGGCCGGGTGGCACCATCGAGGAAGTCACTCCGAACGACGTCGTTGCCCAGGTGCTCGGTCGCAACACCAGCACGGTTCGCGGCTTCGTTGACGACCTGCGGAAGGCCAAGCGCGATCCGCGCATTCGCACGGTGCTGCTCATGCCCGCGGCTCTCAACGCGCCGTACTGGGCGAAAGTGCAGGAGCTGCGCGACGCGGTGCTCGACTTCAAGAAGTCGGGCAAGACGGTGGTGGCCTTCCTCGAATACGGAGATGACCGCGAGTATTACCTCGCCACCGCCGCCAACAAGGTGTACCTGCTGCCGACCAGTCCGCTGAACCTGACCGGCGTCGCCTCCTACGAAATCTTCCTGCGTGGAACGCTCGACAAGGTCGGCGCCTATCCTGACTTCCTGCACGTCGGCGACTACAAAACCGCCGTCAACCAGATGACTGAAAAGGGCTTCACGCCAGCGCACCGCGAGATGTCAGAGTCGCTCAACCGCGACATGTACGAACAGCTGATTCGCGGCATCGCGGAGGCACGCCGGAAGAGCGAGCCCGAGGTGCGCGCGTTGCTCGACCGTGGACCGTTCGTGCCCGAGGACGCCCTGCGGCACGGCCTCGTCGACGGCCTCGCCTACGAAGATCAGCTCGACGACCGGGTGCCGGAACTGCGCGATGGATCACGCGAACGCCGGCGCATCGAGGACGGTGATTACAGCCGGATTCGCGGCGAATCGATCGGGCTGCGGCCGCGCTCGCGTATTGCCGTCATCTACGCCGTCGGCACGATTGCTTCAGGAAAGAGCGCATTCGATCCGCTCAATGGCGCAGTCGTCGGATCCGACACGCTGGTGGAGCAGATCCGGGAGGTGCGCGACGACAATTCGATCAAGGCGATCGTCCTGCGCATCGACAGTCCGGGCGGATCGTCCGTCGCGTCGGACGTCATCTGGCGTGAATTGATGATCACGCGCGATCAGAAACCGTCGCGTCCGCTGGTCGCGTCGATGTCCGACCTGGCGGCGTCGGGCGGTTATTACATTTCGATGCCGGCGCAGCAGATCGTCGCGCAGCCGGCGACGCTGACCGGCTCGATTGGCGTGTACCTGGGGAAGATTGCGCTCGGCGGAACGCTGGGCAAGGTCGGCGTCAACACCGAAACGGTGGTCTCGGGTGCGAACGCCGACCTCTACTCGCCGTTTGCGCCGTTTTCGCCGGCGCAGCGCGCGCAGCTGCAGGATCAGATTCAAGGCTTCTACGAGAATTTCGTCGAAAAGGCCGCCGAATCACGAAAGACGACCCCCGAGCGCATAGATGCGGTGGCCCAGGGTCGGGTCTGGACGGGCCGGCAGGCGCGTGAACACGGCCTGGTCGACGCGCTGGGCGGGCTCGACGTGGCGATAAAGATTGCGAAGGAGCGCGCGCACATTCCATCGGACGAGGACGTGGAACTGGTCGCCTATCCGGCGCGGCGCAGCCTCTACGAAGCGATCACCGATCAGTTTGGCGCTCGGATGAGCGCTTGGAGCGTGCTTGCCGGCGGGGCAGAGCAACGGGCACTTGCGGCCCTGTCCACGCCGGCGCGGTTGTTCAGGCGGGGCGAGCCGCTCGCCCTGATGCCGTTCACGTTCGTCCGCTGACGACGGCTGGCAGTGCGCACGCACGTTAGGCTGCTGACCCGCGTGGCGAGCGCTCTGTTCATCGCCATCTTTGCGCTGATGCACTGGCTTCGGCCCGAAGTGAGTCCGGTGAAGGGCGACATCAGCCGGTATCAAACCGATCTCTACGGCGGATTGATGAACGTTGGCTTCGTGATGCTCGGGCTGGCGTTCGTCGGCGCGAGCCTCGAGGTCCGGACGTTACGCCGGCCCGGAGCACCGCTCGTCTTTGGTGCGGGAATGGCAAGTCTGATCGTCGCTGCCTCTCCGGTTGGATTGGACACCGCAGATGCCGTGCAGCGGATTCATCGGACTGCAGCCTTTGCCCTCGTTGCTGCGGCGATTGGCGGCGCTGCCGCCGCTACGGGTGCGTTTCAGTCGGGAAGGGCAGGACGTTTCTTCGGACCGGTTGCGCTCAGCGTGGCCCGCCTCGCCGCCGTCAGCGGATCGCTGCTGCTTCTCGGCATCGCCGCACCAGCGCCGCTCGGCGGTGTGCTCGGCCTTCTGCACCGGATGACGCTGACGGCGCTCGCCGTGTGGACGATCGCCGTGGCTAGGTCCGCTGCTGCGCGTCCATCCAGCGGCGCATGACGTCGGTTTTGACTTCGATCTTCAGCCGTTCCTTTGCCTTCGTCATGTAGGACGCAAAGAAGCGGTTGCGTCGTTCGTTCACCAGCTCGGCGCGGAAACGCTCCTTCGCGATCCTGAATTCGTCTGGCGTGACGTCGTCACGGTCGGCGACGCGCACGATCACTGTTGCATCGGCGGTTTCAATCGGATCGCTGACCCCGCCCTTCGGCAGCGCGAAGGCGACCTTGTCCACCTGCGGACTGACACCGACATCAGGGAGCGCGGCATCGCGCGACACGAGCTGGCTCTCCTTCGCCTCGAATCCGAGCGTCTTGGCAGCGGCGGCGAAATCAGGCGCGGACTTGAGCTGCGCGGCGATGGCGGCCGCGCGCTGGCGGCTCAGCTCCTTCGCGCGCGCGCGAATCAGATCTTCGCGAACGCGATCGCGGACGTCCTCGAGCTTCGGTGTATACGCGTCCTTCTTGCCTGACACGGTGATGAACACGGGCCCGCGCGGTGACGCCAGCGCTTCGCTCACCACGTTGTCTTCGAGCCGGAATGCCGCATCGGTCACCTGCGGCGCTGCGCCGAGACCGGGCACCGGCTCGGTGCGCTGAAAGAAACCCGACTCTTCGACCTTCGTCCCGTTCTCGGTCGCCGCCTGGTTCAGATCGTCTGGCTTCTTGAGCCGATCGGCCAGCTGGCGAGCGCGGTCGGTGATCTGTCGATCGGCGATCTGCGCTGCCAGTGTCTGCTGGATCTGCGTCCGCACCTGCTCGAGCGGCGTCGTGGATCCTGTCTGTTTGTCCACCACCTTGATGATGTGGAAGCCGTACTGCGTTTTGACGAGATCGCTGATCTGCCCGGGCTGCAACGAGAACGCGGCGGTCTCGAACTCCGGCACCATCTGTCCGCGCGGGAAGAAGTCGAGGTCCCCGCCCTTTTCCTTCGAACCTGGATCTTCGGAGTACTTCTTCGCCAGCTCGGCGAAATCCGCTCCCGCTTTGACCTTGGCGAGGATCTCTTCCGCCTGCTTGCGTACGGCGGCTTCATCCTTGCCGCCGGTATTGAGCAGGATGTGGCTGGCACGCACGCGTTCCGGCGTCTGATACTGCTGAATGTTGTCGTTGTAATAACGCTGGATGTCGCTGGGCGGAACGGTCACACGCTGTCGCGCCAGCTCGCGATCGAGCAGCAGGTACTTGATCTTGCGTTGTTCGCCGACGCGATAGTCCGTCTTGTGGGCATCGAAGTAGGGAGCGAGATCCGCATCCGTGACGGTCACCTGCGAGCGGAATTTGTCGGCCGTCAATGCCACAACCTGAAGCTTCGCTTTCTCGTTGCGACGACGATACTCGCTCTCGAGCTCGTTATCGGAGACACCGATCCAGTCGGTAATCGCGCCACGCAGCTTGTCGAGAATGAGGCTGCGACGCAGGGAGTCTTCGAACTGTGACTTTGTCACCGGCGGGTTCTGCGACAGCAGCAGTTGCTCATACCGCTCTTCGCCGATGAACCGACCGTTCTCCTGCAATTGCGGAATCGCGAAGATCTGTTGCGCCAGCTCTTCGTCGCTGACGCGGATCTTTTGACGATCGGCTTCGATCAGCGCGACCTGCTCGTCGATCATCTGTCCGAGCACCTGTTGATCGACCCCCAACTGGCGCAGCAACTGGTCGTTGATGTTGCCGCCGAACTGGTTCCGATAGTTCTGAATCTGCAGCAGGTATCGCTGCTGGAAATCGCCGACGGTCAGCGCATGGCCGTTCACTTCGGCGATGGTCTCGCCGGGAGCGGCACCCACAGACGTTGACGGCTGCAGGTAATCCTGCGGGATGAAGAAAATCACCATCGTCACCGCCACCAGCCCAAGGCTCCACTTGAGCCAGCCGCGGTGCCGACGCATCCGGTCGAGCATGGTCATCGACGAAATACCTCGTGAAAGACGGTTATCGTACCACTTTCGCCTGGGGCCTTCACGGTGTTATATTTGACACAGCTATAAGGACTTAGCGTCCGGTCCCCCACCCGAAGCCATCGGTGAAACCGAGTTCCAGTAAGCTCCACGTCGCGTCGCGTGCTGCCCGAGGAGGCAGACGCGCCGATTTTGCGGCCCGGCTCAAGGGACGGATTCGAGCGCTGCGTGCGCGACTCGACCATCGGGACGCGATCGTCGAATCGGTGCGCGAAGCCAACGAAACGCTGGATCCCAGGAACATTTCCGAGTGGCTCGTCCGGCAAGCCCACGACTGGATTCCGGCACCCTGTTGGGCGGTCATCGCCCACGATCCGGAGGGCCAGTTGAACGTGATCGCGGATGCGGGGCTGACGCCGGGTCTCGGCCCTGCCCTGTGGTCGTGCGCCAACTGGATGATGCGCCACGGCGTCGAGTTCGTCTCCCGAGACCTCGCACACGATTCGCGGGCGATGCCCGGTGCGGTGGGAACGGCCGTCGGATTCCCGCTGGTGTGCCGGCACCGCACCGTCGGTGCGCTCATCGGGCTCGACCCCCAGGCGTCGACCGCGACGCCATCGCTCGGACCGTCGCTCGTGGCAGCCGTCCGTTCGGTGCTCGAACCGGCCGCCATTGCTCTCGATAACGCGATTGCCCTGCAAAGAGCAGAAGCCCTGTCGGTGACCGACGACCTGACCCGCCTCTATAACAGCCGGTACCTGAACCAGGCGCTGCGGCGCGAAACCAAGCGCGCACTCCGAGGCGCCAGGCCACTTTCGCTGCTTTTTCTCGATCTGGACGGCTTTAAGACGGTCAACGATCGCCACGGCCATCTGGCTGGCAGCAAGGCCCTGGCGGAAACGGCGGAAGTCGTCCGCGGGTGCGCCCGGGAAACCGACGTGGTCGCCAGGTTTGGCGGCGACGAATTCGCCCTGATTCTGCCGGATACCGGGATGGAGGGGGCCCTGTCGGTCGCCTCGCGCATCCGGGAAAGGGTGAGTGCCGCCCAGTTTCTGGCGTCTGACGGCCTCGCAGTCCACCTGACCGTGTCAATCGGCGTCGCCACTCTGCCGGATTCGGCCAGATCAGCCGAAGAATTACTCAAAGCCGCAGACGCGGCGATGTATCGGGTCAAGGCGTCTGGGAAGAACGGCATCTACAGCGCCACCGGAGACTGATCATCCGATTCGTCCGCCCTGCGGGCGGACACTACTGGTCCGGCTGAAACCGGACGCTAGACTATAGGTTTCGCATGCCTCTCGGCTCGTTTTTGTCGCTGTTCTCCAGCGACCTGGCAATCGACCTCGGCACCGCCAACACGTGCGTCTACGCGCGCGGCAAAGGCATCGTCGTCAACGAACCGTCGATTGTCGCCATCAACAAAGTGAACGGCCGCGTCGAAGCGGTCGGTAAGGACGCCAAGGAGATGCTCGGACGCACGCCGGGCAACATCGTGGCGATCAAGCCGATGAAGGACGGCGTCATCGCGGATTTCGAAGTCACCGAGAAGATGCTGACCTACTTCATCAAGAAGGCGCATAACCGCAACGTCTGGGTGCGCCCGCGCATCGTCATCGGCGTTCCCTCTGAGATCACGCAGGTCGAAAAGCGCGCCGTGAAGGACAGCGCCTACCGCGCCAAGGCCAGCGAGGTGCACCTCGTCGAAGAGGCGATGGCCGCGGCGATCGGTGCCGGCATGCCCATCACCGAGCCGTCGGGCAACATGATCGTCGACATCGGCGGCGGCACCACCGACATCGCCGTGATCTCGCTGGCCGGCATCGTCTACAGCAAGGCGGTGCGCGTCGCCGGGAACGAGATGGACGAAGCCATCATCCAATACATCAAGAAGACGTACAACCTGCTCATCGGCGAACGCACTGCCGAGCAGATCAAGATGGAGATCGGATCCGCCTACAAGCTGGATGAGCGGATGACGATGGAGATCAAGGGACGGCACTTGATTGAAGGCGTGCCGAAGACAATTACGATCAGCGACGAAGAGATTCGCGAAGCGCTCGCCGAGACGGTGAACGTCATTGTCGATGCCGTCCGTGTGGCGCTCGAGCGGACCCCGCCCGAGCTGTCGGCGGACATCGTCGACCGCGGCATCGTGCTGACCGGCGGCGGCTCGCTGCTGAAGAACCTGGACAAGCGTCTCCGCGAGGAGACCGGTCTGCCGCTGGCAATGGCCGAAGATCCATTGTCATCGGTTGTGCTCGGGGCGGGAAAGATGCTCTCGGATTTCAATTTGCTGCGTAAGATTTCTATCGACTAGCAGCAATGTCCACTGCCACGGGCCGCGGAGACGCAGAGACGCGGAGCGCAACCAGGGTTACGACCCGCCGCGCCGGCGCGTCCGACCGGCTCGTGACCACAGACTACGTGCACCTCGGGTAATGGCACTTCTCGATATTCGGCAACGCACTGGCTGGCTGTTCGCTGCGGTCGTCGTCTCCCACATCATCCTGATCTCTGCCCAGGTCACCACGAAGCGCGGCGTTCCGGTGCTGCAGGAAGTGACCTTTGGCGTCTTCGCCGAAATGCAGCGTGGCGCGACCTCAGCCGTCAGCAGCGCCCAGGACGGGTGGCAGAACTATTTCGCACTGCAGCAGATCCGCCAGGAGAACGAGCGGCTGCACAAGGAAGTGACGCAGCTGCAGCTCACGCTGCAGCAGGAACGTACGCTCGCCCAGCAGTCGCGCACGCTGCAGCAGTTGCTCGACCTGAAATCGACGAGCGGTTTTGAAACCGCGGCCGCGAATGTGATCGGCAGCGGTGCTGACCCGGAGTTCCGGACCATCACGGTCGACAAGGGGACGCAGGACGGATTGCGCACCGACATGGCCGTCATCGCGCCGGCAGGCGTCGTTGGACGCGTGCTGATGCCGACGTCGCGAGCCGCGAAGGTGCAGCTCCTGATCGACCGCGACGCCGCCGCCGGTGTCATGGTGGAGCGGTCGCGTGTGAGCGGCGTGATTACCGGTGTAGGGAGCACAGAAGAGTTTGGCTTCACCGCCGGGCTGGTTGAACTCAATTACGTGCCGGGGAGCGCCGATGTCAAGAAAGGCGATCGCGTGGTCACATCCGGCATCGACGGTATCTACCCTAAAGGACTGCCGGTGGGGGAGATACAATCAGCTGAGCGGGTTGCCGGCCAATGGCGTATCAGGGTGAAGCCGGCGGTCGATTTTTCGTCGCTCGAAGCAGTTCTGGTCGTACTGAAAACGCCTGACGCTGCGGCCGAGCACGCGCAGGTGGCGACTGACGGTGACCGGTGAAAGCGCTCGGGGTTCTTGCCGCCATCGCGCTGGCGCTCGCGCTGCAGACGACGATGGCACGGTTTATCGTTGGGGGTTCGGCGGCCGTCGATCTGGTACTGGTTGCCGTCGTCGCTGTCGCGTTGACGGTCGGCCCTGTCGGCGGGATGCTGGCGGGCAGCGCAGCCGGGCTCATCCAGGACGCGCTGGCGAGCGGCGTCGTCGGCATCGGCGGCCTGGCGAAGACGATCGTCGGGTTTCTCGCGGGCGCATTCGGTCAGCAGTTCATCGTTACCGCTGCGCTCCCGCGATTGGTGATATTCGTCGCGGCGACGGTGCTGCATGGGGTCGTGTTCATGGGCCTCTACTACGTCCTCGACCTCCGTGTGTTCCCGTCGCCGTGGAAGGCGCTTGGCGCTCAGGCCTTAGGCAACGCACTCGTCGGGATCGTGGCGTTCGGCATCATCGAGTCATTGCCCGGCATCGTCGAACGGCGCCGGGCGCGCCGTATCCGACGGTGAACGTGATGAACTGTCAACAACCACGCGAGCCGGAAGTTGGGAGTTGGAAGTTGGGAGTTTCGTAAGTGGTCGCTCCAACGGAAGATCGCCGCCGGATTTCAGCGCGTGTTGGTGTCCTGCAGGGCGGCGTCATCGTCTTCTTCGCCGCACTCGCGATCTGTTTCTGGGTTCTGCAGGTCGTGCAGACCGACAAGTTCGTCGAGATGGCGAACAGCAATTACCAGCGGACGCTCGCACTGCGTGCGCCACGTGGCGTGCTCTACGACCGCGACGGCCGCGTGCTCGTCGAGAATCGTGACTCGTTCACGATTTCCATCGACCGCGAAAGCGCGAAGGACCTGGACCGGACGGTCGGCATGGCGGCGGAGGTGCTCGGCCTCGACCGTGACCAACTGAAGCAGGCCGTCGACCGCCACATCCGATCGGAGCCAGCCTACCGTCCCATCATCATCGTGCAGGACGCCTCCCTCCAGCAGGTCGCTCACGCGTTGAGCCGTCAGCGAGAGCTGCCCGAACTGCTGATCGAAGAGGTGCCGACGCGGCAGTACCCGAGTGAGGCGCTGGCGGCACATCTGTTCGGCTATGTCGGGCTGGCGAGCGAGAAACAGCTCGGGGACGGAATCAATCAGGGCGCGATCGTCGGGCAGCAGGGCATCGAGCTCACATACAACAAGGTCCTGATGGGTCGCGACGGCGTTCGCCGCGTCGTCGTCAACAGTCTCGGGCGCGAAATTGGCGACCCGCTCGAAGAGATTCCGCCCGTCGAAGGGAACCGTCTGCAGCTGACCATCGACTACGACTTGCAGAAGGCAGTCGAGGACAGCTTCAAGGTGGCGGCTGACACCGGTCTAACCGACGCCGGGGCTGCGGTCATTCTCGACCCGCGCACGGGAGAGGTGCTGGCCTTTACCAGCCAGCCGGCGTTCGATCCGAACGCCTTCGCGTCGGGCGTCGATCGCGCCACGTGGTCGGCGCTGACCGGCGACGAGCTGCGTCCGCTGAACAACCGTGCGCTGCAGGGGCGTTACTCTCCTGGATCGACGTTCAAAATGGCGGTCGGCCTGGCGGCGCTCGAAGAAGGCGCCATCACACCCGATTTCACCGTCTACTGCGGTGGCGGTGCGAACTTCTACGGCCGTTACTTCAAATGCTGGAAGCGCGGCGGCCACGGCAGAGTGGATCTGAACCACGCCATCGAGCAGTCGTGCGACGTGTTCTTCTACACCGTCGCCAACATGATTGGCGTCGACAAGATACACAAATGGGCGTCGCTGCTTGGACTGGGTGAGAAGAGCGGCATCGATCTGCCCAATGAAAATGTCGGTCTCGTGCCCTCCACGGAATGGAAGCAGCGCGTGATGAAAGAGAAATGGTACGCGGGCGAAACCATTTCCGTCGGCATCGGCCAGGGTGCGGTATCGGTGACGCCCGTCTCGATGGCCGTCTATGCGGCGACGCTGGCCAATGGCGGTACTCGTGTGACGCCGCACTTTCTGAAAGCGGTCGACGAGGGGAACGGCTGGGAAGCGATACCTGCGCCGCCACCACATTCGAAAGTGGCGTTGAACGCGAAGAAGCTGCAGGCCATTCGCGACGGCATGTGGGGCGTCGTCAACGGCGGCGGCACCGGCGGTCGCGCGCGTCTGGAAGGTTACGACGTGGCGGGGAAGACGGGCACGGCACAGGTCATCTCGAACGAAGGGCGCGTTGCCGCGGCTCGGAGCGGAAAGGATCTGCGCGACAACGCCTGGTTTGTATTCTTCGCGCCGCGCGACAATCCGGAAATTGCCGGCGTCGTCTTCCTCGAGCATGGCATGCACGGACCGAACGCCGCCTCGGTGACCCGTCACATCCTCGATACGTTCTTCGCGAAACGCGACAAACGGCCAGTACCGCCTCCGCCGACGGCGGAGATGATGCGGTTTGATTTCTCCGATTCGTTCCCGCTGCCGCCGCGCCGTCCCAGGCCGTCGCTGCGACAGCCGGACCGGACGGTGGCGGCGCGATAGATGTTCGAACGCCGTCTGTATCACCACGTCGATTGGGCCATGGTCAGCGCCATCCTCGCGCTCTGCCTGATCGGCCTCGGGCAGATTTACAGCACGACGTCGCCCGCCGGCGGCGGCGCCAGCAGCATCTTTTACACACAGATCTGGGCAATTCTGCTCGGCAGCATCGCGCTCGTCGTGGCCCTCAGCGTCGACTATCGGTCGCTCGCCGACAAGTCGCACTTCATCTACATCGCCATTGTGCTGCTGCTGATGGGCGTATTGGCGTTCGGCGTCATCCGCGGCGGGTCACGGCGATGGATCGATCTCGGTCCGCTCAATCTTCAACCTTCGGAATTCGCGAAAGCGACCCTCGCGCTCGTGCTGGCGAAGTTCTTCGGGGAAAGCCGGCGCGGTGTCATCACGCGCGTCGACTTCGCGATTGCCGCGGCAATCGTCGCCCTGCCGCTGCTCCTGATCGCACAACAGCCGGATCTCGGAACTGCCGTCACGCTGGTACCGGTGTTGTTTGCCGTGGCGTTCGTGGCCGGCATGCCGATGCGTATTTTCGGCATCCTCGCGATCGTCGGGCTGCTGGCCGCGCCGATCGCCTGGAAATTTGCACTGCAGGATTATCAGAAAGAACGCATCTCGACGTTCGTAAACCCGTCGCAGGACGCGCGTGGCGCCGGGTATCAGCAGATTCAGGCCCGCATTACGGTGGGGTCCGGCGGGCCGTTCGGGAAAGGTTTCAAGGGCGGAACGCAGGGCCAGTTGCGCTTCCTCCCGGTGGCACACAACGATTTCATCTTCTCGGCTCTGGCTGAGGAGCATGGGTTCGTGGGCGTCGTCGTGGCGCTTGGGTTATATCTGTTCGTGATTTTGCGGTCGCTTGAAGCCGCCAAGCTGGCGAAGGACCGGCTCGGCGCATACCTGGTGCTGGGAGTGCTGGCCAGCTTCACGTTCCAGGTGATTTACAACATTACGATGTCGGCCGGCCTGGCGCCGGTCAAAGGCTTGACGCTTCCGCTCATGAGTTACGGCGGGTCTTCGATGATCGCGACGCTCGCGGGATTCGGCCTGATCCTCAACGTGCGGATGCGCAGATTTACGAATTGATTAGGGTCGTCTGCCGATGATTGCGCTCGTCTGGGTCCTGCTGTCACTCGTGCTCGTGCACGCAGCAGTCCGTAGTGCGCCTCGGCCGACGCCTGCGGAGAACTACGGGCATGACCAAGGAGATGATCATCTCCTCGAGCGCCCACGAAACACGGGTCGCCATTCTCGAGGACGATCAGGTCGCAGAAATCTTCATCGAGCGAGAACGTTCGCGCGGTGTCGTTGGCAATCTCTACAAGGGCCGGGTCTCGAAAGTCCTTCCCGGCATGCAGTCGGCGTTTGTTGACCTCGGTCTCGAGCGCGACGGCTTCCTCTATGTCACCGACGTCATCGCGACGTTCGAGGAGTTCGATCGCCTCGAGACGGACGAGGATGAGGCTGGCGGTTCCAACGGCGCGTCACGTGGGGCGGGTTCCGCCGACGCGACAGGCAGGGGAGGCGGACCAGTCGGACGAAACCGCCGCGATCGCGACAAGGGTCCTGAGCCCAAGATCGAAGAGCTCCTGAAGGAAGGCCAGGAGATCATCGTCCAGGTCGCCAAGGAACCACTCGGCACGAAGGGCGCCCGCCTGACATCGCACGCGACCATGCCGGGGCGATTCCTGGTGTTCATGCCGACGGTGGACCACGTCGGCGTCTCGCGGAAAATCGAATCACGCGATGAGCGCGGCCGCTTGCGCGGAATCGTCCGCGAGTTCCGTGAGCAGAACGGTTTCACGGGCGGTGTCATCATCCGCACGGCGGCGGCAGCGCGACCCAAGGACGACATCGTCTCGGACCTCAGCTACTTCCACCGTATCTGGACCGAGATCCGCCAGAAGGCCGAAAACTCCCGGGCGCCCGCGGTCGTTTACCAGGAGCAGAGTCTCGTCGCCAAGCTGCTGCGCGACCTGCTGACCGAAGAGTTCTCAGCCATCCGCATCGACAGCCCGACGGAGCACCGCCGCGTGCTCGAGTTGGTCGAGCGCATCATGCCGTCGCTCGTCCCGAAAGTGAAGCTGTTCGAGAAGGAGTATCCGATCTTCGAGGAGTACGGCGTTCAGGCGGAGATTGATCGCGCCTTGCGCAGCAAGGTATGGCTGAAGTCGGGCGGCTCCATCGTCATCAACCAGACTGAGGCGCTCGTCGCCATCGACGTCAATACAGGCCGTTACGTCGGCAAGAAGACCGCCGGGCGCCTCGAAGACACCATCCTCAAGACGAATCTCGAGGCGGTGAAGGAGATCATCCGCCAGATCCGTCTGCGCGATCTGGGCGGCATCATCGTCCTCGACTTCATCGACATGGAGGAGAAGAAGAACCGCCAGAAAGTCTTTCAGACCGTGGAGCAGGAACTGCGGAAGGACCGCGCCCCGTCGAAGGCGATTCAGGTGTCCGACTTCGGCCTGGTCATCATCACGCGCAAGCGTGTGAAACAGAGCCTCGAACGCGTGCTGACCGACCCGTGCCCGTACTGCGCCGGCAGCTCGGTGATCAAGTCGAGTTCGACCATCTGCTACGAAATTCTTGCCGAGGTCAAGAAGATCAGTGCCGATCTCGACGGCCAGAGCCTCGTGCTGCGTGTCAATCCGGATATTGCGCGGGCGCTGCGTGACGAGGAGCGCGCGGTGTTCCGCGACTTGAAGCAGTCGCTGGGCCGCGACATCTCGGTCAAGTCCGACATGCAGCTGCATCACGAACAGTTCGACCTGATGGCTGTGGGATAACGTTCGAATCGTTCGAATCGTTCGAATCGTTCGAGTCGTTCGAGTCGTTCCGGGAGTTGCGCGAGCAGGGGCACACCGCCGCCGCGCCCGGCAATACCCGATTTCACTGCGCCTCCGCCCGACGCACTTGACAGGCCGACGCGGACGGATCTACTAATTACTTAATACTTAGTTGATCAGACCATGAGAATACCACACCCGACGCTGACCCCGCAGGAACTCGCCATCATGAAAATCGTCTGGCGCACCGACGAAGCGACGGTGCGCGACGTCTACGAGGCACTGCGCGAAACCCGGCCCGTCGCCTACACCACCGTAATGACGATGATGCGGATTCTGCGGGAGAAGGGATACCTGACCAAGGCGACCGGTGAGCGCGCGCACGTCTACCGGCCGGCAGAGCCGCGGCAGCAGGTCATTGGCGGCATGGTGCGCGACTTCCTCGATCGCGTCTTCGACGGTGCCTCCGACGCACTGCTCGTGCATCTCGCCCGCGACAACAAGCTCACGCCGAAACAGCGGCGCATCGTCCGGCAGTTGCTGGAAGAGAAGGACGCAGACAAGTGACGCCCGCTTCTCTGACCCGCGATCTGACGGCGTTTTCCATTCAGATCGGCCTCCTGGCTGTCGTCGTTGCCGTGCTGATGACACTCGTGCGCGTCCCGGCGCGCATCCGGTATGTGTGTCTGCGTCTGGCGCTTGTCGCCGGGCTGATGCTGCCGTGGCTGCTGCGCGCACCGGCAATTCCGCATCCGGTGGTGCTTGCGACGACGTCGCCGTCGTCACTCGAGCCGGTGGATCGGCCAGCCCGGTGGACCGTCCCGGCGCCAAAGGCGGCCCCGGCACCGATCGTCAGTTTGCCGTCCACGATCCCATGGCCGGACGTGATCGCCGGCGTCCTGCTCGCGGGGTTCGTACTGCGGGGGCTCTGGCTCGCGGTCGGATTGCTGCGTCTGCGAAGGATGAACGGTCGAGCGACCGAGGTCGACCTGCCCGAATACGCGGAACTGCAGGAGCAACTGGGAACCGCGGCACGAATCGCGCGGGTCGATGGACTGACGCAGCCGGCGACGTTCGGCGTCCGCAAGCCCGTCATCCTGCTGCCGGCTACCCTGGAGGCGGCGCCGTTCGCCTTGCGTCGCGCGGTCGTCACGCACGAGCTCTTTCATGTTCGCCGTCGCGACTGGCTGTCGGTGCTCGGTGAAGAACTCCTTCGCACTGTGTTGTGGTTTCACCCGGCCATCTTCTGGCTGACGGCAAGCATCCAGCTGGCGCGAGAAGAAATCGTCGACGAGTTGAGCGTGCGGCTTACCGGCGATCGCCGAACCTACATGCAGGCGCTGCTCGTGTTTGCCGACAGTGCGGGTCGACGTCCTGCGCCGGCGTTTGCGCACAGGCGTCAGCTGTTTCATCGGATTGTCAGCGTGTCAAAGGAGAAAGCGATGTCTGCTCCTCGCATCGTCATGTCGACAGGCGTCCTGGTGGCTGCGGTGGTCGCGACCAGCTGGTACGCGAGCGCGGTGTTTCCGATCGTCAGCGCCGCGCCTGCCGTACCGTCGCCGACGGCGCGCTCCACGCCGCCGCCGCAACTTCCCGTCGCGGCCGCGGTGCCGATTGGGGGCCCGCCGCTGGCCGCCGTTCAGGCTTCGGCCACCGCGAACACTCAGTCGCCGCGTCAGGTCACTCCTGAGAATCCGATTCCGCGCCGTACGCGCGGAGCCGCGCCCGCATGGCCCGCCCGGTTCGCGCGCGAGCACTTCGGTGTCGTCGTCAGTGCGCTGGTGACGCTTGATCACAACGGGCGCGTCGTCGCGGTCGACCGCAGTGGCTGTTCGGTGACGCAGCGCGGCAACGAGACAGCGGTCTGCCGTGCGTTCTTCGACGCAACCGCCGCCGCCATCCGCCAGTGGCAGTACGCGCGTCCGGCGCAGGCACCCATTCAGTTCACTGTTATGACGTCGTTCCGTCCTGGCGCCGAGCCGGCGATTACGCAGGGCGGGTCAGACTGGCTGGCGTATGTGCGCGAGACACAAGACAGCCTGCGGGTGCTTGCGGAAAACACCGGCGGCGTCGCGGTTACGCCGGCACCGAGCGCGAGTACCGAAGATTTCCTCAAGTCGCAGCTGGTCCGACTCGCCAGCCAACTTCGCGAAGTCGAGCGGGCGCACCGCCTCGTCCTGGAACGCTACAACGCAAACCATCCTGACGTGGAGGCGTTGCAACAGCAATATGCGCGACTCGGTGCCGATCTGGCTCGCGCGCGGGAACAACTGTCGCGCGTCGGCGTCGCGGAAGCGACTGCGCGGGACGCTGACGCCAATCGGAGGCAGGACGAAGAAGCGTTGCGAGCGAGGCTGAGAGAAGTCGAAGCGGCCTTGCAGGCGGCGAGGAGTGCACAGGAGCGGGCCGGATTGGAAGCCAGTCAGAGAGAACTCGACGCAGCGGCGCGAGCCCTGGAAGCGGCGCAGACGGCCAGACTGAATCGACTGATGAACGCTGACGTGTCCACCACCGTTGGACCGCCGCAGGCACGGGCAGCAGACGACCGCCCGTTGCGCGCACCGAGCGGCCGCGCGCCCGTTCGCGTCGGCGGTGCAATCGCTCCGCCGCGCGTTCTCGAACAGGCCAAACCTGTCTATACGCAGGAAGCGATGGCGGCGCGTGTCGAGGGAACTGTGGTGCTGGAGATAATCGTTGACGAACGCGGCTTCGTCCCCGACGCGCGCGTGGTGCGTTCGATTCCGTTGCTCGATCAATCGGCGCTGGAGGCGGTGAAACAGTGGCGGTTCACGCCGACGCTGGTGGACGGACAGGCGCTGCCTGTGATCGTTCAGGTCGAGATGACCTTTACTCTGAAGTGATTTCTTCGGCGTTCAGGCAGCAGATCAGCGTGCTAGCGGAGGGCCTCGGTCAGCACGCGGCCCTCCGCCTTCGGCAGCTGAACGCCACCCACGCGCGCCAACGTCGGGGCGATGTCCGCCGGAGTCGCGGCCCGGTCGTAGCGCCCCGCCTTGACGCCCGCCCCGAGCAGGATCAGCGGCACGCGCTGGTCGTAGTCGTACGGCGCGCCGTGCGATCCCGCTTCGGCGTTTGCGCGTCCGCCGAGCGGCCAGTTCGGTTTGGGGACGACGATGAGATCGCCGCTGCGGCCGTCGAAGTGTGTCAGCGCGGCGGCTCGAACCACCGGATCCGACGAACGGTCCGACAGCTGATCCTTCCGCAACAGCCGCTCGACGCCGGGAATACCGAGCACGGCGCGTTCAATGGCCGCCATCAGCGCCGCGTCGGCGCGCATGCGATCGAACACGCCGTCAGCGAAGCGGATGAAATCCGTCGCCGCGATGACGTAACGTCCGTTGGCCGGTGCCGGGCCGAATTTCGCAATGAGGATCTCCTCGATCCGGTCGCGCACATCCTCCTGTGCGACACGTCCGGCGCCGCGGGTGACAGGCACGTCGGCCACGCCATGATCGGAAGACAGTGCCAGCACGTAGCGCTCGCGCCCGACCTTGTCGTCGAGATGCCTGATCAGCGCCCCGAGTACATCGTCCTGACGGGCGACGGTATCCTCCAGCTCACGGCTGCCGGGCCCGAACGGATGGCCGACGGTGTCGGTCGAAGAGAAGCTCACTCCGAGGAAGTCGGTCGCCTCGCGCGCACCCAGTTGGAACGCGTCGATGAAGTCGATCGCCATGCGACCGAGATAGGCGTCGCTGAATGGGCTCGCCCGCCACAGCGCGACGGCATCGTCGCGACTGTTCGTCGCGCCTTTGATGTCGTGCGGGAAGAGTCCGGTCCATGGCTGCCGTGGCCGTTCGCCAACGCCGGCGTCGGCGTTGCGATACGTCTCGCGCGCATCGCGCAGCGTCCACGTCCTGCCGAAGTCGTTCTCGAACGAATCGCGCCCGAGAAACGCTTTGACCGCGCCGACGGGGTCCGTTGCATACGCGCGCGAGGTGACGAACGAGCCGACGCCCGCGCTCTCCTCGAACCAGGTGATGGCGTCACCGCCATGGCCGGCAAGACCAATGGCGCTGCGCGCTTTCATCGACAGCGTGACTACCCGCGTGCCGGGCCGTTGCTCGCGCAGCGCGTCAGCCAGCGACGCGGACATGGAGCGCCGGGCGCTTTTTCCGAGCTTCGACGCCCGTCCGTAGCTGATCAGCAGCGACTGTTCGTCATCGGTGCACTCGATGGTTCGCCGTGACTGCGGGTCCCACCAGTTGTCCGCAACCATGCCGTGAGTACGCGGCAGGGCTCCCGTGCTGATCGTGAAATGGCCCGCGCACGTGTCCGTATGCAGATATGGATAGGCGGCGCGCGTGAAGACGGCGCCGTCGGCCAGCAGCGTCCGGAACCCGTCGCGGAAATGTGAGGCGAAGACAGTCAGGTAGTCGGCTCGGAATTGATCGAGGACGACGATGACGACGAGGCGCGGCGGCTGCTGCGCGCCGGGCACGGCGGTCACAACAAGGATCGCCGCGCAGGCGGCGAGCAGTCGAAGCACGGGGCAATGTTAGATCGCTTTCGTCTATTGCGGCTTGACGATGACGATGTCACCGCTGAATGACGACGCGCTGAGCAACGCGCTGGCATCGCCGATCGTGCCGCGCAACACCTTCTGCAGGCGCTGCCGCTCAACGCCGCCCGGTCGCTGGAACATCTTCAGCACGAAA
>Ga0111539_10003548_pt1 | contig 20566 bp, 20 predicted proteins | sample RhiMethybrSRZTD1_FD_79667 | JGI IMG/M metagenome (GOLD analysis project Ga0111539, IMG submission 79667) | Populus rhizosphere microbial communities from Tennessee, USA - Rhizosphere MetaG P. TD hybrid SRZTD1 (version 2) (version 2) | ecosystem: Host-associated > Plants > Roots > Rhizosphere >...
AGCCTGAGGCCGCGGCGGAGCTGCGCGGCAAATACAAGCTCCTGCCCGAACTGCCGAAGCAGCTCGAGGACGACATCGTGCGCTACTACAAGGAGGCGTCGTCGTCGAAGAGCATGTCGCCGACCGGCGGCACCGCAGAGGCGGCCAAGGACGACCTGACCTTCTTCAACCTCGCCGTGGGCGGTCCTTCGCGGGGCATGGACGTGCTGCTCGACTCCAACCTCGACTGGGGGCAGGATCTCAAGGGGCTGGGCCGCTACATCGCCGAGCACCAGGCCATGGGGCTGCTCAACCTGCGCAGCGCCAACCGGGCGGTCGCCGGCGCCGGCCCCGGGCCCGAGGGCGCCATGACCAAGCTCGTGCTGTCCGAGCTGGGCCACGAGGCGGCCGCCGTCCTCACCGAGCTCAACGGCCCCGACACCGCCTTCATGGACGGCCCCGGGATGATGAGCAACCTGCTGGTGCTCATGCACCGCGGCATGTCGATCGCCGGGGGCACGTCCGAGATCAAGCGCAACCAGATCGGCGAGCGCATCCTCGGCCTGCCCCGCGATCCCCTGATCACGTGAGCCCGGCAGCCTCGGTCGGTCGGGGCGGGGGCGCGTCGTGACCGCCGCCGCCGTCCGCCCCGCCCGGGCCGGCGACGAGCACGACATCCTGCGCCTCGTCCGGGCCCTGGCCGAGTACGAGCGCGAGCCCGACGCGGTCGAGGCCACGGCCGACGGGCTCCGGGACCACCTCTTCGGCGACGACCCCCGCGTGTTCGCCCACGTGGCCGAGCGCGACGGCGCCATCGTGGGCATCGCCGTCTGGTTCCTCAGCTTCTCGACGTGGACCGGACGCCACGGCATCTACCTCGAGGACCTGTTCGTCGACCCCGAGGCCCGGGGCGACGGCGTGGCCCGCGCCCTCGTGGAGGCCCTGGCGGCCGAGGCCGCGGCGCGCGGCTGCCCGCGCCTGGACTGGGCCGTGCTCGACTGGAACGAGCCCGCCAAGGGCTTCTACCGGCGGCTCGGCGCCCGCCACAACACCGCGTGGGAGCCGTGGCGCCTCGACGGCGAGGCCCTGGCGGCGCTGCAGCACGGCGACGCCCGGCCCTGACGCCCGTTGACCGGGTCTGAGGTCACGGGCAGACTGCCGGTGACTTCGACCGTTGGGGGGTGCCGGTGGCCGGCATCGTGGGAGGGGCCGCGCGCCAGGTTCGCCGCGTGGTGCGCGACACCGGTCTGGACAGCCTGATCGTGTTCGTGACGAGCACCTGCAACCTGCGCTGCGGGTTCTGCTGCTACGCCGAGCACCTCAACACCGCGCGCGATATCCCGCTCGAGCACCTGCGGACGCTGGCCCGCACCGCGCCGCCGTTCCGCGCCCTCCTGGTGTCGGGCGGCGAGCCCTTCCTGCGACGCGACCTCGACCAGGTGATGCACGCCTTCACCGCCCGGGGCGTCGAGGCGGTCTCGATCCCGACGAACGGCTGGTACGACGACCGCACCCTGGCCACGCTCGGGCGGTTCCTCGACGCGGACCACCGTACGATCGTCAACCTCAGCGTGTCGGTCGACGGCTTCGGCCCCTACCACGACCGGGTCAGGGGTCGGGCCCGCTCGTTCGAGCGGCTGTGCCGCACGGTGCGCCGCCTCGAGGCGCTGCAGGCGGCCCACGCCAACCTGCGCGTCCGGCTCAACACGGTCGTGACGGCCGACAACGTCGCCGACGTCCGCGCCCTGATCGACTGGTGCGCCGCCACGTTCCCGGGCCTCGACGAGCACGCGCTCGAGGTCGTGCGCGACCTGACGGTGGCCGACGCCGACCACACGTCGGCCGACCGCCGCAGCCTCGCCGACCGCTACGTCGAGCTCGTCGACCACGCCGATCGCACCTACCGGGGTCGGGCGGAGCGCCGGGGTCAGGTGCCGGGCCTGCCCGACGGGCTGGGCAACGTGCTCGGCGCCGCCCACGCCGCGGCCGCCGCCTCGGTGAAGCGCGACCGCATCAACGGTGGGCGCTGGGGGTTTCCGTGCACGGCCGGCCAGCGCATCGCGGTCGTCGACGGCGAGGGGACGCTCAAGGCGTGCGAGCACCGCGGCGCGGTCGTCGACCTCGCGGAGCACGGTTGGGACCTCGGCGCGGCCCTGGCGTCGCCCGCCATGACCGCCGAGCGCCGGTCGATCGGCGTCGACGCCTGCGACTGCATCCACGGGTGCTTCGTCGGCAACAGCCTCCAGCACTCGCCGCGGGCCGTGGTCCGCCGCGAGATCCCGGCGGCCGTGCGCGTCCTGCTGCGGCGGCCCGCGTGAGCGGTCCGGGGGCGGCGGGGCCCGGCGCCCCCGGCGGCCCCCCGGTGCGGGTGGTCTGCTTCTCGGGCTACACGGCGAACCTCCGGGCGCGGGCGTTGGCCGACAGGCTGCGCGGCCTGGGCTGGGACGTGACCGAGAGCCGCGGGCGCGGGCGCCGCACGACCGCGTGGGAGATCGTCGCCACGGTGCTGCCGAACTGCTGGCTGGCCCTGACGATGCCGGCCGACCTCGCCCTCGGGTGCAAGCCGCACCCCAACGTGACCCTGCCCCTCGCCATCTGCCGCCGGCGCGGCATCCCCACCTGGCTCGACGTCGACGACCTCGACCACGAGTACCGCCCGGGCGTGGCCGGGCGCCTCGTCGCCTGGCTCCAGCGCCCCCATCCCCGCCGGGCCGACGTGGTCAGCTACCACCACCCGCTGCTGCGCACCCACCTGGTCGAGGGCCTCGGGTGCGACCCCGGGCGAACGCTGGCCGTGCCCCAGGGGGTGCACGCCGACCGGTTCGCCCGTCCCCGGGCGCCGCTCGCCCGGCACGACGGCCGGCCCCGGGTGGTGTTCGCCGCCCACCTCAACCTCGCCTGCGACCTCGACGTCGTGCTGGCCGCGTGGCCCGGCGTCCTCGCCCACCGGCCCACGGCCGTGCTGACGGTCGTCGGCGGCGGGGCCCGGCTCGGCGAGTTCCGGCGGGCGGTGCGGGCGCGTGGCGTCCACCGGTCGGTCGAGCTCGTCGGCGAGGTCCGGCCCGACGAGGTGCCCGCGTACCTGGCCGGCGCCGACGTGGCGGTGGCCTGGGCCACCGACCGGCGGGTGAACCGGCACCGGTGCTCGCTGAAGCTGCGCGAGTACCTGGCGGCCGGGGTGCCGGTCGTCTGCAACGACGTCGGCGAGCTGCGCGACTTCGCGGCGGTCACCTACCAGGTGCCCGACGGCGGCGACGTGCTCGTCGACCAGATCGTGCGCCTGCTCGACGGCGAGGGCGACGGGCGCGAGGCCGAGGGCCGCCGCCTGGCCCGCGACCTCGACTGGCACCCGATCGTCCGGGCCGCGGCGGAGGCGGTGGCGCAGCGGCTGGACCTCCCCGCGCCCTCGGTCGAGGCCGAGCGCCCACCCGCGCCCGCAGCCGCGACGCCCGCCGTCGCACACCCACCCGGCACAGCGGTGCCGGTGACGCTCGTGCCGGGTGCGCCCCGCCAGCCCGCAGGGTGACCGCGCCGTCGCGGCCCGCCGGGGGATCGACCGTCAGGTGTCGAGGACGACGCCCGCGACCGCGGCGCGGTGGTCGCCGTCGACGAAGCCGCCGATGACCTCGCACCGCTCGGGGGCGCCGCAGCTGACGCCCATCGGCCGGTTGACGCCCGGCGGGTTCTCGGCGCGCCGCCACGTCGAGCCGTCCCACACCTCGAGCCGGGGGTCGTTGCCCGACGCCACCGCGGCGCAGCCGTCGCCCGACCAGCAGTCGACGTCGATCACGCCGACGCCGGGCCGGATCGTCGCCGTCCAGGTGCCGTCGGCCAGCACGCCGAGCAGCCCCTGCGGGGCGTCGTCGACGTAGCCGGCCCGACCCACGGCGACGCACTCGCCCGGCGCGGTGCAGGCGACGTCCTCGAACGAGGACGAGGCACCGAGCCCGAGCCCGTCGAGCGGGAGGGGCGTCCACGTCGTGCCCCCCAGCTGGTGGGCCTGGGGCCCGATCCAGTTGGAGACGGCGACGCACGCTCCGGGGGCGGTGCACGAGAGCCCCGCGGTCGTGCCCGACCGGTCCGGCAAGAGGCCGAGCTCCGTCCAGGCGGCGCCGCCCGTCCACACCCAGGCGATGTCGGGCCCGCCGTTGAAGGCGGTCGTCGTCGCCAGGCACCACGTCGTGGTCGGGCACGAGAGACCGGTCACGCCGGAGGCGCGGTGGTCGGAGATGGTCGCCAGCGCCTGCCACGCCGTGCCGTCCCAGTGCCGGCTCCACGTCGACCCGAGGTCGGACCCGGTCGCCATGCAGCTCGACGGCGACGGGCAGTCGACGTGGCGGAGGTCGACGTCGCCGGCCTGCTCGACCGTCCAGGCATCGCCGTCGAAGCGCTGGAGCGTGGGCGTCACGAGCGGGCCTTCGGCGGGTGTGCGCAGCGTCCAGGCCGAGCCGACGGCGACGCAGTCGGCGTCGCCGGCGCACGACACGGCGGCGAACACCTCGCCGGGCGACGTCCCCGACGGCAGGACCGTGTCGACCCACGACACACCGTCGAACCGCTGGGCCACGCTCGCGCCGACCGACGTGCAGTCGGTCGGCGACGCGCAGGCGAGGGCGGTCGCCGGGGTGGCGGCGTCGGTGACGGACCCCGTCCAGCCACCGCCGTCCCAGCGGGCGAGCACGGTGGGGCTGGGCGGCGAGCCCGATCCGGCGACCGACAGGACCGTGCAGTCGGTCGGCGACGAGCACGAGACGGTGCCGGGCTCGGTCGGCACGGCGCCGCCGGGATAGGTGATCGCCTCCGCCGTCCAGGCGGCCCCGTCCCACCGCAGCACCTCGGCCGGCACCGGGCCCAGCGGTCCGGTCCAGTAGTCGGCCCGCACCCCGGCGGTGGCGAAGCAGGCGGTGGCGGTGGCGCAGTCGAGGTCGAGGGCGCGCGTCTGGTGGTCGAGCGTGACGACCGGCGACCAGGCGGCGCCGTCCCACGTCGACGAGGTCACCGTGGCCGGCGTCGGCCACCCCTCGATGCCGAAGTCGGCCGTGACCAGCAGGCACGCGTCGGCCGAGGTGCACGACAGCTGCGGGTCGGTGCGCATCATCCCCGTCGGCAGCGGCACGGCGGGAGCCCACGCCGTGCCGTCCCACCACGACGACGACGAGCCGTCGACCTGCAGGCACCCGCCGCCGGGGACGCAGTCGAGCGCCGAGCCGAAGGGGTCGTCCCCGACGGGCGCGGGCGGCACGACGGCGAGGGTGGAGCCGTCGTCGTGGAAGTCGATGTCGCCGAGGATCAGGCAGTCGTCGGTGGCGACGCACGTCACGCCCCGCACGGCGCCGAGGGCGACCGGCACCGGCACGCGCTCCCACCCGGAGCCCGCCTGGTGCAACACGACCGCCTCGGCCGAGGTCGGGAGCGTGCCCAGGCTGCCGACGGCGACGCACGCCCCCGGCTGCGGGCAGGCCACGTCGACGAGCGTGACCCGGTCGGCCACGGGCGCGACCGCGGGCTCGACCGGCTGCGGCGTCCATGCGGCCTCGACGATGCATCCCGAGGCGAGCAGGACGGCGAGCGGGGCGAGCGCAGCCCACCAGCGCCGGTGCGGTCGTCTGGCACTGGCCGTTGCGTCTCGCATGCCGTTCCCCCCGGTCGGCGCCCCAACATCCCGCGGGCACGGCCGCCTGCGGGGCGACGTTGCCAGTGGTTGCTGGGATCCTGCCACACGCGACGGCGACGCGCCGCCACGGCCCGCCGGGGGTGCGAGCAGCCCGCCGCCCGGCGGCGGGGCCCTTGACTTTCCCGGCAGGAAAGTGGAGTATCCTTTCCAACCAGGAAAGTGAAGGATCCGATGACCCCAGACATCTCCCCCACCGAGGCCCGCCTCGCCCTCGGCACCGTCGAGCACCGCCGCCAGCAGGTCGTCGACGAGATCGACATGCCCCGCTGGTACTGGTGGGGCCTCGCCGTCGCCTGGGTGGCACTCGGCGTCGTGGTCGACCTCGGCAACCCGGTCGCCACCACGATCGTCACGCTCGCGTTCGGCGCGGTCCACGCCGCGGTGGCCCAGCGGGTTCTGTCGGGCCGGCACCGCACCCGCGGCGTCAGCGTGCGGGCCGAGCTCGCCAACCGCCACATCCCGGCCCTGGTCATCGGCTACGTCCTGGCGCTCGGCGCGCTGACCACCGCACTCGGGTTCCTGGCCGCAGCCGACGGCGCCGCCCATCCCACGACGATGGCCGGCGTCGTCGCCGGCCTGGCGCTGGCGCTGGGCGGGCCCGACCTCATGGCGTGGGCGCGGCGGCGGGGCGCAGGCGGCGACGCGTGACCGCCCCGCGGTTCGACGAGCTCATCCACCCGAGCACCCGCCTGTCGATCGTCGCGCTGCTGGCCGCCGCCGACTGGTCGGACTTCTCGTTCGTCCGCGACCGGCTCGACCTCTCCGACTCGGCGCTGTCGAAGCAGCTCAGCACGCTCGAGGGCGCGGGCTACGTCGCGGTCGACCGGCCCCTGGTCGGCCGGAGGCGACGGGTGCGGGCCCGCCTCACCGCCACGGGTCGCGCCGCCTTCGAGGGCCACGTCGCCGCCCTCCGGGCGGTGATCGAGTCGGCCGACCCGACGGCCGCCGACGAGGGGCCCACCGGGCGGGGCGAGGCGGCCGACGCCGCCCCGATGCGGTGATGTCGCGGCGACGTCGTGGCGAGGGCGCCGTCAGCGGCGCGCGGCGCGCTCGGTCGCCGGTCGGGGGCGCTCCTCGACCTCGTGACCCGGATCGAGGTCGGCGACGTCCGACAGCCGCAGCGGGGTGAAGCGACCGGGCGACGCTGCCACGATCGGCTCCGTCACCAGGCAGACGTGGTCTCCGCCCTCGTCGACCAGCACCGTCCGCCGCACGACGAGGCGGTGCGGGCAGGCTGCGAGCAGGGGAACGCCCTCGGGCCCGGGCTCGGTGTCGACGAGCGAGAACTTGTCGACGTCGTCGCCCGACCGGGTGCCGAACAGCTCGGCGACCGCCCGGTCGGCGTCGGTGAGCAGGTGCACGGCGTAGTGCGTGGCGAGGAGGCCGACCCGGTACGTGTGGTTCGCCTTCGAGAGCCAGACGCAGTAGCGCCCGGGGTCGATGCTGCTCTGGGCGTGGAACCCGACGAGGCAGCCCGCCCGCTCTCCACCGCTCGCGGTCGTCACGACCGCCATCGGTGCGTCGAGCGACGCCATGATCCGGTCGAAGGCGTCACGGTCCATCGGGGGTCCTCTCGTAGCGCAGGAACAGCACGTCACCGGACCGGCCCGCGTGGGCGAGGCGGAAGTCGACGAGGTCGGACCCGGGGGGCGCGAGGGCGATGGGGAGGGGGTCGCCGCCCATCACCGGCGAGAGCGTCAGGCACAGCTCGTCGAGCAGGCCGGCGGCCACGATCTGGCCGAGCAGGGTGGGGCCGCCCTCGCACAGCACGACCCGCAGGCCGCGCGCCGCCAGCGCGTCGAGGGCGACCGCCGGGTCGACGTGGTGGTCGCCGGCCACGACCACCTCTGCGTGGCGGGCCGCCTCGTCCAGCCGGCGGGGGTCGGCGTCGGCCGACGTGACGACGAGGGGACGGGGCGCGCCGACCGCGGCGTCGCTACCCGCGCCCGTCCCGGCCGTGCCGGTGCCCGGCCCGGCGAAGAGGGGGATCGACCAGTCGAGCGCCAGCGAGCGGGTCACCACCGCGATCGGCGGGATCGGGGACCGTCCCGCCCGCTCGCGGGTGGCACGGTCCGCATCGGGCAGGCGCGCCGGGCCGTACCGCTCGCGGCGCACGGTCTCGGCGCCGACGAGCACCACGTCGGCCACCGAGCGCATGCGCCGGAACAGCTCGGCGTCGGTGCCGCTCGACAGCGCCCCGACGCGGCCCCCGACGGCAGCGGAGCCGTCGAGCCCGCCGACCATGTTCGCCAGCACCCAGCACCGGTCGCCGGCCCCGCGGTCGACGGAGGCGTACGGCGCCAGCGCGTCCTCGATGTCGTCGGCGGCCACGAGCCTCTGCACGGGACCGTTCCTACCCCGCCGGACCGGTCGCGCGACAGGCGGGGGGCGGGCGCGTCGCCGACCGACTCCGGCGACCGTCGTCGGGGTACGCACCACCTGCGGTCCGATGAACCGGGGGGAACGATGTCCGACGACCAGCTGCCCGAACGCGAGAGCCCGGACGAGCGCGCCGACCGCGAGCTCATCGAGCTGCTCAACGAGCTGCGGGTGGCGCTGCCCGGCGTGCAGGTCCTGTTCGCCTTCCTGCTGACGATCCCGTTCGCACAGCGCTTCGAGGTGCTCGACGCCGGCGATCGGCGGATCTACTTCGCCGCGGTCGTCGCCACCGCCGCCGCCACGCTGTTCCTGGTCGCGCCCACGGCCCACCACCGCATCCGCTTCCGCGACGCCGTGAAGGAGCACCTGCTGCGGGTGGCCAACCTGTTCGCCCTGGCCGGCCTCGCCTGCCTGGCGTTCGCGATCACCGCGGCGACGTTCGTGGTCACCGACGTGATCTACCCGGGAACCCTGCCGCGGGTGATGGCGGCCACCCTGGCGGGCGCCTTCGTGGTCGGGTGGTTGGTCGTGCCGCTCCTCTTCCGACGCTCCGCCACGCCGGAACGGCCCTCCGAGCGGCGGGGACCGACCGACGGGAGCCGCAGCCCGGTCGCACCCGGGCCGGCCTGAGGGCCGAGGTCAGACGACCTCGGGGACGCCGGTCGCAGGGGCCGCGGCCGCGGACGGGGCGGGCACGTCGTCGAGCACCCGGACGCCCGCACCGCACGCCAGCCGCAGCAGCCGGCGCCCCGGCAGGCGGTCGCACACCAGCGCGACGTCCTGCGTACCGGCGTGCTCACGCACGGCCGTGACCAGGTCTCGGAGCCCGTGGCGCGACGCCAGCACGGCCTCGCGCAGGTCGACCACGACCGCCCGGCCGCGGCCCAGCCCCACGAGCCCCGAGGCGACGTCCGGGAGGGTGCGGTCGACGACACCCCGGACGGTGAGCATGACCTCGTCGCCCCTGGTCCTGACGTCGATGCGCGCGGACATGCCCCCTCCTCCCGATCGTGACGAGCCCGACGGGCGCCTACCCGGCGGTCGCGGACACAAACGGGAAAGGTTCCGGCGGGCGGTCGGTCAGGCCGTCGACCGGCCCAGCGTGTCGGCGGCGTAGGCGTTGCGCTCGCCGAGCGGCCGGGCCGGGCCCCGGGTGGTGTCGACCACCGTCTGCCGCTCGAGCTCGCAGTTGACCTCGGCGCCCAGGATCACGACGTACGCCGTGATGTACAGCCACAGCATCATGACCACGATCGCCCCGAGGGCACCGTACGTCTCGTTGTAGCTGCCGAAGTTGGCGGTGTAGATCGAGAACCCGATCGAGGCCACGACCCAGACGACGGTGGCGAGCACCGCCCCCGGTGAGACCCAGCGCCAGCGGGCGGCGTCGCGGTCCGGCGCCCAGCGGTAGAGCACGGACAGCGCCACCATGGCGACGACCGCGAGGACGGGCCAGCGTGCGATCTGGAGGGCCAGGCGCAGGGTGCCGGTGGACCCCGAGTCGTCGAGGCCGTTGGGCGCCACCATCCCGCCGAGCGCGAGCAGCGCCACGACGACCGCGCCCACCGTGAGCAGGAGGGCGAGCCCCCGGAGGCGGAGGAACTTGCGGTCGTCGACCTCGTCGTACGCGAGGGTCAGGGCGCCCATGAGGTGCTTCATCCCGCTCGACGCCGACCAGAGGGCCAGGGCGAGGCCGACGAAGACGCCGGCCCGGAGGCCCGACGGCGAGCTGTCGATCACGCTCTCCAGCTGCGACGACACGAGGTCGCGGACCTCGGTCGGCGCGGCGCGCAACGAGTCCTCGACCGTGCTCTGCACGTCCGCCGGGTCGGCGACCAGCCCGTAGAGCGACACCAGGGCGACCAGCGTCGGCACGAGCGCCAGCAGGGCGAAGAAGGCCACGCCCGCGGCCAGGAGGGGCACGTCGTCGGCCTTCATCTGCGCCTTGAGCCGGACCACGACGTCCTTCCACCCCCGCGCCGGGATCTGGCCGGGACGGTCGGCCTCCCGCCCCCGGTCGCCCGGCTCGCCCCGGATCTCGCTGTACGGCGCGTCGTCGGTCATGTCCCTCGCCTACCCGCGCCCCCGCCGGTCATGCATCCGTGGTCGGCAGCGGCCGGGCGGGCGCGCGTGTGACCCTCCCGGCCCGGGGGTAGGCACGTCTGGTGCCCGCCTCTCCCCCATTGCCCGCGGCACGAGGGCCCGTCAGCCGCGCGCTCGTCGCCACCCTCCGCCGCGCTCCCGGGACGACGCTCCCGCCGCCGTCCGCCGCCGACCTGGCCGATCCCTGGGGTGACGACGTCCAGCTGGCGCTGTACCTGACGTTCGAGCTGGGCTACCGGGGGTTCGCGGGCGTCGACCCCGGGTGGGAGTCGGATCCCGGCCTCGTCGACACCGCCCGGGCATTGCGGGCGGCGTTCCTGGCCGCGGTGCGGGACGAGGTGGGCACCGTCACCGCCTCGTCGGCGGGCGAGGCCCGCGATGCGCTGGTCGCCAGCGCGTCCGGCGACGGCCCGTCGCTGTCGCGCTGGATCGCCGACAGGGGCACGCTCGAGCACCTCCGCGAGCTCGCCGCCCACCGCAGCGCCTACCAGCTCAAGGAGGCCGACCCCCACAGCCTGGCGCTGCCGCGCCTCCCCGCCGGCCGGGCCAAGGCCGCGTTCGTCGAGATCCAGGCCGACGAGTACGGCAACGGCGAGCCCGGCGAATCCCACCAGGAGCTGTTCGCGTCGACGCTCCGGGCGCTCGACCTGGACGACCGCTACGGCGCCCTCCTCGACCTCGTGCCGGCCGCGACGCTCGCCACCGTGAACCTGCTGTCGCTGTTCGGCTCGTCACGGGCCCACCTCGGGGCCTGCGTGGGCCACCTCGCGCTCTTCGAGATGACGTCGGTGGGCCCGATGGGCCGCTACGCCGCCGCCGTGCGCCGCCTGACCGGCAGCGAGACCGGGGCCCGCTTCTACGACGTCCACGTGCTCGCCGACCAGCACCACCAGCGCCTGGCGCTCGACGGGCTGGTCGTGCCGTTCGTCGCCGACGATCCCGCCCTGGCCGCCGACGTCGTGTTCGGGGCGCGGGCCCTGGGGGCGGTCGAGGGCCGGTTCACCGCCCACGTCGTCGACTGCTGGGAGCGGGGGGTCACCTCGCTGCGCCGCCCGCTGGCCCGCGCCGGCACGACGGCGGCGGCCTGACCGCAGCCCGACGCGGGCGCACCTACCGCACGCGGCGGGAAACGAGCCCGCTCGCCCGCGACAGCGCCAGGATGCTGTGCTCGCCGACGAGGTGGGCACCGCCGACCAGGACGAACGCGGCGCCCGGCCCGGCGAGCATCGTCTCGATGCGCGGCACCCACGCCCGGTTGCGCTCGACGAGCAGGCGATCGTGGAGGCGGGGATGGTCACGGCGCATGACGCGGTCCTGGTCCTCGGAGACGGCGAGGTCGCCCTCCATCCACGCGGCGACCTGGCGGTCCATCTCGGTGGCTCCCGACGCGACCCGATCGACGGTCCACATCAGGTACTCGAGCTCCAGCCTCCGATCCATGCCGGCGAACCACGAGAACGTGGCCTCGGGGTCGCCCAGCTCGGACCGGACAGGCACACCCGCCGCCCGGGCGAGACCGGTGATCACCGCGTCGACACCGAGCGCGCCGTCGACGCCGGCCTGCGACCGCAGGGCCTCCTCCAGCACCTGCCCTGCCGCCCAGGGCCGCAACCCCTCCAACGTCGCAGGGTCCACGCCCACCCGAGCCGCGACCATGTCGAGGCTGCGACGCTCGGCGTCGTCGAGCTGTGGTGACAGCGGTTCGTCAGCGAGCGCGGCGGCCGGAAGCAGGGGACTGCGGGCCAGCTCCTCCCGGTCGGCCTCGCGCCACAGCTCACGGCTGCCCTCGACCGCGTCTCGGATGTCGTCGGTCAGCCACTGGTCGACGGGCCGGAGGCCGACCGTCTCACCGAACAGGGTGACCCGCGACGCCGCACGCTCGATGACCCACATCGCCGGACCTCGCACGCCTCCAGGATCACACGGCCGGTGCCGCTCCGCCCGCCTACGCTCGCCGCCGTGGGGAGCCCGAGCGTCCGTCCGAGAGGCCTCGAAGCCGACGTCGACGGCGCGTCGTGGGAGGCGCCGCTGACCGGCTCGGGCGCCGTCGTCCTCGGGCCCCTCGAGGTCACGGTCTCGCTCGGTGCCGCCGGCACCGAGCTCGACTGGTCGGTCGCCAACCGCGGGGACGCGCCCGTGGCCGTGCGATCGGTGCGGCTCGTGTGGGACGTCACGCACGTGGTCGGTCCCCTGCGGTTCTTCCGGAACGGGTACCAGTCGTGGTCGCCCACCGGCGTGGCCACGCTCGGCGTCGACGTCGACCCGTCGACGGTGGCGCGCTTCGAGTTCCTCCAGGCGGTGCACCACGCCGACCAGCGCACCGTGTCCCGACCCGGGGAGCTCCGGTCCGAGTGGGTGACGCTCCTGGTCGACGACCGCGCCGCCCCCGTGCTCGTGGGGTTCGAGCGGGGCGACACGCACGACGGCACCCTCCGCCTCGCCCCCACCGACCGCGCCGCCGCGCCGGCCGAGCTGCGGACCGAGGCCTTCCTGGGCGACGCCGTGCTGGCGCCGGGGACGTCTCGCCGCCTCCACCGCGTGGCGGTCGACGGCGGTTCCGAAGGGCCCGCCGGTGCGACCGCACTCCTCGACCGGTGGGCGTCGCGGGTCGGCGCCGCCGCGTCGGCTCGGGTCGACGGCCCCTACCAGGCGGGCTGGTGCTCCTGGTACCAGTACTTCACCGGCATCACCGAGGACATCCTCCGGCGCAACCTCGCGCTGGCCGACGACTGGCCGTTCGACGTGTTCCAGCTCGACGACGGCTTCCAGGCGGCGATCGGCGACTGGCTCGACCCCGCCCCGTCGTTCCCGGGCGGGCTGCCCGCCGTGGCCGACGCCGTCACCGCCACGGGGCGGACCGCCGGCGTGTGGCTGGCGCCGTTCCTCGCCGCGCCCGGCTCGCGCCTCGCCACCGACCACCCGCACTGGACCGCCCGCACGGCCGACGGCCGGCATCCCCTGCGGGCCTGGTGGAACCCCGACTGGGGCGGCGGCGACGGCTTCCACCACGCCCTCGACACGACCCACCCCGAGGTCCTCGCCCACCTCGAGGGCCTGGCGGCGGAGCTGGTGGCGATGGGGTTCGGCTACCTGAAGCTCGACTTCACCTTCGCGCCGTCGGTCGACGGCCGGTGGCACGACCCGAGCCGCACCCCCGCCGAACGGGTGCGGGCCGGCTACGACGCCATCCGGCGGGGGGCGGGCGAGCAGACCCTCGTGCTCGGCTGCGGCGTCCCGCTCGCCCACGTCGTGGGTGCGGTCGACGCGTGCCGCATCGGCCAGGACGTGGCGCCGCTGTGGTCGCTGACGCCCGACGACGAGATCGTGCCGGGCTACCTGGGCATCCAGCCGGCGACCCGGCACGCCGCCGTCAACACGGCCTCCCGCGCCTTCATGCACCGGCGCCTCTGGCTCAACGACCCCGACTGCCTGATGCTCCGCACCACCGACACCCGGCTGTCGGCCGCCGCCCGCGACGCCTGGGCCCGCGCCGTCGGCGTGTCGGGCGGGCTGGCGCTGGTGTCCGACGACCTGTCCCTGCTCGACCGCGACGCCCACGCGCTGCTCGACGAGACGCTGGCGCTCGGCCGCGCCAGCGACGACGACGCCCGCCGGGGACGCCCGGTGGTCGTGCCCGACCTGCTCGACACCGCCACGCCCACGACCATGGAAGCGGCCGGCCACCGCCTCACGATCGACCCGGCATCGGGCGCCGCCACGTTCACGGTCACGACGGGCTGACCGGGTCCGGGCGCGTGCGGCGGAGGCCGCGGCGAGCTCTCACGGCTCGAGGTACGCCTCCTCGAGGTCGAGCTCGTGCTCGAGCCGGTGCATCACCTCGTTGCTGATGTCGCCGCCGTTGCGCAGCTCGACGATCGCCCGCCGCTCGGCGCCGTAGAGCCGTCGGAGCACCTGCTGGCGCACCCGCGACTCGTCCTCGTAGCCGTCGTCCTCGATCTTCCCGGCACGCGCCGCGAAGCGGCGCTTGCGCTGCTCGTAGTACCCGCGGGCGCGGCCGAGCGTCTCGTCCCCCGCCCACCCCTCGCCCGCCATGACCTCGAGCTCGGTCAGCGCCGCCTTGCTCGCCGTCAGCCGGGCCACGACCTCCTCGTGCTCCTCCTCCCGGCCGTCGGCCACGACGCCGAGGCGTCGGATCAGCGCCGGCAGGGTGAGCCCCTGCCCCACGAGCGTGACGAGGACCACCGCGAACGCCACGAACACGATCAGGTCCCGGCCGGGCAGCCGGGAGCCCGCGTCCGTCTCGAGCGGCAGCGCCAGTGCCGTGGCCAGCGTGACGGCGCCCCGCAGGCCGCTCCAGGCCACCACCACCCGCGGGGCGGCGCCCACCCGTCGCTCCCGCTGCTGCGGTCGGCGGTCGAGCGCTCGGATGACGTAGGGCGTGGTGAACAGCCACGCGAACCGGGCGCCGACCACGGCGACCGACACGAGCGCGGCGTCGGCGACCAGCTCGGCGACCGACCGCCCGGTGAGCCCGTCGACCACCACCGGGAGCTGGAGCCCGATCAGCACGAACAACGTGGCGTTGAGGAGGAACGTCAGGATCTCCCACACCGCGAACGCCTGGAGCCGGGTCGGCGGCGAGGCCAGCTCGGGCGCCCGCCAGCCGAGGTAGAGACCGGCGGTCACCACGGCCAGCACGCCCGACACGTGCAGGTGCTCCGCCGGCAGGAACGCCGCGTACCCGGTGATCAGCGCGATCGTGATCTCCGTCGCCGGATCGTCGAGCCTGCGGCGGATCTCGCCGATCACGTACCCGACCGCCAACCCGAGGGCCACGCCGCCCACCACGCCCAGGACGAACGCGGCGCCGGCGTCCACCAGCGAGAAGGTCCCGCCCACCGCCGCCGCCAGCGCCACGCGGTAGCCGACCAGGGCAGCGGCGTCGTTGACCAGGCTCTCGCCCTCGACCAGGTCGACGATGCGCCGCGGGGCGCCGAGGCGGCGCATGATCGCCGTCGCCGCCACGGGGTCGGTGGGCGACACGATCGCCCCCAGAGCGAACGCCATGGGCCACGGCAGGTCGAGGACGAGGTACCCCACCGCCGCCACGAGGACCATCGTGAAGAGGACGAGGCCGATCGAGGTCAGCGTCAGCGCCCGGGCGTAGCCCCGCAGGGCCCGCAGGTCGGCGAAGAACGCCGAGGCGTACAGGAGCGGCGGCAGGAAGACGAGCAGCACCAGATCGGGGTTCAGCTCGACCTCGGGCAGGCCCGGCACGAGCCCGAGGGCCAGTCCACCGATGACCAGCACGATCGGGTAGGGGACGCCGATGCGGCTCGCCAGCGCGTTCAGCACCGACACCGACACCAGCACCGCGGCGAGGGCGACCTCGAAACCTTCCACGCCCGAGAGTCTGGCGGCGGCACGGCGGAACGGCTCGGGCGGGCCCCGGGCCGACGGGCGTCAGCCCACGATCGTGCGGACCACCCACCGGGACTTGCCGATGCGGCGGGTGCGCTCGAACCCGGCACGCTCGAACATCGCCAACGTGCCGTTGTGGAGGAACGAGGCCGACACCTTCCGGCCCTCGGCGTCCTCGGGGTAGCTCTCGACCGTCCCGCCGCCGAGCCGGGCGATCTCCTCGAGCGCGCCGGCGAGGCCGGCGGCGGCGACACCCCGCCGGCGATGCCGCTTGTCGATGAAGAAGCAGGTGATGCGCCAGTCGGGCAGGTCGTCGAGGCCGGCCTCGTAGGCCTTCCGGTTCTTGATCCGCGGCAGCTCGTCGGGCACGCCGAACTGGCACCAACCGACGCAGGTCGCACCGTCGTAGACGAGGGCGGCGTGCGCGTCTCCCGCCCGGACCCGTGCCTCCTTCTCGGCGCGGTTCAGCTCGGCGCTCGTGCCCCAGCCCGGGCCGGCGGGGTGGAAGCCCATGCACCAGCAGCCGCCCCACACCCCGTCGTGGGCCTCGACCAAGCGGGCGAAGTCGGGCCAGGTCCCGGCGTCGAGCGCCTTCGTCGTGTAGTCGGGCACGGGCGTCACCCGCCGGTGGGTGGGCACGCCATCGTCGCCGCCATCCCGCTCATCGCACCCCCCGGAGCCGGGTGCAGCGTACGGCCTCGCCCCCGCCACCGTGGTCCGGTGACCGGTCCGGTCGGAACCGGTCACCGGAGCCGGTGACGTCGGTCAGTCGAGGTCGAAGCGGTCGAGGTTCATGACCTTGTCCCACGCCGCCACGAAGTCGCGCACGAACCTCTCCTGCCCGTCGTCGGAGCCGTAGACCTCGCACAGGGCCCGCAGCTGCGAGTGCGAACCGAACACCAGGTCGACGGCGGTGCCGGTCCACCGGACCTCGCCCGTGGCGCGGTCGCGGCCCTCGAACACGTCCTCGGACTCGGCGGACGCCTTCCACTCCGTGCTCATGTCGAGCAGGTTGACGAAGAAGTCGGTGGTCAGCGCCCCGGGCCGGTCGGTGAAGACGCCCTCGGTGGACCGGCCGACGTTGGCGTTCAGGGCCCGCATGCCGCCGATGAGCACCGTCATCTCCGGGGCGGTCAGCGTCAGCTGGTTGGCCCGGTCGAGCAGCAGGGTCTCGGGCGACAGCTTCTCCTCCCCGGCCCGGGCGTAGTTGCGGAACCCGTCGGCGATCGGTTCGAGCACCGCGAACGTGTCGACGTCGGTCTCCTCCTGGGAGGCGTCCATGCGCCCCGGCGTGAACGGGACCGTGACCTCGTGCCCGGCGTCCCTCGCGGCCTGCTCGACGGCCGCGCACCCGCCCAGCACGATCAGGTCGGCGAGCGACACCCTCGTGCCGCCGGACTGCGCGCCGTTGAAGTCCTGCTGGATCCCTTCGAGGGCCTGCAGCACGGTGGCGAGCTCGGCCGGCTCGTTGGCCTCCCAGTCCTTCTGCGGTGCGAGGCGGATCCGGGCCCCGTTCGCCCCGCCCCGCCTGTCGGTGCCGCGGAACGTCGACGCCGACGCCCACGCGGTCGAGACCAGCTGCGGGATCGACAGCCCCGACTCGAGGACCTTGCCCTTGAGGGCGGCGATGTCCGCCTCGCCGACCAGGTCGTGGTCGACCGCGGGGATGGGGTCCTGCCACAGCTGCACCTCGGGCACCCACGGCCCGAGGAAGCGCGAGACCGGCCCCATGTCACGGTGCAGCAGCTTGTACCACGCCTTGGCGAAGGCGTCGGCGAGCTGGTCGGGGTTCTCGTGGAAGCGGCGGGCGATGGGCTCGTAGATCGGGTCGGCCCGCAGCGCCAGGTCGGTCGTCAGCATCATGGGCGCGTGCCGCTTCGACGGGTCGTGCGCGTCCGGCACGGTGTCGCGGGCCGCGGGATCGGTGGGGGTCCACTGCTTCGCCCCCGCGGGGCTCTCGGTCAGCTCCCACTCGAAGCCGAACAGGTTGTCCAGGTAGCCGTTGTCCCACTGCACGGGGGCGGTGGTCCAGGCGCCCTCGAGCCCGCTGGTGAGCGTGTCGGGACCCTTGCCGCTGCCGAAGGTGTTCCTCCAACCCAGGCCCTGGTGGTCGATCGGGCAGCCCTCGGGCTCGGGGCCCACGTACTCCTCGCCGACCGCGCCGTGGCACTTGCCGAACGTGTGGCCGCCGACGATGAGCGCGACGGTCTCCTCGTCGTCCATCGCCATGCGGGCGAAGGTCTCGCGGATGTCGTGGGCCGCCGCCACCGGATCGGGGTTGCCGTTCGGCCCCTCGGGGTTCACGTAGATCAGGCCCATCTGCACGGCGCCGAGCGGTCCGGAGAGCTCGCGGTCGCCGCTGTAGCGCTCGTCGCCGAGCCACGTGTCCTCGGGTCCCCAGATGATCTGGTCGGGCTCCCAGATGTCCTCGCGGCCGAATCCGAACCCGAACGTCTGGAACCCCATCGACTCGAGGGCGACGTTGCCGGCGAGGACGAGCAGGTCGGCCCACGAGACCTTCTGGCCGTACTTCTGCTTGACCGGCCACAGCAGCCGCCGCGCCTTGTCGAGGTTGGCGTTGTCGGGCCAGCTGTTGAGGGGGGCGAAGCGCTGTGCGCCCTCGCCGCCGCCGCCCCGGCCGTCGGCGATGCGGTAGGTGCCGGCGGCGTGCCAGGTCATGCGGATGAAGAGCGGCCCGTAGTGGCCGTAGTCGGCCGGCCACCACTCCTGCGACGTGGTCATCACCTCGACGAGGTCTCGCTTCAGCGCGTCGACGTCGAGGCCCTTGAACTGCTCGGCGTAGTCGAAGTCCTCGCCCAGCGGGTTGCCGTGGGGCGAGTGCTGGTGGAGCACCTGCAGGTCGAGCTGGTCGGGCCACCAGTCCTGGTTCGTCCTGGGCCGGCTGTCCTTGACCGTGGGTGCCGGGATCGCTGGGTTCTCGCTCTCGCTCTCAGACACTGCTGATCATCCCCTCTCTCGGTGGTCCTTCTGATGGCTGCTCTCGACGTCGGTCGCTCTGGTTCTCGGCGGTGGTGGTCGTCAGGGGGCGGACGCGGCCCGTCCGGCGTCAGCCGTCGGAGGGGACGCCGGTCGCCGCCGCGCACTCGGGGCAGCGCCCCCAGTAGATGACCTCGGCTTCGTCGACCTCGTAGCCGGAGTCGTCCGCAGCCGTGAGGCACGGCGTGTCGCCGACCGCGCAGTCGACGTCGACCATGCGGCTGCACGTCCGGCAGATGAGGTGGTGGTGGTTGTCACCGACCCGGTCCTCGTAGCGGGCCGGCGACCCGGCGGGCTGGATGCGCCGGAGGATGCCCTTGTCACCGAGGGCCGCGAGCGCGTCGTACACGGCCTGACGGGAGATGGCGCCGATCTGCGACCGGACGACCGTGTACACGTCGTCGGCCGTGCTGTGCGGTCGATCGGACACCGCCCGCAGGACCGCCAGTCGCTGGGCCGTGACGTGCAGCCCGTGCCGGCGGAGCAGCGCATCGTTGTCCTCGGGTGTGACCTTGGACACAGGACGATCCTAGCCTCGTTCTGGTGTGCGTCCAGATCCGTTTCGATGCCAGCTCCGGACAGGCTCGCTGACGCTTCCTGACGTCGGCCCGCGGCGTGCCACGGGTCGGTGAGCGGGCGAGGGGCAGCGTGCCCCGCAGCTGAGCCCAGGGCGAGGTCAGCCCCCCGGACTCCGCAGATCCCGGCTCCGCGGTGATGCCGACGGGGGTGCGGCGCCAGGGGTCGGCCGGGCAACGACGCCCGGGGCGCGTCCCGGGCTGGCCACGGACCGACGCCGCGAGGCGTCCCCCGGCACAGTCACACGACGGCGACGGCGTCGATCTCGACGAGGTACCCGGGGCCCAGGCCGGCGACGACGTGGACGGTGATGGCGGGCGGCGGGTCGGCCGGGTTCCACACCTGCTGGAAGGCGGCGACCCCCTCGTCGAACGAGTGGCCCTCCACGACGGCGATGGTCCAGTGCACGATGTTCGCCAGGCTCGCCCCCTCGCTCTCGAGGATGGTCGCCAGGTTGCGGAACGCCTGGCCGGCCTGGTCGCCGACCGTGGGACCGACGACCTTGCCGTCGGCGTCGACGCCGTTCTGCCCGCCGATGTAGATCGTCTTCGCCGGCTGTTCGACGACGACGGCCTGGCTGAAGGCGGGGCTGCGGTGGAGCCCCTCGGGGTTGATGTGCCGCGTGCTCATGGGTCGCCTCCACTGGCGATGTGACACCAGTAATAGTGGTACATGTGACACCGGTTATAGTGGCTTCATGCGAGCGAGCGCAACCGGCCGGGTGCTCACCGACCCTCGGGGAGGGTCGTTCCGCTTCGACGCCGGCGCCGTCTGCCTGGACTTCGCCCACACGGGCGGCGAGGGCCAGTACGCGGTGTTCGAGACGCTGCACGAGCCCGCCGACCTGGCCGAGTGGCTGGCCCAGCCCCCGCTGGCCGCGGTCGCGACGGTCCCCGTGACGGCCCGCGACCTGACCGCGGCCAAGGCCCTGCGCCAGGCGATCTGGGACGCGGCGCACGCCCGGGCGGCGGGTCGCCCGCTCCCCGCCGCCGCGGTGGCCGCCATCAACCGGGCCGCGGCGGCGACGCCGCTGGTGCCCGAGCTCGCCGGCGGCTCCACGACGGCGGCGTGGGCGCCGCCCGTCCGGGCGACCCAGGCGCTGTCGACCCTCGCCCGCGAGATGATCGAGCTGCTCTCCGGGCCGCTCTCCGGCCGCATCCGCGAGTGCGCGAGCGACAACTGCCCGCTCGTGTTCGTCGACTCGTCGCGGCCCGGTGCTCGACGGTGGTGCGCGATGGAGAGGTGCGGCAACCGCGAGAAGCTCCGGGCTCTCCGCGCCCGGCGGGCCATGGACCGGTGACGCAGCTTCGAACCCCGACCCTCTGTCCCGTCGGGCGCCCCGATCAGCCGGCCGTCGCCGCACGCGATGCCGACGCCGGCCACGCGTCGAACCGGACGGACGTGAGCCGCCCGGTCCACCGCACGTGCCCAGGGCGGGGATCGAACCCGCACGGCCTTGCGGCCGGAGAGGTTTAA
>Ga0111539_10003550_pt1 | contig 20562 bp, 15 predicted proteins | sample RhiMethybrSRZTD1_FD_79667 | JGI IMG/M metagenome (GOLD analysis project Ga0111539, IMG submission 79667) | Populus rhizosphere microbial communities from Tennessee, USA - Rhizosphere MetaG P. TD hybrid SRZTD1 (version 2) (version 2) | ecosystem: Host-associated > Plants > Roots > Rhizosphere >...
AACGCGTGCGCGTGTGAACGGCTTCGGAATCTGAAACTTGTCCCAACTCGGCGTCGTCCAGTAACGGTCCAGCGCCATCGTCACCGGAAGTATCGGATGTCCTGACTTCTTCGCCAGCAGCACCGCGCCCATTTTCGCAACGTAGCGCGGACCTTTCGGCCCGTCGATCGTAAACGCGGTCGTGCAACCCGCGCGCATGAGCCGCACCATTTCGACAATGGCGCCGACGCCGCCCCGGGTGCTCGATCCGCGCACTGCGCCGTAACCGAAACGCTGAATGAACCGCGCGATGTACTCGCCGTCGAAACTGCGCGACGTCATTACTACGATGCGACGTTTACGCCACCAGTAAGTCGTTAGAAAAATCCGGTCGTGCCAGAAAACGTAGATCGGAAGTCCGCCATTCGCCTCGGCTTGCTCGTGATTTTCCCAGCCCGTCACTTCGAAGCGCGCCGTCAGCCCGATCAGGCTGATCAGTGCATAAAAAACGAGGTCAGCCGCGCGAATTAGAAAGCGATCTTTGAACGAGTAGTCTGAGAGGTCGGCAAATTCGTAAGCGCGGTTACCTTGCATCACGGGCGGGCAGTATTTAACCACAGATGCCATAGGTTTTAGTAAATGCGCGGTTCACCCGGCGGCCTGGTTTTCCAGCGTTTATGCACCCACAGCCATTGTCCCGGATGCTGCCGGATCTGGTCTTCAATGATCAGCGACAGGCGCGAAGTCAGGCAACGGACGTCGGCTTCTTCGTCGCCCGTGACTTCAGGCTCCAACATCGGACCAACAATCAATTTGAACTTCTTCGTTGTTTCGTTCCACGGCGCGAGAACTGGTAGCAGCGGCGCTTTCGTGCGCAGGGCCAGTTTCGAGATTATGAAACTGGTCGCGGCGGGCACGCCGAAGAAGTCGACGAAGATCGCCTCGTCCTCGAGCGCATTGAGATCGAATAGTAAGCCCAGCGGCGTCTCGCCCTGGCGGAGGATCTTGAGCATCGAGCGCGCGGCGGAGAGTTTGTCGAGCGTCTTGTTGCCGAACCTTGTGCGGACGCGATCGACCATCTCTTCGATCCGCGGATTGTCGATTCGTCTCACCAGGAATGTGAACGGATGTCCGAGAAATGAGAAGCCGAAACTGGTCAACTCCCATGCGCCGAGGTGTGCCGTCCATAGGATGATCCGGTTGCCGTACTTCTCCTTTGCCGCAAGGAGGTTTTCGATGCCGCTCGGCTCGATCATGTTTCGCAGTTCTTCCTGCGAGCGCGTGGCAAACTGACTGAAAAGTCCGAGTTCTCGGCCCAGGTTGTCGAAACAAGCGCGCACGAGCTGGCGTCGTTCTGCTTCGGTTTTCTCCGGGAACGCCATCTGGAGATTGATCGCCGCGGTTCGCTTGAGGTCGCCCGCCAGCAGGTAGAAAACGCGCCCCATCGACTTGCCGACAGCAATGGCCGCCGGCCCTGGCAACATTCCCAGACCGGTGAGGACGGACTTCGCCGCCGAATATTCCAAGAATGTTTGCAGCTTTCCGGGCTTTGCCATGCAGACGGATTGAAACCAACAGGAGGCGTAGTGTTGCAGGGTCTGATATATTTCGAACGCGCGGCGATAGGTTTTCGTACAGCCAATCGTCGGTTGTGCTCCCGCGGCAAGTTTTCTCTCCTCGCACAACTCGGTTTTTAGTTGGATAGGAGCTGGATGGAAAAACGCCGGATTCTCATCGTAGACAATAACGATGAGTTGCGTGTTCTGCTGGAACAGGCTCTCGAAAATCTCGGCCACGACGTGGTCGCCGCCGCGGAACGCGACAAAGCGCTCAACCGCGACGACCTCGACTCCTTCGATCTCATCATCAGCGACCTTGAGGAAGCCGAAGTAAACGGACAACCGTTTAGCGACATTAAAGCCTTCAAGATGGGCGCCGCGAACTACCTTCGTTCCCCCTACAACCGCAACGAGCTGTGCGAAATCGTCGAAAAGACGCTCGCATACAAACTGCGCTACACAGACAATCCAAAAATCCTTTCCCAAATTCACGAGAAGATCGAATTCGAGCTTCCGAGCGACCTGGCTTTAATGAATGGCGTGCTCGAGTATTTGCAGGAACGTGTAGCGAGGCTGGGGCTGATCAAGATCGAGCGTTCGAACCTTTTCGTCGCGCTTGATGAAGCATTTGTGAACGCCGTCAAACATGGCAACAAGAGCGACCCAACGAAACTGGTTCGTATCACCGCGGAGTTAACACCCAAAGAAGCGAGCTTCACCGTCGAAGACGAAGGCGAAGGTTTCGACATCCGCGAGATCCCCGATCCGTGCGATCCGGCCAACTTGTTCCGCACCTCGGGCCGTGGGGTGCTGCTCATCTACAACATCATGGACGAAGTTGAGTACAATGCGCAGGGTAATCGCGTAAAGATGGTGAAGCGACCGGAAACTCCGATCGACGCTCAACTAGTTGAACCAGTCCCTGACGACAAACACGCCTGAAGTCTCTCGCACCGCATCCTTCTGGAGCACTTGGCGGTGGTGGTTGCCACCAGCAATCGTCGCGCTTGCTCTCGTTCTTTACTTCGTCGATCCATTCATAGGCGACTGGGACGGCCTCGATTACACGATGCTGTCGTTGACCGGCTATCCGTCGTCGATGGCGCTCGGACGCAACCTCTTCATCTCCAGCAATCATTTGCTTTTCGTCGCCGGGCGGCGTCTTTTCCAGTTACAACCTGAGAACGCTTACCTGTTGTTCAAGTACGCGGTGGTGGCGCAGGCGCCGCTGGCGATCGTTGCGGTGTGGGTGTTGGCGCGTGACCTGAGCGGCTCGCTTTTCAGTGCGACGATGGCGGCGCTGCTCGTCGTTTTCTCGCCCGTGTTTGTGCTTTATGGCGGACAGGTGATGACTGATGTTCCGTCGGTGCTCGTGTTGACGGTTGCGCTGATCGTGCACATCCGCGGAGTGCAGCAAAAGAAACTGTGGATGATTTTAGTTGGCGCCGGGCTAATGGGACTCGGCGTGAACTTGCGTGAGACTGTGGGATTGTATGCGCCGTGGCTGTTGCTCGCGCCCGTTGTTTTTGGCTGGAAGTTTGGGAAGCGCGAAGTTGTTTATGTTGTCGCGTCGTGCGCAGTGTTTGCGTTGCTGGCGTTCGGGTGGTTTGGTTACTGGTTCATCACCGATCCGCAGTACCGCGCGCTGTGGCATGGCTGGCGCGAGTCGATGCGCGACGAGTCGGCGCGGCATCCGGTGGCACTGGCGAACCTGCGTCCGTATCTGCTGTACTTTTTCATCAGCGCGCCGGTGTTGTTCTTGACGCTGCCGTTTGCGCCACTGAATGAATGGCGGAAGCATCGTTTATCACCGATGCTAGCGTTGTGGGTGATGGCGTTCTTTGCGAACCTCCTCCTGTTCTTCAACTACAGCACGACGATCAACTGGCGCTACTTCCTGACCGGATTGCCGGGGCTCGTGCCGCTCGGCGCCGTGTGGCTGATCAGTTTTGGTGAGAAGAAGCTGGGTAGTAAGCAACGCGCGTTGCAGGCAGCGACGGCGGTGATACTTCTGCTGGCGGGGATCTTTTTCATTGCCGTGCGGCCGATCAGCTTCGAGTTTATTCAGCGGCGTGCGATGAGTCGTGATTACAAGCACCGGCTGGAAGTGGTGCCGCACGACGCGATTATGATCTCAGGTGCGCAGACGGTTGCGGTGCATTACTGGGCGGCGATCGGCGAAGGTAGTTGGCAGACGATCGGAACGGGTGGCGGTTGGCCGGGCGACAAGCTGTTTTCAACGATTGAGAATTATCTGGCGCGAGGACAGCGTGTTTTTATCGATTCGGATCCACGGTGGTGGCTGCCGTGCAGTTGGCAACGCGATGAGATCCCGACAATCGTCAAGCTGCAGGACCATTTCAGTTTTCGTCATGTTGCAGACACGATTTACGAGCTGCGGCCGTTGAACGATCCGGCGGCGCGCGACAATCCGAATCTGGCGCGGCTGTTGCCGGAGAACCGGCCGGAAGACACGAAGAAATGTCCACCGGGCCGGCGGTAAACACGGATTAAGCCAAAAATGCCGTACGAAATTTTTCTTGCCTTTCGTTATCTTCGCGCGCGACAGAAACGTCGACTCGTGCGAGTCACGGCGGTGGCGGCGATGCTCGGCATTACGATGGGTGTGGCGGCGTTGATCGTCACATTTGCCTTGTCGAACGGGTTCCGCGACGAGATGAAGGAAAAGATTCTTCAAGGGACATCGCATCTTAGCGTTCTGCGCGCGGATGGACTGCCGATTACCAACTACGCGGACATTGGCGCCCGTTTGCAACAGATCGACGGCGTCGAAAGCGCGTCCGCGACGACTTACGACGGCGGTCTCGCACGCGGTTCGAAAGGCTCGGCGTACGCGGTGATTCGCGGTATCGAAAGCAAGGCAGGTCAAACAGCGCAGGCGCGGAACTGGTTGACGGACGGTTCGTTCGATCCGTTGTTCGCCCGGTCGCCGGTAAACGACGGTCGCACGCCGCCGGCGGTTGTCGGTTCGGAACTCGCGAGTCGCATCGGGATCTCCGTCGGCGACGTTTTTCAGATCATTCCCGCAAATGAAGCAGGCAGCGAGACGATGCGTCGGCTGCGTGTTGCCGGAATCTTCCGTTCCGGCTTGTTCGAGTACGACTCGACCTGGATCTACGTGGACTTCGATCTCGCCGCGACATTCGCCGGCGGCGATCACACCGCGTCGGTGATGAGCGTTCAGGTAAAAGATCCGAATCGCGTCAAAGACGTAGCAGCACGAGTGCAAGCAGCGTTGGGCCAGGAGTACACGACGGTCGACTGGCAACAAGCGAACCAGCCATTGTTTTCCGCGCTCGCACTCGAACGCCGAATGGGACTGTTCATCATTGGTCTGATCATCGCGGTCGCCGCGCTAAACATCACGACGATGCTGATCCTAGTCGTGGTCGAACGACGACGAGACATTGCAGTGTTGAGCACACTCGGCGCGACGCGCATGGGAGTGATGTTGCTGTTCGTGATTGAAGGCGCAGTGGTTGGCGCGATCGGCGCGATGGCGGGAATGGTGTTGGGCCTTGCGGCGTGTGTCGTCGGCAACTATTTCAAGCTCGTCAGTCTGCCTGCTGACGTCTACTCGATCAGCGATGTGCCATTCAACGCCACATTCGGCGAGACGCTGCTAGCCGCGCTCGTCGCGTTTGTGTTGAGTGTGTTGGCGACGATCTATCCAGCTCGCGCAGCCGCCCGGTTGCGTCCGGTCGAGGCGCTGCGCGATGGATGACTTCGGACTCGACGTGGTCGATCTGCGAAAGAGTTTTGTCGCGCCGAACGGAGAACGAATCGAGGTCCTGCGAAGCGTTTCGTTTTCCGCGAAGCACGCGCAAGTGATCGCGATCACTGGACCATCCGGTTCGGGTAAATCGACGCTGCTTCATCTGCTCGGCGGGCTCGAAACCACGGATCACGGCACGATAACATTTGACGGTTCCGAAATAACAAATCTGAATCCGCGTAAATTGGCCTCGCTCAGAAGACAACAGATCGGATTTGTATTCCAGTTTCACAACCTCCTGCCCGACCTGTCCGCCATCGAAAACGTCGCCCTGCCTTTACTGATCGCGCGCGAGAAGCGCGAGTACGCCTACAACCGCGCTGCGAACCTCCTCGAAGACGCGCACCTGACGGGCCGGGAAGACCACCCCGTTTCGCACCTTTCCGGTGGTGAACAGCAACGAGTCGCCCTCGCCCGAGCGTTAGTTACGCATCCGCGGCTGCTGTTGGCGGACGAACCAACCGGCAACGTCGACGCTGCAATCGCCGAGGAATTAGGAAAAGCACTCGTTACTTACGTCCGCAACAACGGCGCGGTGGCGGTGATGGCCACGCACAGCGCCACTCTCGCGAGTATTTGCGACCGCGCTTTTGTTTTGAAGGACGGCCGCGTGAGTCCGGTGACGGATTCGTGAAAAACCGGCTGTGTTAAGTGTTTAATCCTAAGGAATAAGACAAAGCTTCGTGCCTTTTCATTCATAGGTTATAATCCCGCCAAGTTGCCGGGCAGCAGTTTTTGCCCGGCTTGGTAATCATAAAGACTTTTACGTAATCAAGATGTTCGAACGTTACACAGAAAAGGCGCGGCGTGTGATCTTCTTCGCACGTTACGAAGCCTCGCAGTTTGGAGCCCCGGCGATCGAACCCGAACACCTGTTGCTGGGTCTGATGCGCGAAGATAAAACACTCACCGGACGCTTTTTCCCGCGCGCCCAGGTCTCCATCGAATCGATTCGCAAGGAGATCGAAGGGCGAACCCTCCTGCGCGAGAAGATCTCGACGTCGGTCGAACTGCCGCTCGCCCCGGAAACGAAGCACGTTCTGGCATATGCGCACGAGGAGAGCGACCGGCTCCAGCATCGCCACATCGGCACCGAACATCTGCTGCTCGGACTTTTGCGTGAAGAGCGTTCGATGGCCGCCGAGATTCTTTACGAGCGCGGATTGCGGTTGAACGCCGTGCGCGACGAGATTGCTCGGCAATCAGGCGCGGAATCTCGCACTTCGCAAAAGAAAGACACACCGCACCTCGTCGAGTTCTCGCGCGACCTGACCGACGACGCCGGAAACGACAAACTCGATCCGCTGATCGGACGCGAAGCCGAGATCGAACGCGTCGTTCAGATTCTTTGCCGTCGCACGAAGAACAATCCCGTGTTGATTGGCGAGCCGGGCGTCGGCAAGACCGCGATCGTCGAAGGCTTGGCCCAACGCATCGTGCGCGGCGACGTTCCGTCGTTCCTCGAAAACAAACGTATCCTTTCGCTGGATCTGTCGCTGATCGTTGCGGGCACAAAATACCGCGGCCAGTTTGAAGAGCGGTTGAAACAGATCATGCGCGAGCTGGTAGAGAACCCGCAGTACATCGTTTTCATCGACGAGTTGCACACACTGGTCGGGGCGGGCTCGGCGGAAGGTTCGCTCGACGCCGCCAACATTTTGAAACCCGCATTGTCGCGCGGTGAGATTCAATGCATCGGCGCGACCACGCCCGCCGAGTTTCGCAAGTCGATCGAAAAGGACCGCTCGCTCGAGCGTCGTTTCCAGGCAGTGAAAGTCCCGCCGCCGTCTGAAGCGGAAGCAGTCAGCATTCTCGACGGTGTGCGCGAGCGTTACGAGAGTTTTCACCAGGTGCGTTACACCGACGACGCGCTGGAAGCCGCGGTCTACCAATCACACCGCTACATTCCCGATCGCTTCCTGCCCGACAAAGCCATCGACGTGATCGACGAAGCCGGTGCGCGCGTGAAGCTGCGCGTCCGTCGCGAACAGGGAAACCTTGCCGACTGGAACGAAATCAACGACTGGTCGCGTTCCTACGACGGTGCGAGTCTGCGCGCGACGCATGAAGATGCACTCGTTTCCGCGGAAGTCACCCGCGACGACGTCGAAGACGTGATCGCTCGCTGGACCGGCATCCCGGTCAACTCATTGAAAGAAGAAGAAACGAAGAAGCTTCTTCGCATTGAAGTCGAGTTGCACAAACGTGTGATCTCGCAGCGTCCGGCCATCTCGGCTTTGGCGCGCGCGATTCGTCGCTCACGTGCCGGACTCAAGAACCCGCTGCGTCCGGTTGGCTCGTTCCTGTTTTTAGGCCCGACCGGCGTTGGCAAAACCGAAGTGGCGCGATCGCTCGCGCAGTTTCTGTTCAGCAGCGAACGCGCGTTGATTCGTTTCGATATGTCGGAGTTCATGGAGAAACACTCCGTCTCGAAGTTGATCGGTTCGCCTCCGGGCTATGTCGGTCACGAAGAAGGCGGCCAGCTTACCGAACGGATCAAGCGTTCACCGTACGCGGTGCTCCTGTTTGACGAGATTGAGAAAGCGCACCCGGACATCTTCAACATCCTGCTTCAGGTGTTTGAAGACGGCATCCTGACGGACGCGCTCGGCAACACCGTCGATTTCAAGAACGCGATCATCATCATGACTTCCAACATCGGCGCCCGCTTCATTCAGAAGAAGGGAACGCTCGGCTTCCAGGCGAACACCGACGCCAGCCGCGAAAAGATGGAAGAGATGGTGATGGCGGCGGTCCGGCAGACGTTCAATCCGGAGTTCATCAACCGCCTCGACGAGATCATCATCTTCGACCAGCTCTCCGACACCGAACTGCTCGACGTCGTGCAGTTGCAGGTCGACCAGATCAACAAGACGATGACCCGTCACGGTTTCGAAGTGCGGTTAAAAGACGACGCGAAACGCTGGATCGTCGATAAGACTTGCGCCGATCGACTCTATGGCGCGCGTCCGATCCGCCGCGCGTTGCAGAAGTACGTAGAAGATCCCCTGTCGGAGGCGTTGATTCAGGGTCAACTCGAGGGCGCAACGGTAATCGAAGTTTTCCTGAACGGAAACGAGATCGATTTCCGTCCCGTCGAGGTCGAAACGCCTGACGACGCACTGCTGATCCACTGATCTGGCCTGACCCAAATCTTACTCACCGGGTTATAGCGGGAGACTCATAGAAAGTTAATTCTATATGTGTGTTTCGCTTGTGATTGCGGCGGGTTACAGCGGGCGTTTAGTTAAGTTTCGCTGACGCAAAAATACGCCAACGGTCTTAGGAGTTTTCGGGTCTATTGTTCTCTGAAGGTAGAACAAGGATCCAATGGATTTCACGCCTTTGGACTTTCCCCTTTTTTGCCTTATAATGCGCCACTTTGCTGCTTAAAAGCTGGCAACTTGGCTCTATTGAGACGGAATCAAACTTGCTGTCTTCGGCCCAGTTCAGCAGCGGGATTTTTTACCTATAATTTTTCTGTCTCGGACTAGTATTTCACTCATAAGCTCCCCGAAGTTTCTGAGGCCCGGCAAGAACTACTGAGGGAATTTGGTGCCTATGCACTCATATCGCGCGCTTTGGCTCATCTTTTTGGGCTTATTCGCTGGACTTATCACAATCTTTGCCGCCGCCGGACAAGCCAGGGCCCAGCAAACCCAACCGCAACGTCTCGTAGAAAACGTCGACATCATTGGTAATCGCCGTCTGCGAAAGGACGACATCCTTTACTACATTCAGACCAGGGCCGGTGATCCGTACAACGAGGCTCAGGTCCAACGCGATTATCAAACGCTACTGTCACTGACCTTCTTCGATAAAACCGCGACCCGTGTGTTTACTGAAAATGGTCCCCGCGGCGGCGTGAACGTCATTTTCGAAGTTAAAGAACTTCCGATCATTCGCGACCTGACGTTTGACGGTTTAAAGAGCGTACAGGAATCGGACGTGCTCAAGGCGTTTCGCGAGCGGCGCGTCGGTATCTCTAAAGAAAACATCTACGACCCGGTGAAGATTCGCACCGGACAGCGAGTGATCAAAGAATTGCTCTCCGAGAGCGGTCACCCGAACGCTGTGGTTGATGTGGAGACCGAAGAGGTTTCGGCGACTTCGCTGGCGGTCAACTTCAAGATCTCGGAAGGCGATCGCGTCCGCGTTGTCGAAGTGCTCTTTGAGGGCAACACCAACTTCAGCGACGGCCAACTTCGCGGCGCGATGAAGTACGTCAAAGAAGCCGGCCTGATCACGCGGTTTAAGAGCTCCGACATTCTCCACCGCGAGAAGCTTGAATACGACCTGCGACTCGTCGACAACTACATGCGCTCAAAGGGTTACCTTCAGGCGCGTCACGGTGAGCCGCGCATCGAGAGCGTTGGCCCGCGTCGTACCGGTTTCCCGGTTCTACCTCTGCCATTTCTCTCATCGGTTGACGAGGGCTTGCGAATCACAGTGCCGATCGTCGAAGGCAAGGTCTATCGACTCGGTGAGTTTAAAGTTGAAGGCAACTCGATTTTCTCCGAACAGCAAATCAGAGCGGTTATCGGTCTGAACAAAGGCGACATCGCCGACGGCGAAAAAGTCACCAAGGGTCTGTTCGAGAACCTGAAGAAGTTTTACGGACAGCAGGGCTTCATCGAGTACACCGCGGAACCGGTCCCGACCTTCCACGACAATCCACAGAATCCAAACGAAGGCATCGTCGATTTCACAGTCACGATCGAAGAAGGTAAACAGTTTACGCTGCGACGGCTCGAGTTCATCGGCAACACGTTCACACGCGACAACGTGCTTCGCCGCGAGGTGCTGATCAACGAAGGCGACATCTATAACGACGCCTACTGGGAATACTCGGTCGTCAAACTCAACCAGCTTGGTTACTTCAATCCGATCGACAAAGACAAAGACGTCGATCGTCGCACCAACGACGAAGAAGCCACGGTCGATCTGGCGCTGAAAGTGAGTGAACGCGGACGCCAGCAGATCTCGTTCAACGGCGGCATCTCGGGTATCGGTGGTTCTTTCTTCGGACTCGAATACTCGACCAACAACCTCCTTGGCCGCGGTGAAGTGCTTTCATTCCAACTTGCAGCCGGCAACCGCCAGCGCTCGTTCCAGTTTTCATTTACCGAACCGTACATCAAAGACCGACCGATCAGCGCGGGCTTCTCGATATTCGCTTTCTCGCAGAAGTTCTTCGGCGAGGGCACGTTCCTTTCGCAGAACACCCAGGCACAGCAGGACCTGCTGAACCAGTCGTTCAACTTCCAGGACGTCAACGAGCAGAACCTGTTCACGCGTGATTCGTACGGCGGCTCGATCTACGCGAGCGCGCCGCTTTCGGAGTTTTATCGGAAGCGAAGGTTTACACAGTTTTCACGTATCGGCGCTTCGTACCAACTGTCGCTTTCTTCGGTGAAGGATCCGGAAGGAAACACCGATCCGAACAGCCAGACGTTCATCCCGGTCATCTATCGTCAGCCAAACATTCTGACGAGCCGCATTACCACGACGTTCTCGTACGACACGCGCAACGCCAGCATCGACCCGACCAGCGGTCGTGAGTTGTCGGCAGCGATTGCCGTCGCCGGACTCTTCGGCGACGTCCGAACATATCAACCGACGATTTCATACACGCAGTTCATCCCGGTGCGCCGGAAGAAATCGCCCCGGCCTGAAGTCTTCGGGTTCCGCATCATCGCCGGAACGGTCGGCAGCTTTGCGATCACGGACAAGGTGAGAGACGCAAACTCGCTCGCTTTCGTCGACGGCATCCCGATCTTCGAGCGCTACTTCCTCGGCGACGAGTTTACGATTCGCGGTTACAACGTTCGCTCGATCAGCCCGATTGCGCCGGTCGATTCGTTCATCACGTCGCGCAACGTCGTGTTCTCGTCGACTGGTGGGGGTCCGATTCAACAGGTTACGGGACTGCCGCCGCAGGCAGCGATCACACTCGGAACGTTCACCGGATCGGGCGGTAGCAACCCGGCCGCTTTGCCGCGTTCGTTTACGTCAGTCGGCGGCGACACGCAACTGCTCGGAAACTTCGAGTACCGCATCCCGATCATCGGCGACGCGGTAAGTCTCGCGGCGTTTGCCGACATCGGCACGGCGTTCAATCTCAGGACCAAGACCGACCAGACGTTCTCCAGCGAGTTTTTGGCGGACCAGCCGTTTCTTTCGACTGTCGGTTTGTTGCCCTGTACACGATTCAATCAGAATGTGCCAATCAGCTTGAGCGCGATTGCGTTATGTAACAACCCTAACCTGGCGTCATCAGCGTTTTTGAGTCTCGTCGCACGCGACAATCGTATCGTTAGCCAGGCGGAACTCGAGGCGGCGCAAACCGGCGACATCAACCCGATAACGTTGTTGCCCAGAGGCTTCCAGCCGGTGTTCCTCCGTGGCGAGGCGCAGACAAACAGCGTCGTCAAATTGTCGGAGAGTTTGTTTGACAGTATTGGCGATTACCGATCGAGCCTGGGTATGGAAGTCCGCGTCCAAGTACCCGTCATCAATGTACCGTTTCGCTTGATCTTTGCGTATAATCCAAACGCCCGGCCGAACCAGGTTATTGACGGGTTTCCGTTTTTCTTTAACGAAAAAAAGAGGGTCATCCGCTTCAGCGTGGGTCGAACCTTTTGATCATTTGAGCCAACCCACGGTGGCTTGCCAGACACTAATGAGTTTGTCCAAACCACCCTCAACGTAAGGAGTAGTATTAGAAAGTCATGAAGATAGCTCGCTTTTTTGCTGCGGTCGCCCTGCTGACGACTGTTGCAGTTTCCGCGTCAGCACAAACACAAAGACCACCGGCCGGTGCCCCGGCAGCCCAGCCGCAGGCGCCTGCCACTGTAGCCGTACCCGATAGCAAAATGGCGGTGATCTATTCGGATGCGTTTCTGGATACGAAAACAGGGATCGCCAAATTCAACACCCTGATGACCACGCTCAAGCGTGAATTCCAGCCGCGCGAGGCCGAGCTCACTGGTTTGCAAACCAAGATCAATACGCTGACCACAGAGATCAACAACACGCAAGCCGTCGCCGACCCGAACGCGATTCGGTTGAAGAGAGAGCAGCTCGACCAGGCGAATCTCGAGTTGAAACGCAAAGGTGAGGACGCCCAGGCAGCTTTCGAAAAACGCCGTCAGGAGATCTTCCTCCCGTTGCAGAAAGACATTGGCACGGCACTCGAAGCTTTCGCCAAAGCGCGCGGCATCACCGTGATCGTCGACGGCAGCAGCGTTCCCTTCGCTTACGCGGCCGACAGCATCGACATCACTCGTGCTTTCATCACCGAGTTCAACAGCAAAAACCCGGCGACAGCCGTGGTGACTGGTCCGACAACGCCGCCACAGCCGTAACCGGATCCAAAACTTAACCTAACGCCAAGGGCCTCCAACCCGGAGGCCCTTCGCGGCAACAATCATGATTAGAAAATCCCTCTTTCCTGTTTTGCTTCTCGTCGCGCTCGCCACTGCCGCAGTCGCACAACAACCACGTCCCGGAGCCGCGAGACCTTCGCCAACTCCCGCCGCCACAACACCGGCGGCAGCAACACCAGCAGCGCCTCAGGCCAGTGTGCCCTTGCCGACTAGTAAGATGGGGATCATCTACACGGATGAGTTCATGGATCCGAAGACGGGCATCCTGAAGTTCACGAACGTGCTGAACAAACTGAACGGCGAGTTCCAGAAGCTCAAAGACGAGATCACGGCGATGCAGAATCGCGCCACTGCGCTCGAGAACGAGATCAACAAGCTTCGCGATGCGCCAGCCGGAACGCCGATCGACCAACCCGCGTTACAGGCGAAAATCGATCAGCTTGAACAACTCAAAAAAGATATTCAACGCAAGGCTGAAGATGCGCAGAACGCTTACAACAAGCGCCGCAACGAGGTTTTTCAGCCGTTGCAAGTAGAAATCGGTACGGCGTTGGAAGCATTTGCCAAGGCCCGCGGCATCAACGTCATCATCGACGGCTCGCAGGTACCGCTGCTTTACTTCGCGGAGAACACCAACATCACGCGCGCGTTCATTGCCGAGTTCAACAGCAAGAACCCGGTGACCGCAGCTACACCGGCCCCGCAGTAATATCCGTGTTTTCTGTTCACGGATTCACGGATACCGATGGAAACAGTCCTCGATTCGCTGGCAATTCAAAAACTCCTGCCACACCGCTACCCGTTTCTTTTGGTGGATCGCATCGTCGAGTTGGTCCCGAGAGAACGCATAGTCGGCATCAAGCAAGTCAGCATCAACGAGCCGTATTTCCAGGGGCACTTTCCCGGTGCGCCTGTGATGCCGGGTGTATTGGTGGTTGAAGCGTTGGCCCAGGTCGGAGCGGTGTTGGCCCTGCGTGAGATTGAGGATCGCGATCAGAAGCTGGTGCTGTTTACCGGCATCAAGGAAGCGCGCTTTCGCCGTCCCGTCGTTCCCGGCGATACGCTTGTGCTTGAAGTTACCGCATTGCGCATCGGTTCGCGCGTGCAACGCATGCGAGGTGAAGCGAAAGTCGACGGCCAGTTGGCGGCCGATGCGGAAATCATGAGCATCGTCGCCCCTCGTGACGCCGCGGAACAGACAAATCGGGAATAGATCGATGTCTGCTGCCACCCGCCCAACCACAATTCATCCATCAGCCATAGTTAGCCCCACTGCCCGTATCGGTTACGACTGTTTCATCGGACCTTATTGCATCGTCGGCGACGAAGTCGAAATCGCAGATGGCGTACGACTCGACTCGCATTGCGTCGTCGATGGACGAACGTTCATTGGCGCGGAGACACAGGTTTTTCCGTTCGTTTCGATCGGTCTCGCCTCGCAAGATCTGAAGTACAAAGGCGAACCTTCCGAGACGAGAATCGGGCAGCGCAACAAGATTCGTGAGTTCGTGACGATTCATCGCGGCACGGCGGGCGGCGGCATGCTGACGAGGCTCGGCGACGATTGTTTGATTATGGCCCAGGCGCATATCGCGCACGACTGTTTGATCGGCGATGGTGTGATCATGGCGAACGCCGCGACACTGGCGGGGCACGTCGTGATCGAAGATCGCGCGAACATCGGCGCGTATTCCGGAGTGCACCAGTTTTGCCGCGTCGGAAAAGAGGCGTACATCGGCGGTTACTCCGTGGTCGTCAAGGACGCGTTGCCGTTTGCGCTGACCGTCGGCAATCACGCGAAGTGTTACGGACTGAACATCACCGGCATGAAGCGCCGTGGTTATCCACGCACCGCGATCGACTCGCTGCACCATGCGTTTCACCTGCTTTTGTCTTCGAAGCTCAACACCACCCAGGCCGTCGAACGCATCCGCGAAGAAATCAGCGGCTCTCCTGAAGTTACCGACTTGCTCCGTTTCATCGAGGGATCGAGTCGCGGCGTCACCAAATGAAATTCGGATTGATTGCGGGTAACGGGAAGTTTCCTTTCATGGTTGTGGAAGGAGCTCGCCAACAGGGTGCGCGTATGGTTGTCGCCGCGATCCGGGAAGAGACTGATCCGTCGATTGAGGAACTCGCTGATAGAGTCGAGTGGGTCGGGATTGGTCAGCTTGGCCGCATGATTCGGTTTTTCAAGGATGAAGGCGTCGAGAAAGCGATCATGGCGGGGCAGGTGAAGCACGTGCAGATTTTCAGTCGCGCTGTGCCTGATGCGCGGATGTTGAAGGTGCTGTTGAGACTGCCGCGACGGAATACTGATTCGCTGATCGGCGCGATCGCCGCGGAGTTGCAGAGTGAGGGGATCGAGCTGATCAACTCGACGTTCTTTCTACAGCAACATCTGCCGCAAACCGGCACGTTGACGCGGCGTCAGCCTGACAAGCACGAGCGCGAAGATATTGAGTACGGGTTGGAGATCGCGCACGAGATTGCGCGGCTCGACCTGGGGCAGACGATCGTGGTGCGTGGAAAAGCGTGCGTTGCGATTGAGGCGATGGAAGGGACCGACGAGACGATCCGTCGCGCCGGCCAGTTGGTGAATAATAAGCGGCTGACGGTGGTGAAGATCGCGAAGCCAAATCAGGACATGCGATTCGATGTGCCGGTTGTCGGGGTTCCGACGATCGAGACGATGGTCGAAGCAGGCGCGACCTGTCTCTGCATCACGGCAGGCAAGACGCTGATGTTCGACCGCGACGAGATGATTCGTCTGGCGAACGATCGCAAGATCGCGATCGTCGCCGTTTGAATCAATTAAATCTGTGTTAGTTGTCGCCCGGCGTGATGGCCTCGGCGGTTTGGCTTGCCTTCGGATCGTATGGAGTGGACAGGTATTTCTTCGCGACTGCTTGCGCGTTGTCGTAGTCGATACCAGTTTGCAACGCCTTGTTATACTCCGCCGTTGCGCGCTGCCGTTCACCCTTCGCATCGTACGCGTTGCCGCGTTTGATGTGGGCCCATACTTCGATCCAGGACGGCTTGAGATTGCCAATCAGCGACGCCTCGAGATTGTCGAGCGCCTGCTGCCAGTTGCGCTGTTCGAGAAACAGCAGCCCCAGGTTGTAATAAACCCACGAATTCGAGCGATCCAGCTTCAGCGCCGCCTCAAACTGCTGCTGCGCCTCGGCATAAACGCCTTCCTTCATCTGCTCGATCCCGCGTCGCGCAATGATCGAAACCCGCAACTCGTCTGACATCCGCAGGATCTTGTTGTTCGGATCGACAATCACTTCGATCGGCTGTCCATTCGACTCGAAATCGAAATCCTCACTGCGGCCTTCGATACGAACTATCTTCTGCTGATTGTCTCCTTCAGCACGCAGCATCAACTCGACCGGCATGCGCAACGATTCGAGGTTCTGCTTCACCGTGCCGCGTGCGCGAAACTTCCCGGCGCGCGTGCGAATGATCTGATAATCGACGGTGAACTCCGGCACGCCCGTACCTTCAACCCACTGCGCAAAGAAGTAACGCAAGTTGTCCTGCGACATCTGCGTCGCCATCTTTTCAAAATCGTCTATCGACGCATTCTTTCCGCGATACTGCTGGAGGAACGTGTGCAACAAGAGATCGAACTTTTCCCGCCCCATGGTCTCGCGCAACATGCGAAACACCATCGAACCTTTATAAAAAACGATCGATTGATACGCCGCCGACTGATCGTCGAGCGCACTCGGCGCTCTTGCGATCGACGCTGTTTGTTCGAACGTCAGCGCGCGTTCCTGTTGTTCGCGTTGCGCGGCGTCAAGGCCGCCGGCGCTCAGGTTAGCTTCACGAAAAGCGAAAGCACTCCACTCGGCGAGGCCCTGCGAAATCCACGCATCGTCAAACGATTTGAGCCCGACTGTCTGTCCCCACCACTGGTACGCAATCTCGCGTTGCAGTTTCTCTTCGGGCACCGGACGTGTCGTGTCAAACATCTTGGTTGAGAGAAAGATCATTCCCGGACCGGAATACGTGTCGAGACTCTCGTCGTCGATCTGCACGATCACGAGACGATTGCCAAATAGCGGCGCGCCGTATTGCTTGGTGTAAAACTCGAGCACCTTACCCGTCAGCTCCGCGAAAGCGTCGAGCCGTTTTTCACTGCCCGGCATCGCGTACAACTGAAGGTCGTAGTTGCTGTAGCGGAGATTGCGGTTGATGTACTGGCCGGCGGCGAAGTTACCAATCAACACGGGGTTGCGATGCACAAAACGGTAACGGACCGCGCCCTCTTTCGGCGCCTGTTGCGCCACAATCGGCTCATCACTTGTGCCCGCGACCTGCAAACCTACCGGCACGATAAACGTGATGTCTGAAGTCGCGCGGTCGGCGGCATAATCGTGAAATGGAAACCAGCGCGAGGCATACATCAGGTAAGAACCTTCGTTCCCGACATACGCCAGCCGGCGTGTAGCAAGCGGTCCGCCTTCAGGTGAAACGAGCGCGCCGTTCCAGCGAATTCGCAAAGTTACCGGTTGATTTGCCGGAACAACCTGGCCCAGGTCGATTCGTACGCTGGGTCCCAGCGAGCCGACGCCGACGTTGTCCTGCACGAACCCCGTCAACGCTTTTCCGTCCTTCTCGATGCTCTCGACCTTCAACGATCCGTTGAGTTCAAAGACGACTGAGCGGGTTGCATCGAGCGGCACAAACGTCACGTCCGCGCCTGCGCGGAGCATGTGTTGATCCGGAATGATCTGCGCTTCGATTCGATAGTTGGTGACGTCAAAACGGCTGGCGACAGGCTGCGGCGCGGGCTGTTGTGACTGTGCTGAGAGTGCCAGCATCAGGACGGCCAAAGCCGCCGCAATGCGAGGAAAGGTGAACTTAGTACTTATCATGACATTCGCTGGTGCTTGATTATAGCGCTGTTTGCGACTGTTTAGGATGGCCGGAACGCGAATGCGGTTGGCTGCCCCTAATTTAAACCGTGTCGTCACTCTCCGGTGGTTGCCCGCTTGACACTCCACTGGGCAGGACATAAAGTCGCAGCCACGCTAAGAAAGACGCCGGCGGTCCCGGATCCTGCTCGTCTGAGACCATCATCCACTTCCAAAGGAGTTTTTGTATATGAGACGCGTCTCCAAGTTCCCGTTGATCCTATTAATCTGCGTGCTCGGCGTTCTCCCCGGCCAAGCCCAAACCGCCCGCAACGTGCGGGTCGAGTTCAAAGAAACCACGTTGAAAAACGGTCTGCGCGTGATCACCGTTGAAGATCGCTCGACGCCCGTCATCGCGCTTTCCATCACCTACAACGTTGGCTCGCGTGACGAACGCCAGGGCCGCACCGGCTTTGCCCACCTGTTCGAGCACATGATGTTCAAAGGATCCGAGAATGTGGGATCGGGTGAACACTTCCTGCTCGTCTTCAACAACGGCGGCACGATGAACGGCACCACCAACGAAGATCGGACCAACTACTTCGAAGCGCTGCCGTCGAACCAGCTCGACCTCGCGCTGTTTCTCGAAGCCGACCGCATGAAGAGTTTGGCGATCACGAAAGAGAACCTCGACAACCAGCGCAACGCAGTGCAGGAAGAGCGCCGTCTCGGTGTCGACAATCAGCCCTATGGAGTGAGCGGCGAAAAGCATCAGGAAATGATGTACGACAACTTCGCATACAAGCACTCCACGATCGGTTCGATGGATGATCTCAACGCCGCGTCGGTCGAAGACGTGGCCGCGTTCTTCAAGATGTACTACGCACCGAACAACGCCACGCTCGTTCTCGTCGGCGACTTCGACACCGCCCAAGCGCTCGCGAAGATTCGCGCGAACTTCGAAGGCATTCCGCGTCAGCCAAATCCGCCGGCAGTCGACATGACCGAGCCGCAGCAAAAAGCTGAGCGTCGTGCGACCCTCGAAGACGTGCTGGCTCGCGCGCCGCGCATCGACATGGCTTACAAAGCCGTGCCGGGCAACACTGCTGACTTCTACGCGTTGCAGGTCCTGAGCGCAGCATTGCAGAGCGGCCAAAGTTCGCGTCTCTATCAAAAGCTCGTGAAGGAAAAAGAGATGGTGACGGGTGTCGGCGGCTTCATGGACGAGAAGCGCGGCGTCGGTGGTTTCTACACCAACGCAACCCTGCGTCCCGGCTTTAAGACGGAAGACGTCGAAGCGATCATCTACACCGAGATCAATCGGCTGAAGGAAGAACCGATCGCCGATTGGGAACTGCAAAAGGCGAAGAACACCACTCGTCGTAACTTCATCAACGGCTTGCAGAGTTCGCTGAATCGCGCCGTGACGTTGGGCCAGTATACGGTCTATTACAACGAGCCGAACCTCATCAACGGGCGACTCGACAAAGTTGCCGCCGTCACGAAAGAAGACGTGCAGCGCGTTGCGAACAAGTATCTGGTCGACAGTAATCGCACGATCGTCGTCACGATGCCCAAGGCCAAAGCGAAGAGCGCTAGCAGCTCGTCAGGACAGTAAAGGAGTCAAAAGATAAGCAATGAGAATGACAAAGAAGATAACGAACGCCGTCATCGCGCTGATCCTGATCGCGGCTGTATCCTCGCTAACGTTTGCGCAGGGCGGGGCTCCCGGCGGCCAGCAGCCGCCATCCACCAAAGGCGCTGTCATCAAAGGCAAAGCGCCTGTTAACAAGAACGTTCTAAAAGTAAAACTGCCGCGTGCCGAAGAAGCCTCGTTGCCGAACGGCCTGCGTGTGGTCCTGCTCCGAAGCACAAAGGTCCCAACCTTCAACATGCAGATGGTTGTGTTGAGTGGCGGACTTTCCGACAAGGCCGACTATCGCGGTCTCGCGAGTTCAACCGCCGCCTTGTTGCGCGAAGGCACGACGAAACGGTCCAGCAAAGACATCGCGGAACAGAGTGACGCACTTGGCGCGACGCTCGGCGCAAACTCGGGCTTGTCGTCAATGACGAGTACCGTCACCGTTGCCGGCCTCGTCGAAAACCTCGATCAATCGCTCGAGCTATTTGCCGACGTGGTTCGCAATCCGACGTTCCCGCAGACAGAGGTCGACAAATACAAGACGCGCACCCTGGCCCAGCTTCAGTTCCAGCGTTCAATCCCGCAGTTCCTCGCGGCGGAGCAGTTTCAGCGCGCGATCTACGGCACCGAGCATCCGGCTGCGCTGGTCTCGACGCCTGCCGCGTCGATCAAGAAACTGACGAGCCAGGACCTCGCGGATTTTCACTCGACTTTCTACCGTCCGAACAACGCGATTCTCGCGATCGTCGGCGATGTAACGTTGAAAGACCTGATGCCGAAGCTCCAGAAGGCTTTCGGAGATTGGCAGAAGGGCGATGTTCCCCCAGCGACGATACCGCAGGCACCGGCGCAATCAGCGTCGCGCATTTTGCTGATCGATCGTCCCGGCTCGGTCCAGACCGTGCTGCAACTGGGAACACTCGGAATCGAGCGTACCAGTCCTGATTACTTCGCAGTGTTGCTGGCCGATCGTGTTCTCGGCGGTGGTCCATCCGGACGACTGTTTCTGAATCTTCGCGAAGACAAAGGCTACACCTATGGCGCGTACAGCGGCTTCGGCGGTTCGCGTTTTCGCGGAATCTGGCAGGCGAGCTCCGAAGTTCGCACGGACGTTACCGACGGCGCGATGAAGGAGTTCATGTTCGAGCTCAACCGTCTCCGTGACGAAAAAGTTTCGGCGGATGAACTCGCGAATGCGAAGAACGCAATCGTCGGCAGCTTTGCGTTGTCGCTCGAGCAGCCGCAGGCGCTGTTGCAGAACATCATCGCAGAAGCTCTACAAAACTCCGGTTGATTACTGGGACACATATCCGCAGAAAGTAGCGGCGATTAC
>Ga0111539_10003552_pt1 | contig 20562 bp, 18 predicted proteins | sample RhiMethybrSRZTD1_FD_79667 | JGI IMG/M metagenome (GOLD analysis project Ga0111539, IMG submission 79667) | Populus rhizosphere microbial communities from Tennessee, USA - Rhizosphere MetaG P. TD hybrid SRZTD1 (version 2) (version 2) | ecosystem: Host-associated > Plants > Roots > Rhizosphere >...
CCCAGGCGAAATACCACGCCACGTTGATACTCCTGCGCGATGCGCAGTCCTGACAGGAGAACAACTGCAATTACGATGACAATGACTGCAAGAGGTGTCATGGGATGCCTCCACATGCCCAAAAGGGGCCTTGGTAGCCTGGAAGTCCAAATCCACAACGAAGCCAGGAGGCTGCGTCAAAGTGATGGCGGCGAAAATCATAGTGCTCGCCGCTTGGCCGTGCAAGGGAATGCGATGCGTCACCGGTGGTATCAGGCGCGTCCCTCAGCGTGCGCTGCGCGTTTCCGCTTTGACCGTCCAGTGCATCGCCAGGGCGGGTGTCAGCACACAGAACCATAAAAAGAAACGCAACCCCACGAAGAATTGCAAGGTCACCGAGGTTACTGTCGCGGTATCCGTGTGAAACAGGCGAGCCGCGAGCGGGATCCACAGATTCCAGCCCGCCAGGGTTGCGATCGCGAACAGGACTCCAAACAGAGCGCCAATTACAAAGATTCTTATGAAAATGTTTCGAACTAACCGTAGAGATTCCATTATGCCTCCTTCGGCGTTGCCCGGTGAGTATGGCTGCACTCTACCGCACATTGCCGACCGCCGGAGGCCTTTAGAATTCGTAGGGAATACATGAGGATTTCATGAAGTCCGTAGATGCCATGTCGATTTGCGTTCTCGGATCCCGCGGAGACAGATAGGATTTCCATAATCATGAAAAACATGCCCACGGACTTTCGGTTCGATTCGCGAGGACCGCGCCGGCTGGTGAGAGTGCTGTTGGCCGTGATCGTTCTCTTCGGAATACTCTCCGTCTCGGTCGAGCTCTACATCGACAAGCTCTGGTTCGAGAGCCTGGGCTTCGAGTCCGTGTACTGGTACGGCATTAAAGCCTGGGCCGCTGCCTTCGGCGTTTTCTTCGTTGCAACCGTGGGAGTGCTTTGGGCAGGATTTGCCGTCGTGTTCGCAGTCGCGGGCACGACCCGTCGCGCGTTTCTCGAAATTCAAGACCGGCTGATTGAGGCGCCGCGACCTGAAGCAGTGAAGCGAATCGCGCGTTGGATCGGAGTCGGTCTCGCTCTGGTTATAGCCACAATCCTGAGTTCTGCGTGGTCGACCGTCGCGCTCTACCTCAACCAGTCCCAGGCCGGCGATGGGGTCGATCCGATTTTCGGGCGGCCCCTGTATTTCCACCTTTTCACGCTTCCCGCACTCGAAGTGGTGTCCGTGTGGCTCCTCCTTGTTTCCATTGCGATTGTCATCGCTGCAGCTCTGGTTTACGGAGTTGGCATGACTGTTCGATTTCGGGGAATCGCGCTTGCAGCAAGCCTCTTGTTGGCGGCGATCGCATTTCGTATGTTCCTGGCCCGATATCAGCTTCTGCTCGTGGACCACAGCCTCTTTACCGGTATTCAATACGTGGACGACAAAGTTTCCGTGCTTGCCCTGACGGCGACATCGGTCGCGCTGGTTCTCGCTGCCGGCGTTATGGCAGTTAACCGGTCAAACCGGCTCCGGAATGTCGCTGCGCCGCTTCTGATTCCCGCTGTGGTCTATTTTGCGGGGGGCGTGTTGATCCCCTGGTACGTGAGCACGTTCATCGTTCTTCCGAATCAGCTCGTGACCGAGACCCCCTACATTCGGCACAACATCGACGCCACGCGCAAGGCATTCGGCCTGGACAGCGTCGAAGAGATGCCCTTCGACCCTCGCCAAACGAACGCCGTCTTCGATCCCGCGCCGCATGCGGCCACCCTCGCCAATATGCGGCTCTGGGACTGGCAAGCTCTTCGAGACACGCTTCTCCAGGTTCAGGTGATCCGGACGTATTACGACTTTCCCGACGTCGATATCGATCGCTACATGGTGGACGGCAAGTTGACGAGCACCATGCTGGCGTCGCGCGAAATCGCTCTCGAAAAACTCCCTGCCGGGTCGCGCAACTGGGTCAACGATCGCCTGGTCTATACGCACGGATACGGCGTGACGATGAACAGCGCGAGCCGATTCACGCGGGAAGGCCTGCCGGATTTTCTTCTTTCCAACATGCCTGTCGAAGGCCCCAGGCCGGAGATACAGGTCAAACGTCCGGAAATCTACTTTGGCGAAAGGACCAACTGGCCCGTCTACGTCAGGACCGGGCAAAAGGAGTTCAACTATCCGGAGGGCGAGGCTAACAACTACACGAGCTACGAAGGAAACGGCGGCATTCGCATGGGGTCGCTGCTGCGTCGTCTCCTGCTGGCCTCCGAAGTCGGCGACCTGTTCAAGGTTCCGTTCTCCAACGATATCGGCCCGGATAGCGCTCTTCTGCTCCATCGCAACATCATCGAACGTGCCTCACGCATAGCGCCCTTTCTCACCTTCGACGACGACCCCTACATGGTGGTCGGTGATGATGGTGCGTTGTACTGGATTCTGGATGCGTATACGACATCGAACCGCTACCCCTATTCACGCCACGTCCGAGTGGGAAGGCAGCCCGTGAATTACATCCGCAACAGCGTCAAGGCCGTTATCGATGCCTACAACGGCAAGGTCTCGTTCTATGTTTTTGACGAGCAGGATTCTCTGGTCAACGCCTATCGGAAGATGTACCCGGATCTGTTCCTCCCCAAATCGGCGATGCCTGCATTTCTGACGTCACACGTGCGGTATCCCGAATTGCTTTTTTCGGTTCAGGCGATGATGTACAGCTCCTATCATGTGGACAACGAACAGGTCTTCTATAACAGGGAAGACGTCTGGTCGCTGGCGCAGCAGACGCGGGCTCAAAACGACGGGCAATCGCCCGAGAACATCGATCCGACATTCATTCAGATGACGTTTCCCGGTGAGTCCAACCTGGAGTTTGTTTCCATCCTCCCTTTCACTCCGGCGAAGCGCAACAACATGATCGGCTGGCTGGCAGGGCGCAGTGATGGCGATGCCTACGGCAAGCTGCGCGCCTACCACCTGCCGAAAACAAAGTTCGTAGATGGACCTCTGCAGATTCAGGCGAGGATCGATCAGGATTCTCAACTGTCGTCGCAGTTGACGCTGTGGAACCAACAGGGTTCAAAAGTAATACGGGGTAACCTGCTCGTCATTCCCATCGACGATGTTCTGCTCTTTGCGGAGCCGATCTACCTTCAGGCTGAACGCAGTCCGATGCCGTCGCTGCGGTTGATCGTGCTTGCAACCCAGGACCGTCTCGCCTACGCCACGACTTTCGACGAGGCGCTCAAACTGCTGCTGGAAGGCCGCAGTGGATCGCTGGCTCAGCCGTCGATAACCGGACAACCAACGCCTTCAGGCAACAGGCCGGAAGCCGGCGCTTCCGTCGGCGCTCTCATCACGCGAGCCAATCAGGCGCTGGCGGATTACCGAAGACTCACGTCGGAAGGAAAGCTTGCAGAGGCAGGCGCGAAGCTCGATGAGATCAAGAATGCTCTCGAAGAACTGAACCGTGCCGCGGCAAAGTGACGAGAGGCGGACAAATTGCGGAACTCCCCTCCTCAGCAGGGCATCAACATACTTGGCTGACGTCCTCTCGTTGTTCCAATGTGAGATGTGCTGCTGTGCGATGAATAATAACGTTAGCTAAACGACCAAATGGCCAGACTCAAATTTCATTCGTCGGGACAAATTCGAGTCCGGCCATCGGGCCAATTCCTAAGCCAATTATTCATCGCACAGCAGCACATCTCACATTGGAACAACGAGAGGACGTCAGCCAAGTATATTGATGCCCTGCTGAGGAGGGGAGTTCAGCCTTGACATTCCAAACCCAGGAATGGAATATCACTTGAGTGATCGATCAACCAAGTGCCGGCACTAAAGCCAGGATAGTTGGAAAGGCCATGGATTTGTTCTGGCGCCAGGGATACGAAGCGACTGGCGTTGCGCAGATTCAGGCAGAAGCCGGTGTGCTGCCCGGAAGCTTTTACTTTTTCTTCAAGAGCAAAGAGGCGCTGCTGCTTGCCGTTCTCGACCGTTATATGGAGATCCTTCACTCGGCGCTTCGAGATCCTGTCGTGCGCAAGACCCGCGATCCGCTCGAGCGCGTTTTTACTCTCCTCGATTTCTATCGGAAGCAGATTAAGGAGTCCCGTTTCGAGTTGGGCTGTCCGATCGGTAATCTCGCGCTCGAACTCGGCAATCGCTCCGCTGAGGCCCGGCAAAAACTCAATGCGTTGTTCGATACGTGGCGCGCGATGGTGGAAGCCTTTTTCGTCGAAGCCCAGGATCGATTTCCTCAGGGCACGGACTTTAAGGCGCTGTCGACCTTTGTCCTTACGACGATGGAGGGCGGGATCATGCTTGCTCGAGCTAATCAGGATGTTCGTCAATTCGATCGTGCTGTGAAACAGCTTCGGAACTATCTCGAACTTATGCAAATCGGGACGAAGGTTGTGCCCCGAAAGAGGAGCCGGAAATGAAGAGAGGGTTGATCCTGCCGTTGGGAATTGCCACATTGCTTTTCGCGAGTCGCGTCGACGCTCAGGAACGCGTATTGCGAAACTCTATTGTTATCCACACGACCCTGGAAAAGGCGTGGCGTTCGATGGCCACCGCAGAAGGCATGAAGGCGTGGAGCGTGCGTGACGCCCAAATCGAAATGAAGATGCTGGGCAAATACCACACCCACTACTCCGCAAAGGTTGGCGATCCGGGAACCATCACAAATACGATTCTCAGCTACATCCCGAACAGGATGCTCGCCTTGAAGCTCGGGTACCCCAGTAACTTTGCTGTGCCCGATGAAACGGGCAAGCGTGTTCCCCTCCCGGAAGTCGTGAAGGCCGACCCGGTGTTTTCCGTCGCGGAGTTTGAGGATATCGGCAATGGAGACATTCGGGTTTCCGCGACGATGGTGGGCTTTCAGACGGGTCACGAGTGGGACTTGCTCCACAACTTCTTCAGGAGTGCCAACGACTCCCAACTGGCAGCAATGAAGAAATACCTGGAAGGGAATTGACGCGCCTACCGGGCTGCAATGGGGATGACGCTCACGTTTACCGTCTGGGTTGAAGACTCCGGCACCCGAATAGCTTTGCCACTAACTTCAGCCTGACGGATCGAATTCGGATCGAAATACGCGTTGGGCTCCATCGCCTCCCACGCCGCGAGGATGTATTCGCCCGGCGCGATGGAAGAAATTGTGAAACGGCCATTGAGGTCCGCGGTTACGGGGCGGAAGAGTTCAGCGCGTTCACGGCCTCTGCCGGGAATCAGGACGACTTGCGCTCCCGCCATCGGCTGGCCCGCCGCATCCACGGCAACGCCATCGATCGCCCCCACATTCGAACTGATCAGAAGATCCAAAGGCTGGGAGTCCGGCCCATTGAGACGCAGAGGTCCGTTGAGTACATCGGTGTCGGCGAAGCGCGCCTCTTTGAGATAGAAGCCCTGAGGCAATCCGGCCAGCGAGACGCGGTATTCTCCCGGCCAAAGATTATCGATGCGAAAGGTTCCGTCGGCTGTGATCGGTCGAGGTTGAGGTCCGCCGCCGCTCACAGGGTCCGAAGGAACGCTGCCACCTTTCATTTGAACCCGCGTGAACCCGAATGCGTCTGCGGGTAGAGCGTTCGACTCCACGCGAAGCCGCCCCGCAAGCGACATACTGATGCCAAGCGTCAGTACCACGCCTTCAACATCTGCATTGACGACATTCACCGAGGCGAAGGCCTTCGGGAGGGCATTTTGCTCTGACTGCTGGGATTGAAGGTAGGCACTCCTTTCGGCCGGAGACATATTGCCGAAATCGGGTGGCCGCGTCTGTGTACCCGGAACGCTGGCGCTAAGCGTGTAGGCGCCCGCGCTCACGTTTTGCATCTCGAAAGTTCCGTCGGCTGGTCTGTAGTTCGCACTTCCGGCGAGAAGACCAATCCCCAGGTTTGTCGGATCGGAATTCTGGGCGCTCATCCTAACGAAGGCGTTTGGCGGTGATTGCCCCGTCCTCGAGTCCACGACTCGTCCACGCACGCGATAGGACTGCTGGGGGTTCACGAAGACATCAATCCCCTGGACGTCGGCGCCCGATTGGACGTCGATAGGCGTTGCGGAGTTTTCGTCGGGCACGCCGGGGTAGTACATCATCGTGTAGTTTTGCGAAACGCGGTTTGCCGAAGAATATCCCGGGCCAAGGAGAAGCGACTCCAGTCCTGGCGGAACTCCGATATTCTGCTGATTCTCTCCGGGCTGATTCCCCGCGCTCATGTAGTAACGGCCTGGGGACAGGTAGTACATGCGGTACTCGCCGCGGTCATCCGTGCGAGTAGCGGTGACCCGCTGAATCTTTCTCTGCCCTGTTTCGTCGTAAGTAAATCGGAAAAGCTGAACGGTAACTCCGGCGACTGGTTGGCCCAAAGAATCACGAATTCGACCGCTGAGGGCGGCGACCGCCATCATGCGCATGACAATGTCGTCTTTCACCTGACCTGCCGCCAGCGTCATGGGTACTCCCCCGACGCTTGTTCGCTGTCCGTAGTCCTGTCTTGCGTAACCGTTTCCGCTGAACATCACTTTGTAGGTGCCCGGTTCCACGTCATTGAAGAAGAACCGGCCGCGTTCGTCCGTCAGGGTGGGCGGAGCGGATTTGGGAACAACGACCACACCGCCGCTGGGGCTCGCGATAAGCTCATGGATATCCGCGAGCGGAATCGACTTGAACGCTGCTGCTTGCACCGCTAACTCAGGTTCGGCGAATCCGTTTTGCACGGTTGCTGCAATTTCATCGGCCATTAATGCCAATAGCTCAGCAGAAATCGTCATTTCTGCTGGAGGACGATCCCCGGCGATCATCTGTGCGAACGGCCCAATCGAAACATCTGTCCTGCCCAGAGCCACGCGAATATTCGGAAGCGGTTCGCCATTCGCATTCAAGACTACGCCGGCAACGGTAGCTTTCGGCATCTGGGAACGTGCAGCGGGTGTGGCCTGCAACAACAGCAGAGAAATAAGGACGGTGTGGAGAGTCATCGTGTCCCTTCCGCCGGGATGATCCGGATGTCGATCGTTTCCACCGACGTTTCTGTCACGCGGACGGACCGGCCTCTCGCTTCAGACCGGGAGAGAATGTCCAGATCGAACCATCCATTCTCCTCGATCGATTCCCAGGAAAAGATCTTGTAATCGCCGGGTGCCACACCGGACAGGAGGAACCGTCCGTTCTGATCCGTGGTAGCAACTTTGTACAGGTCCGACCGATACCGTGACCTCTCGGGGACAATCACGACTCGCGTGCTCGGCACGGGCTGGGAGCGCGCGTCGCTCAGGATGCCATCGATGCGGCCGCCGCCCGTTGCAATCGTGACGTCGAGCCCGGCATTGCTTGCGCCGGAATAGCGCAATGGCGTGTTTAGGGCGTCTGCGCCTTCAAAGCGGACTTCCTTGAGGAAGAGATTGCCTATAGGGGGAAACACTTCGATGCGGTAGTCTCCTGGAACCACATTGTTCAGACGAAATGTTCCATCCGCATTGACTGTCGCCATGCCTCCGGAACCCGTGGCCGACTGCAAGGTCCGTTGCAGGGATCCGGTTGTGCCGATCGCTACAGGCCGGATACGGACTCTATCTATCGTCAAACCTTGTTGAAGTTGACCTTCAACACGAAGCCGGCCTGGGATCGCTCCCGCAGGAACGACCGAGAGCACAAGACCATCCACGTCGGAAGAAGAGATCGAGGTGGGCACCATGCCGGACGAGATACCGACAGGCCCGCCGCGTCCCGCAATCGCCGTGTCCTGCACTGTTGCAATAACGTTGTAGGTGCCGGGAAGAAGTTCGCGGATCTCGAATGTTCCCGTTGGCGCGTTGTAGTTCCGGCTCGGCGGTCCATTGGGTCCCAAAAGCTCATCGACGCCGGTCGCGCTGGCGCCAGGTGTCTGCGTCGCCACGAACACATTGGCTCGAGGCGGTGGCTGACCGGTCCTGGAATCGATGAGCTTACCCCGAATGCTGTAGGTCCGTGGCTTGCTCGGCAACGCCAGATCCACCGCCTGAAGGTCCGCGCCCGGTTGCAGGTCGATCACGCGCGCGTTCACTATTTCGGTCACACCGGGATAGAACACATAACCCGAAACCGGAGGAACCGCATTGCCATTGGGTCGGAGGCCGCCCAGAGAGGACATCATCATGTCGGTAAGAGGACTGGCACCTGTTGTTGAACGGCCTGCGACCAGGTAGTAGCGGCCGGGTGTCACCCAATACATTCGGTATTCTCCGCGGTCATTCGTTTGGGTGATGCCGACAGACTGATACGTCCGCTGGCCTGTGGAATCGGAGGAGTACCGCAACAACTGTACGGGAACGTTGATCAGAGACTGATCCGTCGTGTCGCGCACACGGCCGCTGATGTTTGCCGCAGGCATCAGGTTGATCTGAATATCCCGGATTGCCTGACCGGATGTCAGTGGAATCGGTGTTCCCGGACCATTCGGAAAGCGCTGGCCATAAGGCTGAATGACGTAACCATTCGCAGCAACCTGAAGGACGTAGGTGCCTTCTTCCAGGCTAGGAAAGGAAAAGCGGCCTCGATCGTCTGTCACGACCGGCGCGATCGGCGCCGGTGCGCCTCGCGCTCCGGCGGCATTAGGTTGGCCGACAACGGCAGGACCCGGTGCTTGTCCAGGGCCACCTCGACGCGTCAGTCTCACTTGGGCAGCGGGCACAGGTTGCCCGCTGCCCTGCCGTGTGACGGAACCTTCGATGCTGCCTTGCGGCCGCTGCTGTGGAGCAGGCCCCAAAGCCACCTGAAGAAGGAAAACCGCGAGAGGTGCGAGCGACAGTAGTTTCATAGCGGATTGCTCCGCCAGAGAATAGCAGATCCGTATTGCCGCACAAGTTTGGAGCGTATGAGAAATCCTTGCATTGCACGCCGGAGGCGTGGAAGGAGGGTAGCCCCCGGTGGCGAAGCGTTGCGAGCACCGGGGTTGGTGAATCCTGGAGAAACGCACGCCGGCGGCGTGCGAGGAGGAACTCGCTATCCAATCGGAGAGGGAGTTCACTATTTGGATAGGCCCGATGGTTTGAGTCCAAGCTCGGCCGCTCCTGCACTCTTTTTAATCAGTGACTTGAGCATACGTCATCGGCCATCGTGTGCCTTCGAGCAAAGGTTCATCACGTGCACTCCGAGTCGTAACCATCGTTGTTTTTATGGAGGCCTTATGCCACTCAAAATGACATCGCGGGCTGTTTCTGATGCGGTCGTTCTCGATCTGACGGGCAGGCTCTGTGTCCTTGAACACACTTTGCGCGAACGCATCATGGCCCTCCTGGAGGAGGGGCGCCGGTGCTTTGTGCTGAATCTTGCAGCCGTCACTTACATTGACAGTGACGGCCTGGGGGAATTGATTTCCATCTGGACTTCCATCCGAAGAGCCGAGGGCCAGCTGATCCTGCTACGCCCGGTCGAACGTGTCCGGGAGCTTTTCAAAATCACGAAACTCAATACGGTGTTTGAAATCCTCGACGACGAAAGCAGTGCCGTTCGAGTTGCCCAGCAAGGGTTACACCACGTCTGAATTTCCTCTTATAGCTACAGTTGAAATTCGTTCGGCCGGCCATGCCGGCGGATCCAGTTCCTTCGCCCCATTTCTTTTCACCATTTTCGTTTTCGTTATGACTTTCAGTTCCTTAAGGATGCCGAAGATGGAATTCGCGCCGGTCGGCCCCGCCGGTTTCGGTGTTCTCTGCGCGATGATCGCGATCGTCGTCGCTGTGAGCTACGAACGAAAGAGGCGGGGGGCGCAAGCGGAACTGAAATCGCTTCTCGGCATTCAACAGCAGTTTGCTGAAACGCCGGACTCACCGGAAGTGCAGGGCGACTATCCTGTAACCGCGCGATTCCAAAGGCATTGAGTCGGAACCGGCCGCATCCTTATATATAAGCTGCTCCGATGGGCTCCAGGTTCAATCAAGGACCAGACGGTAGAGAACACGTGCCAACCAGAAAAGCACAACGAGCCAGACCACTCCAATCACGGCCGCCCCAATAATCCGAGACCGTGATTTCAGAACGCTCTGGTTCGCTCGATGACGACATTCCCTCATGACGTCTTCCGGAATCAGCTGCATCAGCAGAGCAACGCCCAGGGGCAGCAGCACCACTTCATCGATCAATCCAAGAACCGGGATGAAATCCGGAATGAGATCGATGGGGCTCAGGGCATAAGCAACGAGGGCCATTGCGAGAGTTTTGGCAAGCCACGGTGTTCTGGGATCACGATACGCAAAATACAGTGCCGGTATGTCTTGTCGGATCTGTAGCGCGCGCTCTTTCCAGTCGTGGACAATGCTCTTGATGCCGGCATAGGGACGGCGGAGATCCTGAACGTGAGCGGTCGCGAAGAGTGCGGTCAGCCACACGAGTCCGGAAAGCCAACCAGCCGCGACGTCACTGGGAAAATGCACTCCGAGATAGATCCTGCTGACGCCGACGGCTCCTGCAAAGGTCGCTGCAAAGATTGACGCGAAGATCAATGCCCTGCGACGGAACAGGAAGGGGAGTACAAAAATGATCATCGTGCCTGCAACGACCATTCCGGAAAGGGCATGTCCGCTGGGAAAGGAATAGCTCTCCTCGTGTGTCAGCGCCCATTCCACGTCGGGACGGACGCGCGCGAAATGAAGTTTCGCCAGAATGCCCAGGATCAACGCGCCGCCATTTCCGATCCATAGCAATGCCGCAGACCGAGACTGATGGGATCGCAACAACCCGATGCCGGAAAGGATCACGAGAGGTGTCAGCACCTTCCACGAACCCAGAAAGCTAAGCGCCCTCATGATGAAGTCCAGATATCCCGAACTCCATGCGCGAATCGCGTTCGTCACAAAGGTATCCGCCGCGTGTAGCCACTGTTCGCGCAATTCCTCGTGAAACTCCGCGAGGGCAGTGACCGTGGCGCCGGTCACCACAAATCCAGCGATTAAATAAAAGGAAATCGTTTTCAGTCGCCTGTGCATCTTCGAAGTTCAGGGGCCAGAGGGGGCACGCCGTATTCTAACCGCTTGGCCGACCCGAGAGCGGATGACGCACCAAGAAGGCAGCAAGTCCTTCGGCCATGGCCCGGGAGTTTTGCACTTGCAGCAAGTGGCTCGCACCAGGGAGGAGAAAAGGTTCGACGTTGGGCAACCATGACAGTAGTAGTTCCTGCCGCTCGCCCCAAATTGGAGACTGTTCCTTACTCATCGCTCCTATGACAGCCAGAACCGGCTGCATGATGCGGCGCGCCTCTTCCCGCGTGAACGACCACTGTTGTAGCGCGGGCATCTCCTGGTTGAAGAACGTGTCCGCATCCGCCACGGCCCGGTCGAATGAATCCGGCAATGCGCGGTCCAGCACTGGACGATAATCCGGACCGCACACCCCCTTCAGGAAAGTGTCGACGGCGGCAGCCTTGTTTCCACTCCGGTGAAGTCCGATTGCCGTTCCGACAAATGCGCGGGATGTCTGCGCACTCGGCACTGACATCAGCGCCGGCTCGAGCAGGGCAATGGAATGCACTGCGTCTGGAGCGTCCAGAGCGAGTTGGATGGCGATATTTCCGCTGGACGAGTGTCCGACGATATGCGCCCGCTCGATCCCAATGTGACGCATCAGTGAGCGACACTGTTCGGCCTGCGCTGCCATGCTGACCGGACCGACAATCCGGCTGCTTCCTCTGCAGCCGGCTCGATGGTAGCGGATGAGGCGGTAATGTTCGGCGAGGACTGGCTCATCCGACAGCGGCACAAACCAATCGGCAAAGTGCCCGGGATGGATTAGTACGACCGGCTCTCCGATCCCCAGGACTTCGTACTCGAGTTCAACGCCCTTGAGGGCTGCGCGATCGAGGCGGCGCTGTTGCATAACATGGCACCCAACGGTCAAATTCTATGGCCATCAATTCGTTCCTGAAAGATTTGGTTCGTTCGCCGATCACGGGATCATCGTTCGTCATGAAGATATTTGAAGAGATCCGCCGTCGTGTGCCCCCTTGACATCCGATATCGAATGTCGACATTATCCGCTATGGCCAAACCGACCGAGCTTCTCCAGGGAACCCTGGACCTCCTGATCCTTCGCACACTGGAGCTTCGTCCGCTCCACGGCGTCGGCATCGCAGACCGTATCGAACAAGTTACCCAGGGAGTGTTCGCCGTCGGCCCCGGATCGCTTTTTCCTGCCCTGCACCGGCTCGCGGAAAAAGGTTGGATTGCGGGAGCGTGGGGTGAATTGGAAAATGGCCGGCGCGTCAAGTTCTATAAGCTGACCGCCTCCGGAGGCGCGCAGCTCGCGAAAGAAAAAAAGCTCTGGAACAAGGTGCAGACCGCCGTCAACCAGGTGCTCTCCTCCGAGACGTAGGTCAGCGTCGTAGGCCAGCATGTTCAACCGCGTCCGATATGTTCTTCACCGATGGCTGCACAGGCAGCGGACGGAGGAGGACCTCGACAATGAGGTCCGGGCGTACTTCGACATGCTCGTCGAGCGCGCTATGGCTTGCGGCCTCTCTCGCGACGACGCGCAGCGCGCGGTGCGGATTCAGTTCGAAAGTCTGGAACAAGTCAAGGAACGAGTCAGAGAGGGACGTATGGGAGCTGGATTCGAAACCACGCTACAGGACATCCGGTACGCCTGCCGTGCACTGGCGAAGAGTCCTGGATTCACTTTTTTCGCCGTGCTTACGATTGCCCTGGCGCTCGGCGCTAATGCTGCGATCTTTAGCCTTGTGGACGGTGTGTTGCTCAAGTCTCCCGGTTATCCCCACCCGGAGCGAATCGTGCAGCTTTGGGAAAAACCGCCGCGCGCGGAGCGCAACTCCATCTCCGGAGCGAATTACCTGGATTGGGCGAAGCAGGCCCAGTCCTTCGAGGCGATGGCCGCAATCTCCCCCGGCACCACACTGAGCTATATGGGAGGCGGTGAGCCGCAGTCGCTTCGAGCTGGCATGGCCTCTCCTCCCTATTTCGATGTCCTCGGAGTTAAGCCCGCCTTGGGCCGTACGTTCGCAAAGGATGAGGACCAACCTGGCCGCGAGCGCGTGACGGTACTTACCAATAGGTTATGGCGCAGCACGTTCGGTGGGGATCCTGAGATCATCGGACGGTCGATCGTGCTCGGGGGAGCTTCCTACACTGTCGTCGGTGTCATGCCGGGATCGAGCGAACTGGATCGGCAGGTGCCAGACCTCTGGATTCCGTTGACCTTCGCCACTCCGCCCACGCGCAACTACCATTATCTGCGAGCGCTCGCCCGCCTGAAACCCGGCGTTTCGCTGGAGCAGGCGCAAGCGGAGATGAATTCTATCGCCGGAGCGATTGCGAACCTCTATCCGGATATCAAGAAGGACTGGGGAGCGACCGTGGACCGCCACATCGATCGAGTCGTGAGTCCGCAATTGCGTACTTCGTTGACCGTATTGATGTGGGCCGTGGCGGCCGTGCTCATTATCGGATGCGCGAACCTGGCGAACTTGTTGATGGCGCGAGCAACACTTCGCTCGCGCGAGATCGCGCTGCGGTTGGCGATCGGCGCCAGTCGCTGGAGGATGATTCGAATGCTGCTGACCGAAAGTCTCGTGCTGTCGGTTTGTGGCGCAGTCACGGGCCTTGGCCTGGGCTACGGACTTCTGAGGTGGATTCAAAGTCTTCTGCCTCCGTTCTACTTGCCCGCGGAAGCGAATGTGGCCATCGACGGGCGGGTGCTGCTGTATCTGGCCACTGTAACCTTTTTGACGAGCATCGCGTTTGGCCTCGCTCCCGCGATACAGGCCGCGCGCCGTGATTCCGCCGAAGCGCTGGCTGAAGGCGGGCGCGGTTCGAGCGCCAGCCGCCGGAAGCTATATCTCCGGCACGCGTTCGTGGCTCTACAGGTCGCGTCAGCGTTCATCCTGCTCGTGGGAGCCGGATTATTGATACGGAGTTTCGAGCGCGTGGCGACCCTGGACCTGGGTTTTGAAACCGAAGATTTGATCGTTGCACGCTTGCCGCTCGAACTGGGAGACGATCCGGACGGCATTAAGCTGTCGCAAAATGTCGGCCGCATACTGGATGAAGTGCGTGCGGTTCCGGGTGTGCGGGAGGCGGCCGTCGCCAGCGCAATTCCTCTGCGAGGGTGGGGAAACGGAATGCCAACCCGAATGGCCGACAAACCAAATGAGCCGGCCACAGGTGCCGGATTCAAAATCGTTACGCCCGGATATTTTCACGCGCTCCGGCTTCGCCTGGTGGCTGGCAGATATCTCAATGAGCAGGATACCTCCGGATCGCCTCCCGTCATCGTGGTGAACGAATCCTTCGTCCGGCAATATTCCCCGAATGAAAGTGCAATCGGCAAACGGGCTTTGATCAACAAGATTGTGCCGAGCCGCCTTGGACGGGGCCCCGTCACAACATGGGAGATCGTGGGAGTCGTTGCAGATGAAAAGGGTTCTGGGTTGGAGAGTCCGAGCGACGTCGGTGCCTATGCCAGTTTCGCGCAAAACCCAACAGTGGGTTTAGGGCTCGTGGTAAAGGGAGCAGGGCAGAGCCTGGCGTTGATCCAGTCGGTGCAGCGTGCAGTGTGGAACGTAAACAAGAACCTGGTGCTCGACAACCCGCAGACCGCGGAACGATTGAAAGCGGAATCGATGGCGTCGCGGAAGCTGACTAGCTCGCTCCTGGGAGGCTTCGCCTTCTTGGCAATGCTGCTGGCATGTGCGGGTATCTATGGCGTGCTCTCGTTCGTGACCGCGCGCCGAACACAGGAAATGGGCATTCGTGCAGCCATGGGCGCATCGCGAGCCGATTTGATCCGGCTCGTAATCCGCGGCGGCTCCCTCCCGGTCATGGTTGGGATCGTGGGGGGATTCGGAGGTTCGTTGGGGCTGACGCGCTTCATGGAAGCGATGCTCTTTGCGACGAACCCGATCGACGTCCCAACGCTGGTCGGCGTCAGCGGACTCTTCCTGGCCGTCGCTCTCGCGGCTTGCTACTTTCCCGCATGGCGAGCGGCAAGGGTTGATCCGATGATCGCGCTGCGCCAGGACTAACGCTGCGAACACACGCTTCCCAGGCGTTCGTTTTTCGCTCAACCATCCAGTCGAGTGTCTACGACGATATAATGCCGATGGAAAAATGAGGCGAGGCCTTCATCCTTCGTTGGCGCTTTCGATTCCGGTGCTGCTATTTGCCGGATGCTCTGATCATATATCTCCCCATCCCGTCGTCGTGGAAGGGCGGGCTAGAGAAGTTCGCTTTCCTCAGCCCTGGATTGAGCAGACCTCGGGAAACGTAAAAACCCTCCTGCCTGGCGGAAATCTCTTCTACGAAATCCGCAAGCCGGCCGACGTTACAGGCAACCGACTTTTGTTCGCTGGAATGTCGTGGGTTGCAGAGGGCCGCAAATACCCAGGGAAAAAGCCCGGCGATGTCTTGTATTCCGAGAACATCTATTCCGTTGATCCGGACAAGAATTACGAAGTCCGCGCCGCGAGTGATGACGAGTGGCAGCGCGCGCAGCGTGTTTCGGAAAGCGTGCGGCCGCTGGCGCTTCCCAGCAACGACAAGCCGGCTTTAGATCACAATGGAATCCAGATCAAAAGGGCGGGTGAATACTGGGGCCTTGTGAGTCCTTCACCCGGAGGCAAGGTGGTGGCCGTTTTCAGTTACTCCGGAAAGCAAACCAAGGGAGGAATTATCCCCTTCATGGGAGGCGGAGTTAAAAGCGGCGATGTGTATTGGGATGTATACGACGCCAGGTCGGGTTCCAGGATTGTTTCGTGGTACGCGAAATCCGTTCCGTCGCCGGGTATTGGGTCTAATGCCGCCTGGGTCGAAGATCGCTACCTTGTGACGCCGTTGCAGGGTGGCTCGAACAGCCTCGTGATCACCGATTTGTTACCAGTACGCAATCCGTAGCTGTCGTATCGACAGGTAACGGCGGCGAGTATCGATTCGAATCGCTGTTCCCGGACGAATACTACCTTCGTGCGAGCCGCGGAAACCTGAATCAGACACCGGGGCCTGCGGCCAATGGCGGTGAGCTGTACTATCCCGGATCGGTCAATGCGGCGGGCGCTACCTCTATTGCCCTCAGAGAAGGAGAGCAGCGCGTCGCCGATTTCAGTGGGTCCTTTCAGAAGGGTTATTCTGTGACCGGAAGAGTTGACTGTGCCATTCCCGGCATCGACCGCATGCCACGTACAGAATTGACGCTTCTGCCGCGCTATGTCGGCGCTCCGGCTGAAACCATTCAGGGCCGTCCTCTAATCCTGCTCCGCGAAGGAAGTGATGGACGCTTCCAGATATCCGGCGTCGCGCCCGGATTCTATAAGCTAACGGCGGTAGCGAGAATTCACGGTGCGACCGGCGATGACGTGACTTATGTCTCGACGACTGCAATCCAGATATCAGATCGCGATGCCGAAGCTTCAGCGTTGACTCTGCAGCCTGGGGTCGAAGTGAGGGGCCGATTGATCACCGATGCACAGGGGCAGAACCTTCGCCTCGCCGGAGCGATTCGCGGCCTTAGTCTGGAGCAAGTCCAAAACTCTCTCGTGCCATCGCTAATGCGCAGGGACGGCCTTGGCGGACCTTTCCGCTCCGTTGTTGATGACGCGGGCACTTCGTACAGATTCAGCAATGTTCCTCCAGGGGCGTATGTGATTTCGGCCAATTCGTTGATGATGGCTCCCGCTTATTTAACAGAGGTTCTGAGCAGAAATGCGTATGAGGGCGGCATCCTGGTCGGAAGTGAGTCGGTCTTCGCGGACCTTGTGGTTAACTCTGATGGCGGCACGATCGAGGGAACAGTCCGCGACACACAGGACAATGCAGTACAACTCGTTTTAGTTCCGGCCGCGCAGTACCGGAACAAGCTTTTTGCGTATAGAACTGCAGCATTGGTCATTTCGTCCGGTTCCTTCAAGATGACCGGTATTCCACCGGGCAATTACACTTTATTTGCAGGGGATGCAAAGGACACTTCTCAACCTTTCATGAATGCGGATTACGTGGCCCGTCACGCGGATCGGGGCGTGCCCGTTTCCGTGCAGAAGAATTCCACAACGACGGGGATCGTTGTCGAGAGGATTCCAGCCGGCACTTCCTGGCGCCTTTCCGAATAACTTCCTGAGCTTTCTCCCCCGCGCTCCGGCGGACAATCGATCGATGTCCGCCCGAGCGGCGGTGCGAGTGCGGGTCACGCCGAAGGCGCTGCCGTGAAATGATCGGCGAGTCTATCCTTGAATGAGGGTTTTAAAACCACCGAATGCCATTCGCTTCAGGTCGAAGGGCATCGATTCCGACATTGGCTGATTCTTCATTTCTGCCATGACCTTCTTGTTGACCGCGTTGCGGTGCGCCTTGTTCTTGTAGACGATGAAGGAAAAGAACGCCGTTTCAGATGGTTTAAGCCCGGCCATCGTTTTGAAGTTTCCGCATTCCGGCATTCCGGCAAGGTCATCTCCGAGGCACTCGAAGTACTGTAATGCCCCGTGCTTCATCCACATCTTCTTGCCCATTGCTGCCATCTTCCTATATTCGGCTACTTTGCTCTTGGGTACCGGTATGACGAATCCGTCAACGTAAGTCATGCGTTGGTCTCCTTTGTTGAGTTGCAGAGAAATAAGTTTACTCTGCAAGTTGAAACGGCGGGCACAAGCGTGGGATACGGAGGATTTTATCGAAATGCCGCATCGTTCAGATCAGTTGGACGTACAGTCGGCAACCTGGACTGTGGAAACCCTGAATAGCTGCTCTTCTCAGATGACGAGATGGCGGTTTATCAGGCATGTGCTTCCGTAAAGAAGCGTAGGAATTTTAGTTGAGGGGAACCGGGTAGTCCGTTACGAGGCCGCGCCGCATAAGGGCGATTCCGTTATCGAGGCACACAGAATTTTGGCGTGGAAGGCCTTTTCTTGGGCGGCATGCATCTCATGAAGCGCATGCTTGCCACGCACGGGTTGTTTCCGGCGCTCCCGCAAGGCATCGAGCTCGTGCATCGAGACGAATCGCGGCACATTACCTTTGGGCTCTATTTCTTGCGCCGGCTCATCGTCGCCCATCAGAACCGCGCGTATCGGACGTTCCTGGACACGATGTCGGAGCTGAAGTCTCTAAGGGAGCAATCTACGCGGGAGTTGATGGGCGTTCTGGGCGAGCCCAATCCATTCGGCATCCAGGCGGGTGAGCTCGCCGAATCTTCGCAGCGCCAACCGCCACTCGCACGCCGAAGATCGTTCGTGCGCGAACGCAGACCATGGGCGATCTGAATCGGGAGGCCGCCGAGAGGCTCGGCTGACCGCGTCCGGCACAGGCGGTGTTACGGGCTCACGATCGCCGGGATTTACGAGGCGCGGCGAGCTTCGAGGTCTTCTTCGCGATTTCCTTCGCTGCTTTCTTCGCCGTCTTCTTCGTCTGTTGCGCGCCCACGAATTGCGCGGGTTGCTCGAGGAGGTTACGCAGTTCGGAATGGCCGATCTTCGCGAGCCGCACGAGGACGGTAGCGTAACCTCGATAGTGAGAAGTCATGTAATAGGTGTCTGGCTGCTTCTCGAGCAGGGCGTCACGCGCGGGAAAGTCGATGCAGACCATCAGCGAGTTGGGCTCGGCGGAGGGGTTGATCGCGGTGCAAGCGACCAACTGGCCCTTCAACTTGAGGGCTATGCCCCGGGCGTCGGAGCTTGCCTTGACTCCGGGCAACGAGGCCCCGAGCTTCAGTACAGTATCAAAGTCGACCTTGCTTTCACGCGTCGGTTTCGTGTTCAAGTGCTGCGCTCCACAAGCGCATCGTAGCAATTGAGCCGTCGAATGTGCGAGCGATTCGTTGCCTGGAGCCGAGTTCGCGTGGCCCCGGCTTGACAGCATTCTGATCGAACCGTAGTTTTTTCTGCGTACCGTACCCTCACATCGCAACTGCGCTCGGGCGCTAGGGGAAGGCGTTTGATCCAGCGGCGACTTGATATCGAAGCGGTGACTCGTCTCATTGACATTGCCGACTACATCAGCGTTGATGATCTAAAAATGACGCCCGTGGGGTTACTAAGCCTGTCCACATTCGTCAAAGGACAGTTCGCGAGGCCAGACCGCGACCCCGACGATGCAGAGGATAAGTTTACGTTTGAGCGTCTCGGCGGTGTGCTGTTCCTTCAACCCGAAGGCAATAACGATGAAGCCATCGACTATCGCGTGGACTTTTTAGAAAACCCCGGGGGTATTACCTGCGTGCGTGCGCCTTGCCCGCAGCCGTTCTCCACACTCTTTCAGCGATGCGTGATGGGAGCCGGGCATGGCGAGCGAAGATACTCGCCCGAATGTAGGAGAAAGTCGATCCGATTCCTAACGAATAACGCCGCAGTGTTCAGCTACCAAAATCCTGTGGAGGTAAAGTCGGTTTGAACGAAGCCGCTGGTGCGGCGGACGCTGCGCGTGCGGTGACTGAGGGTGATGACCTCCCGACTAGAGTTGTGAATCTCTAAAGGAGGTTCACATGACAGAGCTGCGCAAGCGGATGCTGGAAGAACTCCAGCGCCGCAACTATTCCAAAGAAGCCATTCGGCTTTACCTGTTCGCGGTTAGGATTTCGCCCGCCATTTCAGGAAGAGTCCGCCTGACCGCGTCCGCCGCAGACACCAGCGGCTTCCTTCATACCTCGTTATCGAAAATCCGCGGCAACCCGCGTTACTCTTCGACTCGACTTGTCTCGCCGCGGATTTCCGATGAACGCTAACGGTTTACCAAGCCCCGTCTGCGCCTGCTCGGCTCTTGCGCGTTCTCGCGTACACCGCTTGGACCGTTCGAGTACCGTTAGAGGCAGGCACGAGGGAATCCTTTTTGAAAATTTTCGCCGTAACCCTTACTATCTTCGCAAGAAATCCTGCGCGCGGAGTGGCTCATGAGACTGACGGAGATCGCTTTCCTGCTCCTGTTCGCTTTACCCCAACAGGCTCCCACTATTCAGCAATTCACAGGACCTCGAGGGTCGATTGAAGGTCTCGTCATCCACGCGATGACAAAGGAACCGATCCCCGGTGTTCGCGTCACGGTCACTCGAGTGGTGCAGGCTGCTACCGCGTTGCCCGCGATTCCGGGCACTCCTCCGCCGAGCGCGGTGACGGCATCGGCCTCGACGGCGCAGGAGGCGGTTGCTCTACGCCAGCCTATTGCGGTGTATACGGATGCGCAGGGAAAGTTTTCTATACGAGATCTCGAACCCGGTCAGTACAACATGCAGGCCGCGATGAATGGTTTCGCTCGCGTGGAATACGGACAGCGCGTGCTCGGTTCGCAGGGAAGACCGATGACGGTGGCCGGCGATCAAACGCTGAAGGACATCGTGGTCCAAATGACTCCGGCTGGATTTGTAACGGGTCGTGTGCGCGATCTCTCCGGGCAACCGGTTGTCGGAGTCAACGTGCAGCTCCTCAAGTTCATTTACCAAGCTAACGGCCAGAGAGCGTTTCAATCAGCCGGCAACACAAGGACGAACGATCGCGGCGAGTATCGTCTCTATTGGGTAACGCCGGGCCGATACCTCCTGAACGCGGGCTCGACACAGGGCGTGCCTGTGAATATCGGGGGCGCGGGCGCGAGCCCGAACGAAGTACAAGACGTCTACGTCTCGACGTA
>Ga0111539_10003553_pt1 | contig 20560 bp, 13 predicted proteins | sample RhiMethybrSRZTD1_FD_79667 | JGI IMG/M metagenome (GOLD analysis project Ga0111539, IMG submission 79667) | Populus rhizosphere microbial communities from Tennessee, USA - Rhizosphere MetaG P. TD hybrid SRZTD1 (version 2) (version 2) | ecosystem: Host-associated > Plants > Roots > Rhizosphere >...
GGCCCACCACTGAAAACGCAACAAGCAAAGCTATTAACAATAACGATATAAATCTTCTCACGGCTTCGGCTCCTATGAGTTGTTTTGGACAGGATTTGCAGGATTATTCAGAATGAACAGGATTTATCCTGTAAATCTTGAAACATCCTGTAAATCCTGTCTACCAGATTTGCGAGAGCACGCGCTCGAAATTTCCACCCAGGATCCCTTCAATATCCGCGTCACTGTACTTGCGTCGAATCAATCCCTCTGTCAGATCAAACATTCGCTTCGGATGATTGAGACCTTCGATATCGATCTTCTCCCGAAAACCGTAAGAGCCTTTGTAACCGGCGCGCAACTGTCTATTGAGTTCCGGTGGCATCGCGTCGTAGCCGTACAGATCGATGTCGCTGCCGACGCCGAGGTGCTCCGGTCCAATCAGTTTTCTGACGTGATCGAAGTGATCCAAAACGTGCTCGACGGTTGTCGGCTCGTCACCTTTCACAAACATGCGCACACCCGTAATCCCGATGACGCTGCCCGCTAGGCCAACCTTCTTAATGGCTTCGTCAGTCTTCAAACGGGGATGATTCGGCACGAGCGCGCGACAGTTTGAGTGTGTAATCAAAACCGGCTTCTTCGAGATCTCAAACGCGTCGAGTGTGGTGCGGTCGCCGCAATGCGAGACATCAACAGCCATTCCGACTTTGTTCATGCGTTCAATGATCGCGACGCCGAAGTCGGAAATGCCTTCGTCGCGTCTTTCAGTCGAACCATTGCCGATCAGGTTGCGTGAGTTGTAGGTGAGTTGAGAAACGCGCTGGCCCAGCGCGCGAAAGAAATCAACGTCGTCAGGACGCCGGAAGTGTTCCGAATTCTGCAGGCCAAGAATAACGCCGAGTTTGCTCGACTTTTTGATTCGCTTTAAATCGGCGGGGCTATCGACGCGCATGAAATGATCGCCATCGTTGGCAATGAAACCGTTCCACGAAGCAAAGAATTGGAGGGCGCTGTCGTAGGCGTTCGGGCCGCCTTGTCCAATGGCCGGGTGAAAGATGTTGATGCCGGAATCGAGGAAAGGTTGGAGGTCAGCGGCAGTAAACGTTTCCGGATCTTTGAACCACTTCGCTTGTTTGTTGAAGTCGAGGGTCAACACGCTGAGCATGTCGATCACGGTCGCGCGTCCGACCAAATCTATCGCCTGCCGCGAGTATTCTGTCGTTGCACTGGCAAAGAGACGAAAGCGCCCACGATTGATCATCGGCGCCGCGACTATCGCAGCCGTAGCCATAGCGGCGCTCTTAAGCATCTCACGCCGGTTGATTAGGTGGAGATTATTTTTCATGACGTTAAAAAGGGCGCCTCCTTGGAGTGCGGCGGCCTGGCGCCGCTTTTTTATCGGTAACGCTTGATCGAACCAAAGCGGCGCCAGGCCGCCGCACAAGGAGACGCCTAATTGCCTTGGATGGGAAGGGCGATGTAGGACGCGTTCTTGCCGGAGCGAAATACTTTTTGCGTTGCCGGTTGAAAGTCGCTCTCGGTCGCCTTGAAAATGTTCGCTACATACTTTTGCGGGTTTCGATCGATAACCGGAAACCAGGTGCTTTGCACCTGCACCATAATACGGTGGCCCTTCTTAAAAGTATGATCGTTTGCGGGAAATGCGATCTGGTAGTGGTAAACCGTGTTCGCGACAAGCGGCTCGGATTTTTCGAAACTTTTTAAATAACGACCACGAAACACATCACCGGCAATCATGAGTTGGAACCCGCTCATCGTCGGATCCGGCTCGAACTTATCCGGATAGACGTCGATCAGCTTCACGATCCAGTCGCTGTCTGTTCCCGAAGTTGAGGCAAAGAGATTCGCGATGATTCTTCCTGACACAGTGAGATCGTTCATCAACGTTTCGCTTTCAAATGTAAGCACGTCGGGACGGCCGTCGACAAAACGCTGATCTTCAACCAGCCAGACAGGCCAGCCGGAACGAACCTGAATCGGTCGCGGACGATAAGGAACCGGAGTTGCGGGATCGGAAACATAACTGTCGAATGCCGCTGTCCCCGCTGGAGGAGCGAACGACAGCTTCCGGTTTGCCTGAAAGTACAGCTTGCGTTCAGTAACGTTGCGCTTAGGCGGCCATTCGTTGTGTTCGACCCACTCATTGGCCCCAGTGCGGAACGTCAATGCTTCCGGTCGTTCACCCGTGCCTTTGTCCTTTAAATAATGAGCGAAGAAGGGCGCGAGAATGTTGCGGCGGTAATGAGCGGCTGTTGGACTGCCAAAATCGATGCGGCCGAGCTTCGTTCCCTCGCCTCTCGACCAACCACCATGATTCCATGGACCAACGACGAGAAAGTTTTGCTTCGCGGTGTCGTGACGCTCGAGTAGTTCGTAAATTTTGATCGGACCATAGAAGTCTTCCTGGTCCCACCAACCGGCAACATTCAACATCGGCACAGTGACGCGGTTCAGCCACGGCGCAAAGCCCTGGCGTTTCCAGAACGCGCTGTAGTCCGGCTCGTTAACAAAATAGGTCCAGGTCGGGAGCTTGCCGTTGAAGTACTTCTTGTCGGCGTTGGAAAGTGGGCCGAGATTGAGATACCACTCGTAGGCGTCGAACTTATCGACGACTTTAGTGACGTCTGAGATCTCTTTGGACGACTCCATCATGTAGGAGTATTCAAAGCCGTAACTCAAGCGAAACGCGCCGTTGTGATGAAAGTCATCGCCCAGCCACATGTCGGCCGGCGAGGCTTGCTGGACCACAGCTTTCAGCGCCGGATGTGGATCGAGCATTCCCATTACTGACAGCCAGGCGCCGTAACTCGTTCCCGCCATACCGACGCGGCCGTTGTTCTTCGGCACTTTGTTGAGCAGGTACGCGATCGTGTCGTAGGTGTCAGTGCTTTCGTCGATCGCGTTCTTGTCTTTCGGATCGCGTGGCTGCCGGAGCATCACGAATTCGCCTTCAGACTTAAAGCGACCACGAATGTCCTGGCGCACAAGGATGTAGCCGTCGGACGAGAGCTCCGTAAGTCCGGTGGCGAGTTGTTCAGCAGTAGTGGTGCCGAGCCCGTACGGAGTGCGAAGCAACAGGATCGGAAGCGATTCCGTGGCCTGCGCGGGTGCGTCGATCGTTGTGTACAGACGAACGCCGTCGCGCATCGGGATCATTGCCTCAGTGCGCGAGTAATCGGCGGGCTTGTACTGAGCGTGAGTTAGTGCTGCAGAACTGAAGAGCAGGAAAAGCAAAAAACAGTTTCGCGCAAAATGTTTTTGTGCTTCTTGTGCCTTTTTGTGGCTAATCATTTCTCCTTGCCCTTCGACACGCGATCGATCGGCGCGGGCCGCGGAACACGCCGCATCGGATTCTGTTCGAGCAATCGCAACCCTTCCTGCACCGCTCGCTCGAGTTGCGGATCGCGTCCCTTATTCACCTCTGCGGGCGTGTAGTCAACTTCGATGTCGGGCGCGACCCCGATGTTCTCTACGTCCCACTCGCCTTTCAGATTGTAGAAAGCGAGATTTGGGGCGGTGATGCCGCCACCATCGATCGTTGCTGGAAAACCGAGGGTGCCGACCAGTCCGCCCCAAGTGCGTGTTCCGACAAGCGGACCAACCTTGCGGAGTCGAAACATATAAGGCAATGCATCGCCGCCCGATCCGGCCGACTCGTTGATGATCATCACCTTTGGACCATAGATACCAGCGATCGGCGACGTGCTTGGGGTTCCGTCACGCAACGCGAAGTATCCCATGAGTTTTCGATCGAGTTCGTTGATGATGTAATCCGCCACCTGGCCGCCCTGGTTGTAGCGCTCGTCAATGATCGCGCCTTCTTTGTCCTGCTGTGCGTAATAGTAGCGGGTGAAATACGTGTAACCGGGATTTCCGGTGTTCGGCAGCCACACGTATGCGAGCTTACCGTTCGAGAGTTTATCCACGAGGCGCCGGTTGTTCTCGATCCACGCTCGCGTGCGCAAGGTCGCGTCACTTGCCACCGGAACGACCGTAATCACGCGTGAACCTTCGTTCGTTGGTGTTTTGTTAACGCGAATGAGTGTCTGGCGGTTTGCGGTTCCTTCAAACAGGCTGTACGGATTTGCCGGCGGCGTAAGCGGACGGCCATTTACTTCGAGCAGGTAATCGCCTTCCGAGACTTGAATACCGGGAGCACTGAGCGGCGCTCGCAGATCAGGATTCCAATTCTCCCCCGTGTAGATGCGCTTGATCCGGTAGTGTCCATTCTCGATCGAGAAATCCGCGCCGAGCAGTCCAACTGAAACCGGATCGTCAGTCGGAACATCGCCAGTGCCAGTCAGATAAGAGTGACCAACCGTGAGTTCACCGCCAACCATCGCGATTACATAACTCAGATCCGCGCGATGGCCCACGAAAGAGACCAGCGGTTTGTACTTCTCGTAAATCGCCTGCCAGTCTGCGCCATGCATTTTGGCGTCATAGAAATACTCGCGCTGGATGCGCCACGTCTCGCGATAGATTTGCGACCACTCGGCTCTCGGATCGACGCGCATTTCCAACTGCGCGACGTTTAGTGGTCCATCGCCGACCTTCGCAGGCCGCTCAGTCGCAACTACTCCCCACCGGCTCGCATCGGCTTGATAGAGCAGCTTCTTCTTGTCGGCAGAAATCGAATAGGAACGGACGCTGCCTTCCAGAAATGGCGCAGCCGTGCGCTCTTTCAGTTGATATCGTTGCAAGCGAAGTGTGCCGGGCGCTCCGCCGGTGATCGGTTCGGTATAGAAAAATGTTCCGGCTGCTCCCGCAGCGAGATTGTTGTAGTCGCCCGCGGGAATGTTCACGGCCAGCACTCGTTGGGTGATGCCGTCGAAATCGATGCGGACGGCAGGCTTCGCATTCGGATCCGGTTTCGGTTGCGGAGCATCGGGGCTTGGTGGCTTCGGCTCGTCGCCGGTTTCGGGCAGTAGTGGCGATGGATCAGTCGCGCTCAGCACGACCAGATAAATTGCGCGACGCACAGGTCGATCGATGGAGCTCATCTCCAGCCAACCGGTGCTTGGTCCATAGTTCGTGCTCGCCATGAAGTAGAGATACTTACCGCCTGCATCAAACGTCGGGGAGATGGAGTCGGCGAGTCCATCGGTGACTTGATAGGTCTTCTTGTCGGCCCATGAATAAACAAAGATCGCGCGCAAGTGGCTGGCGAGGTTCTTTGAATACGTAATCCACTTTGAATCGGGAGACCACGTCGCGTTGAAGTCTCTGATTGGATCCGGATACGAGTCAGTATCGATTTTCGTTGCTGCGCCACTCGCGACTTCAATGGCCCAGAGATTGTTGTGATTGTCTTCCACCAGGATCTGCTTTCCATCCGGCGACCATCGGGTGCCGCTGAAGAAGGCAGTCGAGGGCAACGCGACCGCACGCGGGGGAGTGATGCCGGTCGGTTCTCCGATCATGAGTTGATATTCGCCGCTGGCATCGGAAAGCCATGCGACCTGCGCGCCGTCCGGCGACCACACGGGATCGCGATCGTGCGCACCCGCACTCTGCGTGAGGTTGCGGAAGTCGCCTTTCTCTGAAGGCACGGTGAAGATCTCACCACGAGCCTCGAAGGCGGCGCGTGTTCCAGTGGGGGAGAGTGTGGCGTTGCGAATCATGCTCGCAACTTTCTTGAACTGCGGCCGAGCCCACGGCAGATCTCCCGTGACTTCGATATTCAGTTTCTGCGGCTTACCGGATTTTGCGTCGACGAGATAGATGTAACCGGCCTGTTCGTAAACGACTGCGTCCGCGCCCGCTGATGCAGTCATCACATCAAAATCTTCGTCATGGCTGATCTGCGTCACTTGTTTTGTATCGGTGCGGTAAGCAAATAGATTCGCAGTGTGACTGCGATCGGATATGAAGTAGATCGTATTGCCGATCCACATCGGGAACGAATCGTTGCTGTTGGTCCCGGGAAGTTTTTGAACTGAGTGATCCGCAAGATTGATGACCGAGATCGGGTGTGTGCGGCCGCCGCGATAGTGCCGCCACATGCTTGCTTCATGCCATTCCGGAATGAAAGCGGTCGAGAACTCTTCGTAAGCGACGCGTGTGCCGTCAGGTGAATACGTGCCGAAAAATGCGCGCGGCAGTGGCAACATCTCGGGCAGACCGCCATCGACACTGATGGTCCAGAGCTGCATGTGCGACTGTTGTGGAACGCCATTTCGGTTTGACGCGAAGACGACGCTCTTGCCGTCAGGGTTCCAGCCACGAACGCGATCGACGGCGGGGTGATAAGTCAGTCGTTTGGGATCGCCGCCATTTGCCGAGACGAAATAGACGTCAGTGTTTCCGGCGACTGTTGCAGTGAACGCGATCTGTGAACCGTCCGGAGAAAAGTAGGGATCGATCTCGAGTGACGGCGTTGATGTCAGGCGACGTGCACTGCCACCGTTGCGTGAGACGACCCACAAGTCTCCGCCATACTCGAATGCAACCGAATCGCGACTGACGGTCGGATGGCGCAGCAGCCGCGTCCCTTGAGCGTTGATTGTGGCTGATAAGCAGACCAATAGCAGCAATACAAAGACTATTTTCTTGATGTGCATAATTTCAGAAGAATTCGGTGTCTCTTTGGAGTGGCGGCGCACTCCAAATTTAGAACTCGAGCCGGAATCCCACCTGCCCTTCGCGCCCCGGCTGTACCTGGATCAGGGCGCCGAATGGCGCAGGGTTAGTCGTTCGCGTTTCGATTGCCGCAGCATTCTGTCGATTGAACACGTTGAAGAACTCAAACAGCGCGTGCAGCTTAACGCGTTCCGTAATATTGAATCGTTTTGTCAGCCGAAGATCGAGATTGATAAAAGCCGGACCAGTAAAGGCGTTTCGTCCTGGGCCGTGATCGATAGCATTAAAAGTACCATCGCCATCAGGATCTTCAAGCGCCGCTGCCGTGCGGCTGAAATGAAAACCGCTCTGCGTGCGAAAGATGCCGCTCACCTGAAACTGCCACGGCAACTCCAACAACCCGTTCACTTGAAACGTGTGTGAAACGGATAAATCAGAAGGCCCTTTGTCGAGATCCGGACCATTGACGAATGTGTTCGCCTGCGCCACAAATCTTCCGTTGGCCCTCACAAACGAGCTGTTCAGATTTGTTCTCCCGGTTCCGGTTTCAGTAACCACCGGCGCAATCCCAACGAAACTATCCGACGGCAGCGAATTGATTCCGAGTTGATTGTCAGTTTCATCCGCAAAAGCGTAGTTGCCACTCAACGTGAAACGTCTGGCAAATCTTCTGGTGAAGCTGACGATGAAGCCATCGTATTCCCCGCTATACCAGGGACCAAATGTCTGGATTGGTCCCGCGGTGAAGGGCGGCAGGAACTGCCGGCTCGAAGCCCTCGAAGCGAACGAAATATTGGCCTCGCGAACGCCAAGCATGTTCTTCATGTTGCGATGGTAGTAGTCGGCTTCGATTACGACGTTCTTGATCTCCTGCTGCACGCCGATGCTGACGCTCTCCGTAAAAGGCGTCTTGAAAGTGCGATCGATATCGGTGGGAAATAGTTGCGCCGGTATGGCTGAATGTGCCAGGGCGCCAAACGGTCCCCAGAAGAAAAAGCCCGGCGCTTTTCCAACTGCCGCCGCGGCTTGAAGCAGATACTGATCCGGAGTCAGCCCTGAAAGCGACTGAATGTTGTTGAGATTGATCACGGAATTCGCCGGAATCAATGCGTGGCCGGATGCGACGACGCGATTCAGTCTGTCGATTCCGATAAACAGGCCCGGCGAGAACGGGCACGCGACATTGCCCGCTGCGATCTGAGCATCGGTCAGATTCGGTGAAACGCAGAGTCCACCGGGAAACAGCGACGCATTGATTGCGGCCGGCGCGAGTGTTGGCACGCCATAGAACCCGCGCGGATAGGAGAACGGTTGGACCACGCGGCGATCTGCGCCGCCAAAAGCCGGCACGTCACGAACCAGTCCCAGCCGAAACTGATCGTAAAAGAGTCCATAGTGCCCGCGGATCACTGTTCGCGGTGTTGCCGCCCATGCAAAACCAACACGCGGCGAGATGTTTTCCTTGGTGACAAACTCCGAGTCGTAATCCCAGCGCAGGCCGAGATTCAAGGTGAGGTTCTGACGAAACTTCCAGTCGTCCTGAAAATAGAGCGCGTTGTAGTTGTTGCGCAAATGAATCTCATTCGCCGCCGGAGTCAGACCACCGCCGGTGGTCACGGTGAAGAAACCTGCATTGACTGGCCCAAACGTCGTGAAGTCCGGCACCGTTGCAAAGAGCTGCAGGTTCAAGGTCTGCGACTCTATTCCATCAACTCGCGTGCGGAGGTAGTTCCAACCAAACTTCACAGTGTGATCGCCGATCAGTTTGTTAGCGTGCGCGGAGAGACTCGTGTACTTCTGGTCTAACGCTGTGCGCGTCGTGTTGTTACCAAAAGAGAACGAACCAAGATTGCCGAATAGAGCTCCCGTGTTGTTGTTGCTGAACATCTGAAACGTGGTGCCGACCCCTGCATCAGGATGAGCCGGAAAAGTTTCCGAGGTGTCGCCACGATAGCCGCCGCGCAAGGTCAACACCCACGGATTGCTTTGACTTCCGGCCAGAATCGTATCGCTGAACGCCAGCAGCAGGTGTCGGGCTCCGAGGTGGTTTCGTCTCGATGGCAAGTCTGTGGCCTGGGATAGCGGCAGAAACTCTCTGACGTTTCCATTCGTGTAATTGACTGACTGGCTCAAACTATGTCGTCGGAGCTGCTCGTCGAACTTGAAGAACCCGCGCGTGTCGTAGGTGCGAGACGGTTTGTCAAACTGGTTTTCAAAGTCTCTAGCGATCTGCGGCGTAGTTGCGGGAAAAGCGAAATTCAGCTCGCGATTTTCTCTGATGCGCTCGGCCGAGCCAAAAAAGAAAACCTTGTCTTTAACAACTGGGCCACCGAGTGCAACACTCCCATCCCAACGTTGCAGAAATGGAGCTTCATTCACATTCGGATCGACTGAGTTATTCGAATCGAAGACGTTGTTGCGAAAGAAGATTGAAGCAAGACCGTGATAATCGTTGGTGCCACTGCGAGTGATGACATTGACGATCGCGCCCGATGCCTGACCAAACTCAGCCCGGAAACCCGCGGTCAGTACCTGAAACTCGGCAATCGTTTCCTGATTAAACTGGGCCGCAGCACCGCCGTTGACATTGTCTTTGTTCGGCTGGCCGTCGATCATGAAATTGTTATTGCCTGCCCGTTCTCCAAGCACCGGAGTCGCGTTATCGCTGCCCGGATTGACCTGACGATTAATCACGACACCCGGCACGAGCTGCATCAGGTCGAGGTAGTTGCGACCGTTGGTCGGCATCTCTTTGATCTGTTGCGGCGTGACTGTAGCGCCGGTTGCGGCTGTGGTCGGATTCAGCAACTGGGCGTAACCGACGATATCGACCTGGCCGGCAACGGCGCCCACTTCGAGCGGAATGTCGAGCGACAGGGTTCGATTGACGGTCAACTCGATATTATCGAAGTCTCGCGTCGCAAAGCCGGCATGTGAAACCTGCATCGTATAGTTTCCCGCGGGCAAAGCCGTCACTCGATAGAAGCCACTTGCGTCACTGGTCGTGGTGCGTTCGATGCCGAGAGCGGCAGACTTCACCACCACCTGCGCACCGGCCACCATGCTGCCCTGCGCATCTTTTATCGTGCCCTCAATCGTGGAAACTGTCGTCTGGGCTTGGGCATTTGAAGCCGCCAGCAACAGACAAAGGACCAGCAACAACGAGCCGCCTCGATAGCCTTTCATGATTCCGCTCCTTAGGATGAGAGTAGTTGGAACCCCAGTTCTGATCCCGGTAAATCCGTGTAGCCTGTGGCCCGCTATATAACATCGTCCGTTGCATGATGTCAATTCTTGTACAACATTTGTTGCACGAAGCGGATCCGTATGCTATTTTCTCGCGCGCCATGCAGGCCAGAATCTTCGAGCCCCGAACGAACACGGCTACCGCGCTCAAAGTCGATGGTGTGGAGATCCGTTTGATCCGTTTGCCGCTTATCGAGCCGTTTGAAACGAGCTTCGGTAAAGTCGACTCGCGTCTCATCTTTCTCATTTGTCTCGAGAGCAATGGATTGACCGGCTGGGGTGAGGTCGTCGCGTCGGAGGAGCCGCTTTACAGTTACGAGACTACGGGCACTGCCCTGCACGTGATCCGAGATTTCCTGGCACCAGTCGTCGTCGATGCGCCGATCACCGGCCTGGATGATCTCGCACAGCGTCTGTCGCCGTTTCGCGGGCACAACATGGCCAAGGCCGGACTCGAGCTCGCCTACATGGATCTGCTGGCTCAGGCGAGTGGACAGTCACTTTCGGCGCTGCTCGGGGGTGAGCTGAAACGTGTGGCGGTAGGTGTGAGCCTCGGAATTCAACCGGCTGTCGCGCGTCTACTGGAACGAGTCGAACGCTACCTCAGTCTCGGTTATCAACGCATCAAGCTGAAGATCAAACCGGGATGGGACCTCGAGGTCGTCGCTGAAGTGCGTCGTAACTATCCCGGGATTCTTCTCTCAGTCGACGCCAATTCGGCTTACACCATCGACGATCGAGATCACTTGAAGAAACTGGATGATTTCAATCTGCTAATGATCGAGCAGCCGCTTCAGAACGACGATTTGATGGATCACGCGCGCTTGCAGGAAATCATGAACACGCGGCTTTGTCTCGACGAAAGTATTGTCAACCAGCGACAGGCGAAGCTCGCCCTCGAACTGGATAGTTGTAGAATAATCAATATCAAAGTTGGCCGAGTCGGCGGCTATTCAGAGGCTCTCGCCATCCACGATTTATGCGCCGCGCGAAGCATTCCCGTGTGGTGCGGCGGCATGCTCGAATCCGGAATCGGCCGCGCGCACAACATTGCGCTGGCAAGTCTCACAGGTTTTACCTTGCCGGGTGATATTTCGGCGAGTTCACGTTATTTTGAACGCGATATCATCTCGCCGGCAGTCAGTGTAGCTGCCGACGGCACGGTGGGCGTTCCCGACCGGCCCGGTTTGGGATTCGATATCGATCTGGATTTTATTAAACGTCTGACTGAAACTCGGGTATACATCTCACGAATGAAACCTTAGCTCGGTCCACACACGAAGGAGCAAAATATGGGAGCGGGAAACACGCTCAACAGTCGTGGCAGCAACGGCTCCAAGTCTTCACTCACCTCGCTTGAAGTGCGTTTCGCCCAATCGCCACTGAGCGGCGGCCGCCGTCGTCTGATCAGAGAAATCCTGGATAACCACGAGCAGACTTTCTTCCTGTCGTCGCGCGAGATGGCAAAACGTTACAACGTTGATGCGGCAACAATCGTCCGCACGGTCCAGGCTCTCGGCTACGAGCGTTTCGCGGATTTTGCCGCTGACTTGCGACAGCATTTCGTCAACCACATCACGCCGTACACAGTGCTGAAAGCTGCGACACAGGAAAAACGAAGTGTCATCGATCAGGTGCAGCATTGCCTCGAACGAGATGGGGAGAGTTTGAGCATACTGAGATCGAGCTTGGAGGAGAGCCGGTTAGTTGAGCTGGCGAAACGGATTCATAGTGCGCGAAGGATTTTGGTGGTGGGAGTTGATCTGGCTGCATCGCTCGCGTGGTTTCTTGCTTATGGACTGACGCCGCTCGGGTTCGACGCTCAGGCGCCGGTCGGAAGCACAGGCAATCTGCAACACAAGATCGATCTACTCACTGAGAAGGATTTACTGGTGGCGATTAGCTTTGGCAGGTGTCTCAGGGAGACTGTTGAGTCAGTGGAGCGCGCTCACGGACGCGGTGTTCCGACCTTTGGCATTACTGACAGCGATACATCACCGATCGCTTTGCACTGTGAAGACTATCTCGTCGCTTCAACCAGCAGCCCGTCGTTTACGGGATCGTATGTCGCGCCGATGGCTTTGTTGAATACGATCATCGTCGCCTGCGCTCACCTGCGACCCAAGCGCGCGCTCGCGATGTTGAGCCGTACCGAGCAGGAGTATCGCACCGGCACGCGCTGGTATCAGGAGCCGATTCGTCGCGGCCGCACGGCAACTGACGGAAATCAAAAGAGCAGCAAAAACACGAATGGACGCCGGAAGAAGTCGTAAATGATCTACTGAGTACACGGAGTCACGGGGTACCGCAGCACGAGTCCGGACAGGTCTTTTGTGCCATCGACCTCGACGTGTTGTGTTTCAATTAATTCTAACTGCCTGCCGGTTTTTTTAATCAGTTTCATAAACGAAGGGCAGGTCGCGAATTGTCGATCACCAGGGCGGTATGAACCGAACACCTCACCTTTTGCCTCTCCGAGAACGGTGAATGAGAAACGGCCTTTCTCATCTGCATAGTTATGAAGCTCAGCTTGTTTGTCGTCCGTGTTCTGGGGCTTAAAATTAACGAACCCTCCACCGGCTGGCCGACCATCTGCATAACGAACGACTCCATCGATGCGGGTGCCTTTGATTAAGTTTGATATGACGACGTTCAGATTATCTATGCTCTCGCCGTGATTGACGGTGATCCTGGTTGCGTTTTTCTGTTCCGCAGTGTTGCCGAAATACAGCCTGCGAAATGGCATCTCGGCCGTTGGCTTGTCCTCAGGATTTAAGACGAGTACGTAAGTTCCGGCCTCTACACCATCAACGCGAAAACTCCCGTCAGTTTCTGTAAAATCACTGCAGGAAGTGTCCTGCTCTTTCTCAGCCTCAGCGAGCCTGACACAGACCCGCCGCATCGGCCTCAAGTTCCCATCCCGAACGATGCCGCTGATGTGATTGTTGAGGGCGAGGTTTATGTTGGCGCCGAAATGCTTTTTCGCCCGGAGCGTAAAAGCCACACGATTGCTCGGCTTCGGTTCCGAACGACCAGGCACGCGAGTCAACTCAAACCGATCGACTTTCCATCCAGACTTTAATTCCGGTTCAAGTATGTATCTGCCCGGGGGTAGATCATAGATTTCGTAAACTCCATTCTTATTGGTGACAGCGAAGTAGGTTTTGTTCTCACCGCGGAGGAAAATCTTGCGGTCCGCCACATTTGACTCGTCTATGCCATCTCCTTCGAGAACTCCTGAAACGCGGGTGCGTCCACGCCGCTTGTCGATATTGTCGAGGTACAAGAAATCTTCGTTCGCATATTCCACACTTTTGGATCTGTGACAGGAGGGAACCTTTAAGAGCTCTGTAGAGTCAGATGGTCGATAGAGATATAGCAGATACTGCTCTCCGATTTCCTTTTCATAAAACGTCCAACTACAGTCAAGCGTGAAATTTCCCTGGGCAAAGACAAGTTTGTCACCGACCTTGACGTCTCCCTTGTAAACTCGTTCGACAATCATGGTAGCCGTACCAATATCGGTATCGGGCCATCTGGGAGTAGTGGTCTTGGTTACGGAGACAAACCGAGCCACAATCACGAGATTTGCGTCTTCATAATCGTCGAGGACGGTTGTGAAGGGATAACAACCACACGCGTTTGCGACACCGGCAACCATCACAAACGCCGCTAAGCATAGAACCGTGCGCACTACAGATCGTTTGATTTGCGTCATACGACCTCCGCTTTATTGCGTCAGAACCTTTAATCCTTCAACGATTGGCGGGAATTCAAGCAGTGCCTCCTTCTTAACACCCCACGTCGTGAACATGTAACCGAGCAGCTTTGGTCCAGCCTGCGCTTTACTGAACTGAATCAACGCCTTAGTTGCATCGACGTTCTTCCAACCGGCCGGCAACACGCGAAAGCCCTTCTCGATGAACATCGGAATCGAAGGATAGCTGTCTCTCGGTTCGTAGTGCCACGGGCAGATGATGATGTCTTTCGGAATCATGTCGATCGCGGTGGCCGTACCGTTCTTTGATGCTTCCCATTCACCGAGATCGTATTTCTGGCCATCGATCAGACGATCTCCCCACATCAACATCTCAACCTTTCGTTTACGCACAAGATGCGCGTGAAGCTCGTTCACCGCCTTCGCAAACAACACTCCGGGATCTTGTCCCTTAGTCGAAGGTGATTGCTCCGATCCGAGCAGAAACACTTCATCCATCCCGACGTGCATGGCATCGGCACGAAAACCATCAATGATCTCATCCATCAATTCAAAGACGACGCGCCAGACGTCCTTATTGAGTGGATCCCATTCGCGGCAGTAGAGGCCTTCGTTGTTGGGAAATGCGCCCGGTGTCAGGTCAAACTTTGGGTACACCGTCAGCAGCGGAAACGTCTCAGCCTTCCACGATTGATGACCCAGCGATTGAAACTCCGGAATCAGACGAATCTTGAACTTCCGGCACAGGTCCCCGAATCGTCGCGCGCCTTCACGCGTGATCGGATTCGTGCCGCGTTTCAATTCCGGATGCGATTTGAAATCGAAGTTGTAGTCAACTTCGAGAATGATGACGTTAATTCCCTGCTTCGCGAGTGTCTCGAGATTCTGACCGAGCGTATCGAGTTCACTATCGGTGTTGTAATCGAGGAGGTGTACCGCCCGCCACTGTTTCGCGTCAACGGGCACCACAAAAAGAAATAGTAAAAGCAGCCACAAAAAGGCACAAAAGGCACAGTTATTCATTGGGCGGCAAGGTAGCACAAAAAGGTGGGGACATGTAATCTTGGACCGAAATGATCCTCGGAAGACGTGAGTTCAACATCGCTGTAGCCTCGCTTGCGCTCGGCAGCGCGTGCCGTAGTTTGGGTGGCGCCATCAAACCGAGCGATGGACGTCTCACTGCTCGTCCGCGCGCCGGAGTAAAGACGGCAGCCAGCGGAGAGATAAAACTGGAGCGTGACGCTATCCTCCAGATACCTGACAACGCGAGCGACAAACCACTTCCTCTGCTCATCATGTTGCACGGCGCAACGCAACGAGCGAACACGATGTTCCGGTACCTCGGTTCAGCACATAAGGAAGCCGGTGTTGCCGTATTAGCGCCTAACTCCGCTGAGATCACCTGGGATGCAATCCATAGCAGTACGTTCGGTGAAGACGTTGATTACCTCGACCGAGTACTCAAACGGGTTTTTGAAACTACGGCCATCGATCCGGTGCGCGTGTCGGTGGGAGGCTTTTCCGATGGCGCCACTTACGCCCTCTCGCTCGGACTGATCAATGGCGACTTCTTTAAGAGCATCGTCGCGTTTTCACCCGGTTTTGTAATTAGCGGCGATAAGCACGGCAAACCACGCATTTTCATCTCGCACGGCACGCACGATCACATTCTTCCGATCGACCGCTGCGGGCGGCGCATCGCCGGCGAACTCAAAGGTGAGGGCTACGAAACCACCTTCCGCCAATTCGACGGCGACCACGAAATCCCTGCCGATGTCGCCCGGGAAGGCTTAGCGTTCCTCTAAAAACGCGCAAAGTCATTTTCATTTTTGTGCTTTATGTGCCTTTTTGTGGCTGATTCATTCTTTGTGCCTCCTATTGACAGTCGATAGGACGAGCGTTAGACTCACCCTTTCCTATCGACTGACTAGAGGAGACGATGAATAAACAACAATCCGACCTGTTCAAGCAGGGGACGCTCGAACTCTTAATCCTTCGCTTGCTGAACTCCGGCAGCCTGAACGGCTGGGACATTATGCAGCGTATCGAACTTCTGTCCGCTGAGGTACTCACCGTCACCCCCGGTGCACTCTATCCCGCACTCCATCGCCTCGAAGCGCGCGGGCTTATCTCCGCCGTCTGGCGTCCATCAGACAACAATCGCCGCGCGAAGTTCTATGGCTTGACGACGCGCGGACGGAAGCAACTCGATGCGCAACTAAAACAATGGGAGCAGTTCTCGGATGCCGTCGCACTGGTTCTGCGTGATGCGTGAGGTCTTCAATGAATTTTAGTAATTTACGCCGCCGCTGGCGCGCGCTCACTCATAAGAACGAGATGGATCAGGAACTCGACGAGGAAATGCAGTTCCATCTCCAACGCGATATCGAGCGAAACGTCAAAAGCGGCATGAGCGCGGAAAACGCGCGCTACGCTGCACTCAAGTCGTTCGATCGTCTCGAACAGTCAAAAGAAGAGTGTCGCAGCGCGCGTGGTATCGGAGTCATCGAGAACATCGTGCGCGATGTTTCTTACAGTCTCCGCGTGTTGCTCAAGAGTTATGCCTTCACGATCGTCGTCGTCCTGACTTTGGCTCTCGGCATCGGCGCGAACACCGCGATCTTCAGTTTTGCCAACGGAATTCTGTTGCGGCCACTACCCTACCCGCAATCGGATCGTTTGGCTGTCCTCGAAGAGACGGCGCCCGGCATGCAAAACATCGGTGTCTCATACCCAAACTTTCTCGATTGGCGCGATCAGAACACTATGTTCGAAGGCATCGCCGCATACGGCCAGAGCAGGTTTTCGATGACGCTCGGTGGAGAAGCTATCGAAATCCGTTGCTCGCGTGTTTCTTATGGACTATTCGAAGTGCTGCGTGTGCAGCCGCAACTGGGGCGCACTTTCACGATGAACGAAGATCGGCCCGAAGAAGATGGCGTCGTGATGCTTGGACACGATCTCTGGCAAAAATATTTCGGTGGCGATCCGAACGTCGTTGGGAAGCAGGTCTCGGTTAGTGGCCGAACGCGGACAGTCATTGGAGTGATGCCGCGCGGTTTCAGATTTCCGGAAGTGTCTCAACTCTGGGTGCCACTCGCCCTCACCACGAAGATCTATACGCGCAATGATCATGGTCTCGAAGCTATTGCACGTCTTAAAGACGGCTTGAGTGTTGCGCAGGCGCAGTCGGAGATGCACAGCATCGCAGCGCGCATTGACGAACTGAATCCGCTCACGAATCAGGGGCTTGACGTCAGGGTCACGAGCTTGCACGAGAATCTTTCGGGCAATTATCGCGAGGCGCTCTTGATACTTCTGGGGGTTGTTGGTTGCGTGCTGCTGGTGGCGTGTGTGAACGTCGCTAATCTGATGCTTGCGCGGGCAACGGCCAGGCAGAAAGAGTTCGCGCTGCGTGCGGCACTGGGTGCAAGCCGTTGGCGGATTGTGCGCCAACTGCTCTTCGAGAGCCTGTTGCTCGCCGTAATTGGCGGTGCGCTCGGTTTTGTGCTGTCAGTCGGAGCACTTCGCCTGTTGTTGACTGCGATTCCAATCGACCTGCCGGTCTGGATGAACTTCAGCGTCGATCTGCGAGTGCTGGGCTTCACTCTTGGTATCACTTTACTTACTGGCCTGATCTTTGGCGTCGTACCTGCCTTACAGACTTCGCGCGTCGATCTGAACGGCACATTGAAAGAAGCCGCTCGCGGTAGTAGTGGTGGTCGCAGCCGCGCGCGCAGTTTGCTCGTTGTTACAGAGATTGCAATGTCGCTTGTGTTACTCGTCGGCGCGGGCTTGATGGTGCAGAGTTTCCTGCGTCTGCGAAGCGTGAATATCGGACTCGATACAAAGAATGTCCTGACGGCGGCGCTGATTACGCCACGTGCGAAATACAAGGAGAGTGAGCGCGCCGCATTGATTAAGCAGATTGTGGCACAAGTGAGTAGCCTTCCCGGCGTGGAGTCGGCGAGCGCCACCGCAACGCTTCCGCTGAACGGCAACAACTGGGGACGCGGCCTTACTGTCGAGGGGTATGCCGGCGCCGATCAGACGCCCATCGTGCAACACACGGTCGTCACTCCGGATTACTTTCGGACGATGGGCATCACACTGCTTGCCGGTCGCGACTTCAACGATTCAGACACAAAAGACTCGCCTGATGTAACGATCATCGACGAGCGACTCGCACGAATGTATTGGCCCAACCAGAGTCCGATCGGCAAGCGGGTTCGGTTTGGGCCGCGGGAGGATAACGAGCCATGGCACACGATCGTGGGAGTCGTCAGTAAGATTAGACATCAACGCATGCAGGAAGAAACGGATCCGAGTGTTTACCTCCCGCATCAGAAGATCCCGACAGGTGGCATGAGCCTCGTCGCGCGAACATCTTCAAATCCGCACGACTTTATTCACGCGTTGCGACATGTAGTGGCCCAACTCGATCCTGATGTGGCCGTCACCAAAGTTGCGACGATGGATGAAGTAGTCGCCGAATCGATCTGGCAGCCGCGACTCTACGCCATGCTGTTTGCCGTCTTTGCCGGCGGCGCGTTGCTCCTTGCATTGATCGGAATCTACGGCGTAATGGCGTTTCTGGTTCAGCAGCGCACGCACGAGATCGGAATCCGCATGGCACTGGGCGCCAGCGCCCGCGATGTCTTCAAACTCATTGTTGGACGTGGAATGAAGTTGACGGTAGTGGGCGTTGTGATTGGTGTCGGCGGAGCGATCGCGTTAACGCGTCTCATGCACAGCCTGCTATTCAACACGAGCACAACCGATCCATTTGTCTTTATTTTGATCTCGGCGGTGCTATCAACGGCAGCCTTCTTCGCCTGCTATCTCCCCGCGCGCCGCGCGGCGAGGGTCGATCCATTGATCGCGTTGCGTTACGAATAAAACCATCCACAGATTACGCAGATTTAGAATCTGCGTAATCTGTGGATTCACTTGATCCGTTTGCCGTTCGTCACACGCCCGGCCTGGTCGATGCGGATGGAGTTGACTTTGCCGTCGGCGTCTTTGATGAAGGTCAGCTTTGCCGGGAAGGCACGAGGGGAGAAGACCGTCTCTGATTCGGGAAAAATTTCAAACGCGGGCTGACCGGTTGCTTGCGTCATGAATTTGTCGCCTTCACGGAAGATACGCATCACGAAGCCTGGTCCAACCTCATACTCGCCCACATAGGCGTCAAATATCTTCGGATCGATGGTAACGGTCGGTGTATCGAGTGTCTTGAGAACTGCCACCGCGTTCGTGTTGTTTGGATTTAGTTCGAGCGACTTCTTGTAGTTTTGTTTCGCGAGTTCGCGATCGTTCACGGCCACGTAGGCTTCGGCAAGACTGTCGTAGGTATTGAAGCTCTGGGGATACGCTTCGACGTTGAGTTTGAAAATCTCAATCGCTTCTCGAGGTTTGCCCGTTCGCAATAACTGGTATCCGAGTTGGTTCAGCTCGGCCTCGGAGAAGTTGTACGTGGCAGACTCCTTCGCTTTTAGATCGCGATACTGTGCGACGCCGGTTGCGATTCCCTTTTCGAGGATTGTCTTTTCGAGTACAGAGACGATCGAGATCTTCGGCTGCTCGTAAGGCTGGTTGTACAGAATCTTCGCGATCGAGTCGCTCAAAGGATCGAGATAACCAGTGCCCGTGTTATCCAGCATCACGATCAGATTCTTTTCCTGCGGAAAGCGCACGATGGTAGTCGTGAAACCATTGATGCCGCCGCCATGCCTGATGACTTGCACGTCGTTACCATTTTGCTTAAACGACGCACTCTGCACGACCCATCCGTACGCATAGTTTTCAAGAAACGGTTTGTACATCAACGCTTTCGACTGCGCCGACAGCAGCTTGTCCATGTAGAGCGCCTGATCCCAAAGGTAGAGATCTTCGACCGTCGAGTACATCGAACCGGCAGCGTACGGGATCGACATGTCGAGATAGGAAGCATTGGTGTATCCATTCGACGTCTTGCGATAGCCCGTCGCTCGTTTGGAAATGATGGTGTCGTGATGATCGTAGCCGGTGTTCTTCATGCCGACTGGATCAAAGATGTTCTCTTGCAAGACCTGCTCGTACGACTTTCCGGTGACATGTTCGATGATGGCGCCGAGAAGAAAATAACCCGAGTTGTTGTAGGAGTACTTCGAACCGGGTTCAAACTCGAGATTGCCGCTCGCGTACTTCTTCACGAAGTCGTCGACCTTGTAAGGATTACGACTGACATTCTCGAGAAATCCCGGCTGGCCTGTGTAACTCGGAATACCGGAAGTGTGCGTGAGCAGTTGATGAATCGTCACCTTCTCTCCGATGTCTTTGCGGTAATCGGGCAGGTAATCAGAGATCTTCGCATCGAGCTTGATCTTTCCCTGCTCGACCAGTTGCATCGTCAGCGTCGCCGTGAACTGCTTCGTGATCGAGCCCAGGCGAAACTTCGTGTCAGGCGTGTTCGGTATATTCCATTCCATGTTCGCGAGCCCAAACCCGCCTTTGTAAATAACCTTTCCATTCTCTGCCACGAGGGCCGAGCCATTGAACTGTTGGTACTTGTGCGCGAGGGTCAGCACCTCCTGAATTTTCGCAGCATGGTCCTGGGCCAGTGCCGCTGCCTGGAAATTAACCAGAAGGATTGCGGTAAAAAGTGTCACTCTCAGCGTTATCACGTTCTTCATGGTGCGTGATTGTAGCGACAACTATTGCCAAACGAAAATCGGACGATTAACTTGCGCAGATGAATGCAATCGGGTTTGCGCCAGTGTCATCCGAAAATGACGAGCTCGACAAGCTGCGCGAAGCCTGCAAACGCTTGAACTTCACCATCCGCGCTATCAAAGATGCGCAGTCGTCTCTGAGTCAATTGAACATGGGACAAGCGCGCGAGCGTCTCAACAATGCTCAGTGGCAAGCTCGTGAGGCGAAAAAACTGTTGGCGGAAGTCGGCAAAGAAATGAACGGCACGCGACTTCAGCAACGGTCGTCACGTTCGTCACGCTTGCGATAAGCCCGAAA